>Ga0114951_10001860_pt1 | contig 25029 bp, 27 predicted proteins | sample AM7aDNAmetaG_FD_88677 | JGI IMG/M metagenome (GOLD analysis project Ga0114951, IMG submission 88677) | Freshwater microbial communities from Finland to study Microbial Dark Matter (Phase II) - AM7a DNA metaG | ecosystem: Environmental > Aquatic > Freshwater > Lake | place: Finland: Lake Alinen... | reverse complement strand
TTGACCAATATATATTTTATTATTAATTTTATTGGTAATTTTGTATATATACATTATATATTTCCTCTGATCCAAATATATCCAGCAAAACAGCAATCAGGAATTGCTGGTACTCTTAATGTAATTACATTTACACTAGTTAATAATCTTTCAACTGTAACTTCTTGTTTAAGATTATCCCACACTTCTACATTTACTAGAAGATTATTTAAATTATGTGTGATTGGTAATGTATAAAAACCAGAATTTGGTCCTATCCAATCAGTTTTAACAAAGCTTGATGCAAATGATGTAGTTACGGGATAAAAGTTTCCACCATTATATTTAAGAATATCACCATTCTTAATACCTGTAAGATCTACATCACTTAAGTCATTGATTGACTCGTTATTTATATTTTCAAGTTTAGTAGAAAGTCCTTGATCGACGTAACTTTTACTAACACCACCTGACGCTCCACCAATTTCTTTCATTTATTCTCCGATAGCTTTGACTTTTAATAGAGCAGTTTCTCCTATAAAATTGGCTTCAGTTAAAGTTTTAACAGATGCATTTATAACATAAATTCCACTAACTGGCAAATCTAAAGTTTTTATAGAATACTTTATACAAGTATTATTAAATATTGTTCCAACCCACTCAACTACATTAGGAACTAAAGGATCTACAATTTCATATGGAATTTTAACTATTAAAGATACTGTTGATCCTACAGGTATTGTGTACTTTGTGTCAACTATAAGATCAAAATTGTTAACACCAACGAATAAACTTAAGTCTTCAAAATAATTAGATTGTGCATCAAATATACTTCCACTCATATTTTTATCCGTGATATTAAATTTGTACTATAAGCTATCGGTACTTGAATTACAACTTGATTAGTTATAATACTCTTGAGATTATACGATACTGATATTTTAGATTCAATCTTCATGTATATTATATCCTCTTAATGAAGAATTTTTAATCTTCATAAACTTCTATTATATAATCTTGACCTGTAGCTTTTTTAACCTTCTCTTCAAAAACACATTTACGCAAAGCTAAAGATTCTTCTCTTTTGGCACTTATGCGTCTTGCTTCTAGAAAACAAGATGTAAATGCTTTCTTCATTTCAGGCAAAAGTTCTCTCAATCTTTTTTCAAAATCTTTAATAGTAGTTCTTTGAATATATTTAGTTCTAAATATATTATCCATCGTTCCTTTTATAATGCTTAAATTAGTTTTTATACGTGATTCAAACACATCAATATCAAGAGTTGAAAAATGATTTTGTTTACACATGCCTCTATATAAATCTGATAATTCATTATTAAGAATCTCTAAGAAATTTTCAAAATTCTGAAAGTAAGTAAAATAGTCATTAGTTTCAATACCAGCTTCTTTTAATAAGATCACCATTATCTTAGTGGCTTTTTGTTTAATGTCAATTGCCATCTTATCAAAGTATTCCATTTGATCTCTAAGAATATCTGATCTCATATTATGTAGAGCATAAAGCAATTGAGCTTGTTCTAATAATAAATGATATAAACTAATATCAGTTACAGCTCCTTGAGTCAATACTGATGCTTGTTCAGCTCCAGAGTTATTAGATCCGATATTTACAATAATACCAGATTTATCTTTATCCTTATCTTTTTTCCCGCTAAAGATCTTTTTTAATCCATCAAAAAAATTGCCACCAATTTTAACAGCAGTAAAGAGAATTGCTCCTAGATATATAATAATTTGCCCTACTTCTTTAACTTCCATACTCATGGCTTAACCTCGGTGATAGAAGATAAATTCTGTTTTGCTGTATCTCTATATTTATTAACAATATCTATAGCTTCTTTAACTTCACGCCAAATTAAAAAATTTACACTCATAAAATATAAACTTTTTCCATTCTCTGCTATTATATAATATAAAATACTGGGGTCAACAACAGCTGGTGAAGTTCCAGTAACTTCAGCGGCAACTTTTGTAGCTGTATCAATAGTTCCGCCCATCCAACTCCATAAAGCTGCAAGAAATAATCCTTCAACTATTATTATACCATCTAGTAACCCACGAGATTTAAGCGGTAATACTTCTACCACATATTTCTTACGAAACCATATAGAAATTCCTCTTATATAAAAAGCAAATACTAAATTTAAGATAATACATCCAAAATTAAACCAATCGAAAAAACTATCATGTCCAACTATCCAATTAATTATAGGCTGAAGTATCATACAGATTTATCTGTCTCGTTATTAGTTGTAGCATTAGCTATAGCGGTTTTTTTATTGCTATTATATAATAAAATAAGAGATGAGATAAAACCTAATACAACTCCCAAATCTGCTGTACTAATCATATCTGGAGTAAACGTACCTTTTGCTATTGCAACACGAGCTGCATGAGTTTTAACATATAACATATCAGCTGCAAGATAACAAAAGACGGTAACAAAAAAATAAATTGGCTGAAGTTTTCCGCCACCATATACAAAAGAAAAAGGAAACCAGGTCTGCCATCTAGGTTCTTTTTTTCTAGATACTTTAACTTCTTCAACTGCTGTAACCTTCCCTGCTTTTTTAATACTTTTATCTGCTTGATTTATTACATCTTTTAATTTCACTGTTGATAATACCGCTGCTAATTTACTTTGAAAAAAACTAAATATAAAATTCATAATTACACCTTCTTTTAATTTTTACTATATTTATATTAAAAGAAACCTAAGAAAGCTATTACTTTTTATTTTTAAGCAAAAAAAATGCAACCGAAGTTGCATTTAAAAATTAAGTTAATTTCTTATTATGCAGTAACAGTCACTGTGCAAGTATCAGTAAAATCGCCGTCAATTGTTCTAACTGTAATTGTAGCAACTCCTGCAGCAACTCCGTGAACTAAACCAGAAGCATTAACTGTTGCTTTTGTTATATCACTAGTATCAAAAGTAACTAATTGATTTTCTGCAGTAATAGGCATAATAGCCGCAGTTAATTGCACATTAGCACCAACAGCAACGGTGGCAGTAGCTTCAATAGAAACTCCTGTAACTAATTTAAACGCTGCAACTAAATTATTTGCAACATCAGTTACAAAATTTCTTATTAATCCAGCATTTTCAATTCCTTTTTCCATACCATCTTCAATAATCGTTAATGCTCTTTTAAGATCTTGAAGTTTTTGGTAACCCAAATCATTTAATATCATACTTATCACCTCTTAAATTTTGTTTATAAAGTTAATCATTTCTAATATATCTTGATTATCTTTAATTGTAAATTGTCTATTCTCTAAAAGCGCATGTGGTAATTCACTTATTATTTGAATCAATATTACAGCTTCTTCATCTTCGTCTATTACTTCTTTAAGTTTTTCAACTACTTTTGGTAGTTCTTTTTTTATATCTTTTTTAAGAATGTCTACAATTGTAGGCTCGGTATCTATCGGAAATGGGAAAAGATATTGATCTTGCGGTTGCACATAACTTCCACCACCGCCACTTCCGCCTTTAACTTTTGGAGGTATTACAATATTAAGTATAAAGTAATGTTTAGGAAACCATTCTCCAAAGTAATTGTGCAAAAAATAATTATTCATTTATTAAGCTTCGTCTAATTTTTGTGTCAACTCTATTTGCTGTATAATAGGTAGTTCAGCCTTTACTATCATAGCTCTAATTTCTTTTTTATCTTTACCTTCTTCAAGCATTGAATTCATAATAGTTTCTACTTCTTCTTTTGTCAGTCTTTCAGGACCCTTCCATCTTTGAATTCCAGGCGGATCAGGACGACGCATTTCGTCATCACTATGACGTACAGGCATTCTACCACTTCGCGTAGTTTCCCATCTCATCTGACTCATTTCTAAATATTTTTTAAAATTGCTCATATATTTTTCCTTACGTAATATTTACGTTATGTCTGTTACCGACATTATCTACTATAGCAACCACTTTATCGTGAGTATCTAGAACATTTCTAAATGTTGCTTTAGTAGTTCCGCCACCTGATGATTTACCAGCAAGTACTGATAACATAATTTGTAAACTTTGTTGTACATTAATTGAACCCTCAACAATTTCATCCATCATCGGATTTACAACTATTGGGAATCTCTGATCAAAATACAATGATCTTACATCCTTAAGTGGCATAGTAACACTATCAACTACAAAAGTATAAACACCAACAACATCAGCATCATTAAAATCTATGTAATAAATACCAGCTCCTTCTGGATCCTGCATTTCTGTTAATACATAAACTCCCATTTTACTCATATTTGGTTTAAATACTATCAACTCTACGTCAGTTAATCCTGACGTAAAGTTTTTAGCAATGTAGACTATTTTGTAGGGTTCATTATTATATGCCATGGTTTATTTCACTTAGAACGCAAATCCACCATAATATACTTTGTCACTGATAGCTTTTAAGCTGTCTGTTGCTTCAACATATCCAGTTCCTTTAAGGGTTGAAAGATCTACACTACCCATATTAGTTTGAATATCTGCAACTATTGTTTGCAATGCGCTAAGACCGTAAGTTGCATTTGTAAGGATGTCATGATCAGCGTCTATAAGAGTTTTTAAAGCTCCAAGACCATCTGTTCCATTCGAAAGATCTGTATTAACAGCATCAATAAGAATTTTCAACGCACCAAGACCATCAGTACTATTAGAAAGGTCTAACTGAATTCCATCAACAACGCCTTTAACAGCTGCTACATCACTTGTAAGTGTGTCTAGTAATAGATCAATTGTTCCACCGTTGTTTAAGTATCCATCTAAAGCATTTCTTATTGCTTCTAATGAATCAGTAGTTGTACTAAAAGTTGCACCAGACATTGCATTAAGAGTAGATGTTAAATCTGTTGCTGCGTCTACAAGCTCAACATTATCCCAACGAACTTTTGCTACTCCAACTTCAGCATAAGAAGTTTTTAAACTTATGTTGTTGATTGAATCTGTAGATTTAATTGTCATATCAATATGATATTGACCAACCGCATCTCTAGTTAAAGCTGGTGTTGCACTTCCAAAGAAATTTAACGTTACATCTACACCTGCTGGATCAAATGCTAATAATGCTATTGCATTTGTGTCAGGGTCATTTACAGCACCATCAGGACCATAAGTAGTTACATAAATTCTTCTTGTAATTGATCCAGTTTTAGGCAATACAACTTCTGCAGGAACAGATACAGCACAAGAAATATTATTCTTGATACTATCTAAACTACCTTTTATTGTGTTAACTAAATAGTCTCTGATTGCTTCTAATGAATCTGTACCAGTATCAAAAGTAGCACCTTCAATAGAATCAATTCTTTGTTCTAAAGCAGATAGACCGTAAGTTGCATTTTGTAATTCAGATATAGCAACTCCAACATTAGTCATTAAACCTTCAAATACTGTGTCGTCTAATGTAGTTGCATCTACTACTTGGATTCTTGTTCCAGCTGAAGCTTTTTGTGAAGCACTATCTACTAAATAATGCCATGCACCTATAGCAAGTGCGGTAGTGTTAATGTCTGTGTAATACCATCCATTTACACCTTCTACAAATCCTAAAGCGGGATTTGTACCACTCCACGGAATTGCAGCTCCTACTGCTCCAGCAGGATTTAATACTTGAGCAGTTATGTTTGTAAGACCTGTTGCTCCGTTCTTCGCGAAATATGATAGTCTATAACTATCACCTTTTCTAACTAAACTATAAACAGTTGAAGCCATACTTGTACCCCCGGGTTATTCTAAAATGCGCGACCGGTATTGTCGCTCTCGATATCTATCATATATTCTTCGGCTGATAACAAAAGATTACCAGCTTTATATATAACAACTAATTGAAGTTCTTGAGGAAGATCACCGACACTCCAATTATAGCTATATATACCAGAAATGCCTTCTTCCGATAAAATAGTAGTATCTAATATGATATTACGATTTAAATCATAAATAGTCACACTTAAATTTGTTAAACCTGAAACTATTGAAGAATTTTCAGTATATATTATATACAACTGCTTTATACTATTTGGAAGTATTTTATTCATTAAACTGTTACTTCTTCTGTTATAATTAAATGTGAATTAAATATTTCTAATGGCGACACTTCAGAAGCATTTTTTCCTGGGACTAATGATACTCCAACTTCTTCAAATAACATGCTAACAAATTCAGAACATGTTACCGCAGCAATTTCATCTACCGTTTTTCCAATACTAAATAATCTCTTAAAAAATAGCCATATCAATGTAAAATAAGAATATCCTAATTCTGCCGAATATTCTTTAGCAAGTTTAATTAATTTTACGCCATCAAATCCTGTATTTAAATAACCGCGATACAATACATAAGTTTTTGGATTATAATGAAAAATACTTCTAATTATTGATCCATAACCGATTGTTGCTTCTGCCACTAAATCATCACCAATATAAATAAATGTATGTGATATAGTAGGTTCATTTTCTAAATCTGAATCCCATTTACTCATCTTCCAAATTAATTTGCTGAATTTATTTCCTTTCTTATAAGAAAATAAAATGTCTCCAGGCTGTACTTTTTTTAAAAATTCATCATAAATCATTTTTCCCTCCTTTACATCTAAGCCTTGTAAATCTCTGTGCCTATCTCAAAATAAGCATTAGTTTCTTTACTATGCGTGAATCTATATTCTAATTCGTTTGCCGCAGGATTTGCTTGATAATATTTCATATACTTTGGAGGAGCAGAAACAACTACCTTCTCGTTGGGTATTAAAAACTTCTTATTATTTACCATCATCATATTACCACCATAAGCTGATGGTATACTAGGTGCACCAATTACTTGTAACATTATTGATTTATCTATAATATCATTAAGTGATGTAATATATCCACCTGCAATATAATAATTGTATTTAGGACTTAAAATTATTTTAGTCATAGCTAAATTAGTATTAGGAATGTCAGCAACTATAACACGCCAATCTGTATCAGTGTTGCAGTCAATAACTGTATTATTGAGTTGGAAATAAGTAAACATATAATATAATGTACCCTCAACTAGCCTAGGTTTAACTTTAAGTATACCAGTACCTGCTTCACGCATGTCAAGAGGTTTATTACTAATACTTAAATATTTAGCTTCATAATCTAAAATATCATTTTCTAGAAATAAAATACAATGATATTTAATATTACTATCAAACGCAAATAAATAATATCCATATCCTAATGAAGTTTCCATAGTTTGTCTGTCTGACTGCATAAGCATTGCTTTAGATAAACATATAGCAATAAATTCTGAATAAGTTTTCTCTAAAATTGTTTGCTGACTTATAGACTCAGGAATATAAACATCTATCCCTTGATGATTAGCAATAACATTATCTAACGCTGATTTCTCATCTGTATTAAGTTCACTCAAAAAATAAAGCGAACATGAATTGTTTCCAAGATCTGTATTTATAAAATCAAGTATTGCATGTATATTAACGTTAGCTCTAATTTCTGCAGATAAGGTTGTAGCACTGACTTTACCAGATGCAAAGTCAGAACCTTCTCCTGTTATTTGATAAACATATGTAGATGACATATTAGCTTATTCTCCATAATTCTAATCTTGCATTTTGTATACCTGCAGCAGATCCCGCATTACTTGTACAATAATCTAATGTAAAAGCATGATCTCCCGCTGTTAAAGCTATTTGATTAAAACCTGATGCACTATTAAATAACGCTGTACCGGTATTACCAGGAGCTTGGCTCATATTCCAAAGTAATGTTGCTCCGTCCAAAAACATTCTTCCAAGAAAAAATCTAGCTGTTGATGGATAATCCCAAGCGAAATTACATGCAATACGATAATTACCAGCAGGAAGTCCAATTGCAGATAATGTTACTTTATTTTGAAAAGAAGTGGAAGTAGTTGTAGTTCTAGCTTCTGCTTGAGCAAATTGATAATTTTGTCCAAAGACCGGCACAATTAAATTTTTAATGTCTTGTAGCGTTACTTTTCCTTTTGCAAAAGCATTTGATGCATCTTCAAGTAAAGTTACATCCGTCAGTAATGGCGTAATAGAAGCAAAAGAATTATAATCAGCGGCTGCTCTTGTTAACTGTGCAACGTTAGCAACGGCACCTAAGCCTACTGCATTTTTATCTAATGTTTGAAAAGATTTATCTCCTCGGAAATATTGAGAAGTTGATCCTAGTGTTATTAAAGGTTCTCTAGATGTATCACTTGGATGTATATGGTCTGCACGTGCTAATGTATTTAATACACCTACAGCAACTGCTCCATTCATTTTGATATTAGCAGTCGATACTTCTAATGCTAAATTAAAGCCTGTAGATTGTGCTAATGATATTAATTTTTTAGTAGCATCTGTCATAACGATTTGAGAAGCTGTGAGTCCTGAATCCGTTATATTGGCAAATGTAGGTGTTCCTGCTGAACCCAAGTTTTGATCTATAGTATCTAAATTAGCTTTGTTGGCATGTGTATGTGTATTAGTAATTACAGTAGATATAGAAGATGATGATATACCAGAATCTTTTTGAATGCCTGTAGTATCGCTAAACGATACTAAGTTATTTGCAACTGATCCTGCAATTTTATCTACTTTAGTTGTATCTGTAGGATGCACGTGATCTCCACGAGCTGCGGTAGAAAGAACTCCAATTGAAACCGCACCATTCATTTTTATATTAGCGACTAAAGTTTCAAAGTTAACATTAAATGCAGTATTCTTAACAGAAATTAAAGGTTCTTTACCACCGATTTGAGTTTGTATTGCACTAGTTACTCCTGCAACATAACCAAGTTCAGTAGCGGTAATGCCAGACGATGTAACTTGTTTAGAAGCATTTGCAACTAAAGCCATATTAGCTGTAAGCCCTGAATGCGTTACATTTACAAATGTTGGAGAGTCAGCAATGGTAAGTCCTACTATATTAGCTTGTGCTATAGCAACACTATTTATTTGATAAGTCTGACCAGCTGGAATATTTATTCCGCCCGCCGCATTTACAGAAGCTAAAGACTGTCCATATACTTTTCCAGTAGTCCCAGACTCAATTACTATTCTATTTGCAACTGAAGATGCATCAGCAGTTGTAATTGCTCCATCTATATTTGATTGAATTATATTCCAGCTAGTTCCTACTGCAGCTTGAGTTCCACCTGCATTAGTAGTTTGACATAATACCATATCGCCAACTTCAACATTAATGCCTGAAGCTCCACCAATTTTCCCAGCAACACTAACTTTATAAGTCCAACCAACTGTAGCAGATGGATAATTAGGATTTGTAGAACAATCTAAAACTCCTTTATAAACCATTGCTTGATTAGATGAGATTCCATTATTGATGGCAGTATTTATTTGAGAAGCTGACCAAATATCATTTACAGTAGTTCCTACATCATTAAAAGTTTTACCAGATACAACTGGCTGACCAGACGCATTAGTTAATAAAATTTGATTAGCAACTGGCGATGCTACTAATGCTGCTCTAGATGTATCACTTGGGTGTATATGGTCTGCTCGTGCTAATGTATTTAATGCGCCAAGGGATTGACTACCATTCATTTTTATATCTGCTGCAGCTATAGAAAAATCTTGATTAAATCCAGTTTTAGGCGCTGCAGATGCTACTAAATTTTTTGCAGCATCGGTAAGCACTATGCTTGAAGCGCCAAGTCCTGATAAATTTATATTTACAAAAGCCGGGGTATCAGCAGCCGCTAAACCAGTAATGTCATTTTTTGCTAATGCAACATCATTAATTTTAAATTTTTGTCCAGTTGGTATATTTATTGAACCAGCTGCAGAAATGCTTGCTAATGATTGTCTGATTGAAGATCCTGATGTTCCATTTTCTACGGGAATTCTACCATCAATTGCGGTTCCAGGAGTGTCAACTGTTGTCGGAACTATAGCGATAGGTGCTATACCAGTGTGCGCTCCAATTAAATTGTTTAATGTTGTTTGTTCAGGAGCTGAAAGTGCTGTTAAAAAATTGATTGCACAATTATTTCCGGCAGCATCTGTGTTAATATAATCTAATGTTGCTGTAATACTTGACGCTAATATTTCTGTGGTTAAGACTGAAGGATCAACTGCATCATTTAAAAATGTAGAAGTTGGTCCTGTTATTGCATAATTATAAACTGCCATTTTTATTTACCTCTTATGATATTTTATATAATAATAATCTTGCATTTTCTATACCAGCAGTATCTAAAATGTTTGAAGATTTATAATTCAATGCTATAGAATGTACACCCGCTGCTGCAAATTCAATAATCCCAAAGCCAGATGCGGGATATCTATTTACAGAGCTTTGATCTGCCGGCACCATAACTGTTGACCATGCTATAGTACTTCCATCAACTAAAACTTGAGAATTAAAAGCTCTATTGTTTTTTGTATAATACCATGAATGATTTACTAATATTGCATAAGTTCCTGCTGGTATGACAGGAGTTGTCAACGTTAACTTATTTTGAAAAGTTGTACTTGTAGTTGTATTTAAAGTATTCGAAGTTGCTATATAATATCCATATGCTGCGATATCATCTATAGATACTTTATTCTTAACAAAAGCATTAGAAGCATCTTCAAATAAAAATGTGTCTCCAAAGCTTAATAACATATTTGTAAAAGAATTAAAATCTCCAGCTGCTCTTTTTAATTGAGCATCATTAGTTACATTTAATAAACCAACAGCATTTTTATCCAATGTCTGCCATGACTTATCTCCTCTGTAATACTGAGATAACATCCCTATTGAGATGGCAGGTTCTCGTGTTGTGTCAGATGGATGTATATGATCTGAACGTGGAACATTATTTGACGAACCTAAAGAAGCAGTATTAGAATCCATTTTTATGTTAGACAATAAAGTTTCGAATGCTTGATTAAAAGCTGAGTTTTTAGGATATATAGTTGGTTCTTTAGTATTAAGTCCATCTGATAATGCTTTTTCTGTTGTTGCTAAATTAGTACTAATACCAGTATAACTATTACTCAACTGAACAGCGCCTTTTGCTATAGTTGTCGCATCAGCTATGGTTATAGAAACACCAGTACCAAATACAGCGTCTAATCCATTTGAAATTGATATAGGTAATGAAGCAGTTAAATCTCCACGAGAAGCAACATCAGCTTTGTTATAAAAAAGTAGCCAATCTTCTGCAGAAAGAAAACCATTATTAGTTGCTGATGCACTTTGTGCATTAATATAATCTAAAGAAATAATTCCAGCTAAATCACTAAAATCAAATGAATTAAATGCTGCAGCACCTTTAGTCAATCCATCAGCTTTGGCATTTTGAATAGAAATTGTAACATCCGGAGTTAAGACGGATCCATTACCATTTGCAACATCAACTATCCCATCACCATGTAAATTACCAAGTTGTAGTACCGAACCACCATGCACATTAATATCAAGCGCTCGTTTACCAGCTCCAAGATCTGTTGATGTAATGCCTTCACCATCACCATCTTTAATTTTTGTAAATAAATCGGTTATTATATTTATAAGAGGCATGCTTTATTTATCCTCGGCAGTATCTATAACATCTGCTCCAATAATTTTACCTGAAGAATCTCTATTTAATACTATCTTTCTTTTATATGCTTTAGGTTCAATAACATTTTCAACTACAATTTCAGCCTTAGCTGATAAAGTTTTTACTTGCTCACAAAGAGCTTCATTATCTTTAGTCAATTCATTTATACGCAATACAACATATTCTAAAAGTTCCTCTATATTCTTTTCAGATTTATCAGGAATAGGTATATTATCTTCAGAAATTGGTTTCTTCTCTTTTTTATTTTCAAATTTAATCATATTTTCCCTCTGATGAATGTCATATATTATATTACCACTTATAAACAAAAAAATCTTTATTTTTTAGATAAAGATTTTTTTAATGTATGTATTATCAAACCAATTAGAATATCAGTTTAAAATTGTGTACATAAGAAATTACAGATGGAACTAATGCAGTTATAAATAATACATATTGCTCAAGTAAAAGTCCTACAGCTCCCCAAACAGGAACCAATGGCAATTTTGTAAATCCTTTTAGTATATGTCCTTTATCTTGACTATAATCCCATACTCTTACATGAAGCCACTTATAATATAAGAATCCTGACAAGGCTTCAAAACCTGAAATAGTTACACACCAAATTAAGTATCTATAAATAAAAGACCAGTCTTGTATTAAGAAATAAACTGGAGTAAATATAAATGTCAATAACAATCCATAAACTGGAATCATCCAAAGCGGAACGTAACCTTTTAACTTCTTATCTTCTTCTGTAATTTGTCCATCAGTTACCAAAGACAATGCAGTAAATTTAACTTCCATGATAAGTCCGAAGAAAGCATATGCAGTAAATTTAAAAATACTTGCTATTAAAAAGTTTATCATATTTCCCAGTCTCCTCTTTTTTCTTTAAGATAATCAGTAAGTGTCTTAAGATCTAATTCTTCTAAAAGTTCACCAGCTCTGTCTCTTGCATCACTATCATCCATATCAGAATATTCTTCATCATCACCATATTCATAATCTCTAAGATCTTCAATTATTTCTTGTGCCTGATGTCTATCCATATCATATACTAAGCTATCGATATACCAGTCTTTAATAATACCTTCAAATTTTTTAATGCCTAATACATGTAGTGCAGCAAGAGCTTGACTTTTCGCAGTACCATCTTCTTCAGCATCTAATTCTTCCGGCGATAATTTCATCAAGAATCCAAGATCAGCAAAACCATTTTCTTCTATATAATCAACAGCATATGCAGCATTCTTCTTCCACCATTTATCAATGACTTCAGGAGTGTCTCTAGTATTGCGTGCCATTTCTAAATAATCTTGATATTTCTTCATGATTAAACATCCAATCCGTCATAAAAAGTTTTCATAGAATTTGCTATACTATAAATATGATTAACAAAGATTTTTTGTTCTGCATTAGCAGCGCGTCTTTGTGCATTAGTTAGAGAAGTATTATCAATACCCTCGGACTTCTGAAGTTTCTCTTTAAAATCTTGAATCATCTTTTGCATAGATATAATGTTTTGTACAATTGCATGACTAGGTGCTCCATTATCAAACATTTTCATAATATATTTCTCCTACATATTTCTTATCTTATATTAAGTAATTTTACAAAAAAGTAATACTTTTTATATAAGTTTTTGTTGAACTCTCATAATCATTCCAGAAGTCCCTGGATTCGCTTCCCATATAATTCTGAAGATATCATTGTTAACGGTGCGATTAATACCAAGGTCAAAAATAATAACAGGTATATTAGGCTCAATATAAAGAAAAGCCCAACGAGTTGAAAAAACTGCCCCAGTCCATTGAACATGCTCACCATTGATTTCTCCATTAGTTAATGTTACATTTGCTAAAGTCTTTCCTCCGGCTGTATATCCAGCTCCTGAAATTTCATTAGACATAATTTCGGTGAATGAATGAAAAGCATTAGGAGTATAAGAATCACTTAATAAAGCTAATTTCAATGTGCTTGCTGAAAAATCATGCTCACCAACCATAAGCGAGTTGAGCATATTGTTGTATAAAAGATTAGCCATTATTAACCTCAATTAAATAAACAAAATTATCAGACCCTATAAGAATAGTTATTTGAGAAATTAAATCTTCTATAATAGCTATCTTTTCTTCTTCAGTCTTAGGCTTAAGCGTATAAAAAATATTATTAAGTATACACGTAGGATTTGCTGTAATATAATCTACAATATTTTCAGCATTTAATTTACCGTTGTGATCTATACTAATTTTTATAAATTCGTCAACACACAATTGTATTGTTGCTTTATCAGACATGAATTGACTAGCAAATTTAAGTTTATACTTTCTATAAGCTTGAAGTTGTGCTAAAGTTGCAGCTTGTCCTATCATTTTTTACCTACTTCATAATTTAATCTACTTAGTTCTTCTACCATCAATTCTAAACCTCGACGTATTAAAAGAATATTATCGGCATCAGAAACTAATTCTATGTTTAATAATTCTCTTAAAGACGTCACATTTTTAAGAAGTGCATCAGCATCTACAAAACCGCTTGGTATAACATTATATTCAGCCATTTTAATTTCTCCTACTTAATTAATTCTAAATTATAATGTAATAATTTATTTTCTTCAGTTAATATTGTGAAATTTTCTTTATCTATTCCATTTTTAAATGTATGTGTACATTTAATTCTATCTATAGATGGAATTACTTTAAATTGTACGTTTTCAATTCCTACTGCCGGCGGTGTTGTAAATACCACATTAAATTTACCAGCTGACATAGTATTATCATTATTTAATATATTACTTCCCCATGTTAGCATATAATCACCGGCATATACTGGCTTCCAATTTAATCCGCCGTCTATGGAGTATTCTACAAATCTTTGTCCAATAATTCCTGGAGCGCCTTCAAATGTATCAGTAACTCCATCACCATTATATTTTACGATTTGTGCGAGACTAAGTACTTTATCTTGTTCTGTTATAGGATAATTATAAATAATTCCAGGATAGTCAACATCTCTTGCAATTAAAATTTTATCAATTTTTGCATCTTCAATATTAGGTTCGGTAATTACAAAGCCATTAAATAAAATATTATAATTAGGTCCTATAGCACTTGGATTATGAAGTCCACTATGTAAAACTCTCCATTCGTATCTTCCAACTGTATCATATGGTAGATCTACCCAAAAAATAAATTCTTCATATTCATCCAATGTTTGATCTTTATCGCTTTGGTAAAGATCTACTATTTGTTCACTTACTAAATTTACGGCAGTAACAGTATCTGTCACGGTTACCGAAGCCATTCCGCACTCATCATTCTTATAAAAAATTAAACCTAATCGTCTCATTACACTTCTCCTTCCACTGCGCTAAATTCTGCATTAATAATATTTAATACGGCTGGAGTATCTGAACTAGCTAAATATCTGTAACCAACTCCACCAGGACTCGTAAGCTTCGGCTGATATCCGTTTGTATTTCCATAAACTGGAAACATCGCGTTTTCTATACCAGTTCCAGCATTATATTCGAACGTTGGATCTTCAATAACACAATCCCAAAATTTTAAATTATCCATCATTATATAACTAAACCAAAAGTCAAACCAATTTCCACTGCTCATAGTAAAATGCGGTGTAATTTCAGGAAGTATTCCTGTATAAGAAATACGTTCTACTCCATTTAAAAAGACTCTTAATGTTTTAGTATTGTTATCTAAAGTTTTTGCGGAATCCCAAGTAACAAAAATATGATTCCAAGCATTAGCCGTTACTGTATATCTTGCAACTTCCGTACTATCTATGTATAAAATTGCTATTGATGTATCAGCTCCAGCTGGAGATATTCCAGCAAATACTATACTCCATCCTAGTCCACTATATGCAAATGCATCTGCCCATCCGCCACCACTTACAAAAGTTCCACCAAAAGAAGCAAACGTGTTTATATAATTAACATAACTGCCACAGCCGTTATATGCCCAAAAAGATACAGAACCCTTAGACATACTAGAAGTTACTGGCCCCAACCTATTTACAAAATTAAAACGTCCTCCACCAGCAGGTCCACCATAAATTTGTACACAATTACTAAATTTACCTGCTGGATAAGATAAACCGCCATCCTGTCCAGGTTGCGGAATATTTGTGCACATACCAATTTTAGGAGAATTAATATCTAAAAGACTATTCATTGTACTCCAGAATTTAAGATAAGGCATTGTATACTTTCCTTTAATTGGATCGATATAAATTCCGGACTTATCAAAATATTCTCCACTTCTTACAGCATATACTTTAACATTTAGACCTGTAATATCTTTAACATTTTTAGCTGTTCCAGATGAAGCATCTACAATTCTAAAAGCTTTTCCAATTCCTAAAGAGCCGGAAGTTCCGGTGTCTATAATTCCTCCGGCTGTAGTTCCAAAGCCATCAGTAGGATCTTGGGTAACACTAGCATCTAATCTTTTACCATAAGCAAAATCAACGTTTTCTCTTAATGCAACGCCTTCAGTTCCTAACGTTACCGAAAAAAGATCGGAATATTTGTTACTAAAATATCCGTATCTGGGATCTGTTAGACTTACTGCATCTTTTAAGTAAAGATCCGTAGCCCCTGAAAGTCCTAACCAACTTCCAGCATAAGTTATTTTACTATCACTTTTAGTATGTATAAAAGATCTCATATTTTCCCCTTAACTAAACTTCCAGAACTGCTAGCTTTGTAATGTCCTACACCACCCAAAGCAGAAATTTTAGGTTTATAACCATTAGCACTCCCATACATAGGATGTAAACTATCTGCACCAGGAAGATAAGAACCGATATTATGATTCCAAATTTTAAGTGGAATTCCGAATGTCATATATGCAGATGAATTTCCAATAGTTTCATTGTAAAATCTTAATGGATCTGCGGTTGGAATAATATCTCCAGACCATAATAATGTTCCATCATAATAAAGATTGACCATTTTACCATCTGCACATTTATTTGTAAAATCCCAATTTATTTGTAATTGACTATTCCAATATAAATTATTATTCCAATTCCAACCTACCATTGTAACCCAGCCATTTGGTGTATATCTTTGAATTAATGTATATCCATCATATCGTGCATATCCTTGAAAACCAATTATAGTATTTCCGCCTATTTGGAAATAAAATGTAGAAATATAATTCGCTCCTAGTGTATGAACGGCGCTACATGTTATACTGAATTGTGCTGAACCGCTATCTGTTGTCGGTGCATTACCGAATGGATAATACCATTGACTATATCCAGGAAAAGTCATATCTGCCATGTCAGCATTTATTATTCCAGGAATATCATATGCTTCTGCATATAAAGTTGGTCTTGGCATTATTATTTTTCCGCGCATAGGATCTATATATACTTCACCTTTTTTTGGAGTCCAATTATTTGTAACCATACTTTTAGCGATAGGTTTAAGATTTAAACCAGCTGGATCTGTAACGTTTCTAGCGAGGCCAGAGCTATTATCGTTAACTATTCGTATAATTTTTCCAGGTAGCATAGAACCACCTATGCCATCATCATAAATATCAATTGCATGTATTCCTGATCCATCTAAAGCTTCATCATAATAAAAATCAGTTATAGAAATTGCTGTAAAATTTTCTTTACATATTTGATGACTAGTTCCAAAAAAACCAACGCCATTATTATAATCACTAATATCTTCTTTAGCTACAAATGTATTTTCTGATGTTCCTGGAATAAGTAAACTTGCCGGAGAATTAGAAGCTGGAATATATTTATATGCTACTTTACCTGGATTAATTAATTTGGGTACATAACTATTAGCACTTCCGTACATAGGATGTAATGTTGAGTTTTCAGGGGATTGATTACTTGATATAAATGCATTACTTAATAATTCATTCCATGCTTTAATACTATACACTGTTACGCCGCTAAAATGGTGAGGAGATGCAGAAGGCTGAGGCCTTAACTCCCACATATTGGTAGTAAAATTACCAGTAGCTGATGCAACTACTGTCCCATTCTGAAATACTCTCAATGTAGTACCGTCAATTGCGATTGTAATATTACAAACAGCATACCAATCGAGATAACCAAAGTGTACTTCACCAGCACCAATATTATAATATAAATGTCTATATCCTTGAAAGTTCATGAAAGAATATACATAATGCCCTGAATCATTAAAGAAAAAATACCATTGTAATGTATACCACTCATATGCCCAATATCCAGAAATTCCAAATGTTATAGTTAATTCATTGCGCACAATGTCATTATATCTTGGAAAAATACGTCCGGGCATTCCAGCAAAATAATAGTTATTATATCCAAACCAAATAGATCCGCCACCTAAAGACGATCCTGAACCTTGTGGATGAAAAATAACTTCTATTGGCGAGCCAATAGCTGGATTTGCCATAGTGTCCCAGCTAGTTGGAATACAATATGTTGTAGGCCTAGGGAAAACAAATTTACCTAGTAACGGATCAACATAAATTCTATCTGATGGAGGTGAGATTAAAGTAGAAAGATCTTTTGCATACACTTTTAATCCATACGTTGGAGTAGTTCTTGGATAAATATTGTTTTTAATATTATCGCCATTATCTAAAATTCTAAAAACTTTTCCAGTTCCTAAAGCACCGTTAGCAGAAAAATCAACTATCCCACCTGATAATTCACCAAAACCATCTGTAGGGTCTTCAATAACACTAGCATCTAAACGTTTATTATATTGAAAATCTATACCCACTTTTAACGATAGAGCAGATGAACCTAAAGTTTGTGTTAGTGTGATTGGCTGACCAATATGACCGAATTTACCTGCGCCATTTGCATAGTCTGAAATGTCTTCTTGCTTTTCTTCTCCAGCATCCAGTCCAGTCCAATATCCTTCATAAGTAATAGAAATATCTTGTTTCTTTTTTATAAAAGATCTCATACTTTCCCCTTAACTAAACTTCCAGAGCTACTAGCTTTATAATATCCTACACCGCCAACTCCTGAAATTTTTGGCTTATAACCATTGACACTTCCATAAATAGGATGTAAAGCTTCTTCATAACCTGATGCATAACCAATATATTCAAATGTTGGTTGCAATAATATCTGATCCCAAATTTTTAAATTATCAAAATATATATTTGATCCAGCTCCAATATATGGATAAACTTTAGAGCCTATAACTAATCTACAAGTATCTGCAATTACTAATCCGTTATAATCTATAACTTTAACACCATTATGATAAGATGATATATTATCCGCAGATATCGTAAAAACATTATGCACCCAGGTGTTTTCATTTTGTACAAATGCGCTTGTGTAAACCAATGCGTTATTTAATATTATTCTAATTCCACCTTGATAATATGTGCCTTGCATTAATTCTATATAGCTGGCACCAGTTGAATCTAAATAAATTGTATAATAAGCATCCCAAGCTCCTCCAACCTGACCCCAATATGACCAAAAAGAAATTGTAAGTTCTCTATTAATGTTTAATGCCGGAGCTATAGAAAAAGTACCATAAACTTCTACACCTAACCATAGTGGATTTAATAATAAACCGTTGCCATAAATTCCACCAGTAAAATATGCACCCATATAACTATTTACTTCATAAGCTGCAGATCCAATTGCTGCATTTGTTATTCCATCTAAACTGCCAAGCTTACTATAATATGCTGGTCTTGGTAATACTATAGTACCTTTAATTGGATCTATATAAAATTCATTTGCTTTCGGTGTTTTATATAATGATGCATCTTTAACAATTGGCATTAAATTTAAACCTGCAGGATCTGCAACATTTTGTGCAACTCCATTAACATCATTAACAACTCTTACAACTTTATTAAGATCTAAAGTTCCAGAAATTCCATCATCATATTTATCGATTGCATGTGTTCCAGAGCCATCCCATGCTTCATCATAATAAAAATCAATGTCTTCAGCTAAGATAGAATAATCTGTATCAAAAATTTTATGACCTGTTCCAAAATATCCTAAACCGAGATTGTAGTCGCTAATTGATTCCAAAGTAACTGCTACATTACCACTATTTGACGGCGTTGGTAATGTAGCAGGGGTCTTGACGCTAGAGAAACCAGTCCAAGGTCCTGTATATTCTATAGAACTATCTTGCTTTCCAAAAAGAAAAGATCTCATTTAGTTTTCCTCAGTCTGCTTTTCTAAACTCTTATATAAGAAACTTCTAGCCGAATCAACAGCAACTTCTTTACTCACATAAGAATTTGCATCTCTATTAAGAAAATGATACATCATCATACCCGAGAACTTATGAGATACTGTACAAAGATTATGATCTTTTGAAAATCTAACTTTATTACCAGTAGAATAAGTTCCTCCTATGTTACCAGTAGATTTAGCTAAAGTAAATAACGGTCTAGTTTCTGGTTGTAGTGGGAAACCATTCATATTTCCCCAATCATTAGTATACATTTCTGGTCCAGAATATATACTATCTTTTAAGTTAAATTTATCCTTTTTCATCATTATAAATGAATATTGATATCCGTTACCAGAATCGTCACCCATAGTTGCAAAAATCCTATCTTCAAAAGTGTCTACAGAATTTATACCTTGGGTACTATTATATACATTTGTGACATCCCAAGTACCATTTTCAGCATCAAGAATTTTAACAGCACCAGAAGATGAATTTGTAGTTCCTATAATTAGTTGGTGTCTCCATTGACCGGTCGATGATTTCCAGCATTTAGAGTTAGGAGAAATATCAGAATTATATCCAGCTAATGTACATATAGTCTTACATAATTTATCATTACTAGTATTATATCCGCCTTCATCGGATAATTCCCAAATTGGTTTAAGTCCCATAAAAACAATACTTGTTGTATATTCTAGTCCAAAGAATTTTCCAGAAGGCGCAATCCAATTCCCAAATCGTCCGTAATTAGTTCCAGTAGCAAATACGTGTTTAATAACTTTTACTAACGTTTTTTTACCATCAGATGCATGATCTATAACAAGTATATCACATCCACCATCAGTTCCTATTGCAAAGAAAGTTTTTGGATTTTCTCCATTATAATCGCTTACATCATCTTTAGTAAATGTGCGACTAGATATAAATCTCCATTCATCATTTGACATATATAACGTTGGATTTCCTAATCCTGCAGAATATCCTTTTCCTTCATTACGTTCAGACCAAGTCCCAAGATAATATTTGCCAGACTGATTTGTAGTCCACAATATAGTAGTACGTCCAGTCATTAGATCTATATGTAAATTAGAACCATAACTAGCTTGACCGCCAACGACTATCATATCGTGTTCAATCCTAATAGTTCTAAAGTATTTAGTAGCGTCTGGAACTAAATTGTTTAATGCTCTTTTAGCATGTTGAGTTCTTATAAGAGAAACATTATATCTAGGCTTCCCAGTACTACTTCTTCCTGACAAATATTTATCTAAATGAAATATACTAAAGCCTTCATCACCATAACATACACCCATATAATTATCATCTGGAACATTTTTCCTAGATGGTACTACTTGAATTGTATATGAGTTAGCATAAGTTACTTGTTGTCCTGTCCATCCAAATATTGTCATCGGTAATCCTGATGCATTTGTAATTGCAATATCTGCTGCAGATTTACTTCTTATTCCTATTTTGTTTCCAGACGTTGGAAGCACTAAATATGCTTCTGCCCCAGTACCTGTACCGCTGCCAAATGCATCCATTATAGTATTTATATGAGTTACTAAAGCATATGGTGTCGCACAAACATTCGTTAATGTAACTAATTTATTTGTTCCTCCACCTATACTTACATTAAATGCTAATCCAGCACAATTTGCTCCTGCTGGTAATGCAGCAGTTCCAGCATAATATCCACCGTGAAATAATTGTTTAGTAACATCGATCTTTGAATATTTAAGTTCTTCAGTAAATAATGCTGGATCAGTTTGTCTTTTAACTATTGGAGTTTGTCCATGCACCCAATTTGTTAATAAAATATTTTCTTTATCTATGAAAGTATGTAATTGCATAACATTAGGATCTTCAAGCGTTTTAATTCCTAAAAATTTAAATGTACTAATATCAGAACTTATTAAATCATTGTTCATAAAGTCCATACATTTTCTTGCGTTTGCCGTCATACTAAAACTTGGATCTTGATAAATATGCTGTCTAAACCATTTTAGCGTAGTGCTTTTAGCCTTGTCAAGTACATAAGTTCTATGAGGTCCTGTCGTTGCATAATCGTCGTTAACAAAAATTTTACCATTCTTGTATGCAATACCCATCCAATTTGTTAAAGGCGCCGGTAAATCGTATTTTGATAATGTTTTTGTATTACCATTGAGTACCATCGCATCGATACAATCTGTTGTATCATTAAGAACTAAAATTTCATCAGCATCAGAGTCATAACAAATACCATAAAGTGCATTTGTATTACTTGTAGGATAAGTTAATGTTACTGTAATTGCTGCAGCTTGTAATACAAGTCCGGCATCATATCCATCCATCATATTACTAATAATAGTTGACATAAGTCCTTGATATACGCAATAGTTAGTACCGTTTGTTAATATTAAATACATTTGTCCAGTTACCGGATTATATGTCATGTCTATAATACCTGTTACGCTTGCAAAAGTAAACCCAACAGCAGATCCCACAATTACATGTTTAAATGTGTTTGTTAAAGTATCAAATCTAAAAAGATCTACTGATCCTGCTGTCGCACTAGTATCTGCAGTCCATATATATCTATTGCTTTCTACCATACAAGCAGTAGGAATAGTAATCTGTGCACCTGTTAATCCAGTTGCAAATGTCTTCATTGACATATCAAATACAACTTGATTTTCTGCATATATAGCGTTAGTTATAGCACGTCTTGCAATAAATTTTCCATTAGATGGTGTTGAGTAAACTTCCATCATATCACCATTATGGCCTATTGTAATTCCGCCAGAATATGCATCTCCAACTACATTTCTTAATGTATCAAATCTACCTGAACTTTTATAAAATTTATTACTTAATATATCTGTAGTTAAATTAAATTTATAAATAAATCTTTTCCCATCAGTGCGATCATTTACTCTAATATATAGATCGTTTCCAGATTTTGTTATACTTCTTGCATCATTTAAAGATCCGCCTATATATGAAGTTAAATTTGTAAGATTAGAAGAAAGATTAGTTGTAGTTCCATCCTTTTTACGAAAAGTAATAACATTATCAGTTCCTGTTATACCAGTCATTAATATACCAATTTCTGTATCACTGTAATTTATTAAATCAACAGCCATACCATTAGGTTGCGATGCAGTACTATTCGGCAATGCTACTTGAGATAATGTAATATATTCTCCAGACTTAGTCAACGAATTTAATAATGCATTTGACACATAAGAATCACCTAAAGTATTGTCTGCGTTAATTTTAATTTTATATACTGTACCTGTAGTTCCGGAATTATGTAGAAAATATAAATATTCGCCGTCCGTAGTTATACCTGTGTACACAGTACTTGCAACTGCTGGTAAATAATATCTAGCTAATATTTCGAGCATACCATCTTTCATATTTTCAGAAAATTTAGTAATTTCTCCGATTCCTGCTAATCCAGCATGAGACATTAACCAATAACATCTATTAACACTATCGTATTCAATCCCTGCTTTTATAGCTTGTCCTACGCCGCCACCTGTTGCTGAAGCATTTCCTTCAAGAGCAAAAGATTCAACAAGACCTAACATATAAAATTGTTCATTAGGTTTTACTAATCCTTGAAAGAAGTTGCCATCTTTTTCTGTCCAGTTATTATTCCAAGAATTATCATCCATAAGTTTTGCAGTAGAATTAAGCATATCAGCTTCATCTTCACTATTACACATGTCCAAAAGAAATTCTGAACTACTTGATTTTCTATTAAGTAGTATAGAATTTTCTAGCATAAGTTCTGCGATTTTAGCTTCAGCATAATTAAGTTCTTCTTGAGTATTACTTACTTTTTCTTGAAGCATCGTAGAAATATTTTGCACATAAGTTGCTACCGCTCTTTCTGTCGGAACGTTAAGATCACTTTGTTCTGTAAATAAACCATCTGTACTAACATGAGTATCATAATCAACACCCATTTCATCTTCTCGAATTTTTATTAAATGATTTCCTTTTTGATAATAAGAATCTGGAGAATCATTAAGACCTCTGATGGTAAGTTTTTCTTCTAAGCTATAATTTTGTCCTGTTGCCTTAAGAGTTTTAGTATTAAGTTCACTATGTAAAAATTTAGCATTAAATTCTATGTAATAATTATTAACATCTAATCCAGCAGGAAGTTTTATTCTACCTCTAAGTATATCTATACCTATATAGTTTTCATATGACCAATTTAGAAATACGTTATTATCAGAAAAGTCTACAGAATAATAATCAAGAACACCTTCATCACTTCCTGGAACATCGGCTAAAGCAGTTCTAACAGGTACTAAAGGAGTTAATGTATCACCGGATGGAAAAGGACTTCCATAAAGAATACGCATAGCATTTTCACCTGCGTAATTATAATAAACTCCAGACGATGGTTTATAATATCCTTTAAAAAATGCAGTAGCGAATGTTCCATTAGTAGTTGCTATAGTTGGATATGATGTTCCACCACTTGTTCCTTCCGCATATAAATGATATGTATACTCAGCTAATGGAACCATAGTTGCATATGGTACTTCAATGTAAAACCATGTTCCGCTAATATCTGGAATATCATTAAAGTCAATAGTTCCTGATCCAACTTCAAATCCAGATGAGTCTCTTAAAGAAACCTTAAGATTCATATATCCAGAATTTCTTTGCATAATTTTAAATCCAACTCTAACATGTTTTGTTGAATTTAATTCTTCTGGAAATATTACAGTTACTTTTTGTATAATATCGTAAAAGTTAGATAATGTAAATGCTGTATCTACACCTGTTAGTCTTGATGCAAATTTTCTAGATACAGGATATTCCTGTTCTTGAATATAAATTCCATCTGGATCTAAACTTATATAAGTTCCTTCAGATTTTGTAAAGTAATTTCCTTCTAATGCATCTGGTTCTAACAATACTTGACCACATCTATTATTACCAAGAACTTGATTAAGCTTTGAATTAAGACCTCTAAATTTTATATCTTGTCTAATTTCTGCTTCTTGATTTCCTAATTGTGCTTGAAGATCATCAAGCACTGTTCTTAGAGGAACTATTCGTTTTGTTGCTTCATCTTCAGGATTATAAACATGTATAATAGATTCTGTGTCCAGTCTTCCACTAACATTATTTTTTGTGTAATAAGTTATTGAAATTTTTCTAGGATTCGGTCTATCATTCGGGTGAAGCATTATCTTTCCAGTAAGTACATCTACGTAAATAATACCTGGAACGGTGCTATCATAGTATC
>Ga0114951_10001858_pt1 | contig 25066 bp, 23 predicted proteins | sample AM7aDNAmetaG_FD_88677 | JGI IMG/M metagenome (GOLD analysis project Ga0114951, IMG submission 88677) | Freshwater microbial communities from Finland to study Microbial Dark Matter (Phase II) - AM7a DNA metaG | ecosystem: Environmental > Aquatic > Freshwater > Lake | place: Finland: Lake Alinen... | reverse complement strand
CCGTGCCATTGATGTTCGTGGCCACATAACTTTCAGGGGCCTGGTAACTGTAGGGAATGCTGATCAAGGCGGCCAGATGGAACACCACATCCACCCCGCGGCAGGCGGTATGGACACAGCCCTGATCGCGCACATCGCCCGCGACCACCTCTATCTTTTTCAACACCGCCGCCGGCAACGTATCCAGCCAGCCCCAGGTATTGAACGAATTATAGTACACAAAAGCCCGTACGCCGGCCCCTTCGCGGACACAGCGCTCGACCAAATGACTGCCGATAAAACCATCCGCTCCCGTCACAAGGACTTTCCTGCCTTTTAACTTCATATGCACCTTCCTGGTCATCGTGCCGTGCTGTTAACATTCCCCTGCGTCAGAAAATGCACCATCCCGAGCGCCATCGTGCCCAGGCCATCCCAAACCTTCCCATGCCAAAAAATCTCGCGGCCATGCCTGAACTCACACCTGGCGGCGGCGCCACGATTCATCGCCACCCCGCGGATGCTCAACGGTAACACCTTGCCGGCGCGGCGGATCAGCTCGAATTCCTCGGCCACAACCGCCAGGCGATACGTTCGGGAGCGCGTCATGCTGCCCTCTAAAAAACGCAGGGCGCCTAGGTACTCCGGGATCATGGCGATCTCCCCTCGTCCTGCCAACGCCAGAATCAGGGCAAAATCCTGGGCATACTGATACGGCTGCGCATATCCCCCGGCGTCCTCGGCCGCTTTTCTGCGGTACATGACCGATGAATGCACGATCACATTCCTGGCGCCCAGCTGATCGTAGAGCCCATCAGGCGGCGGCGTCCACGCGCCTGCCGGTTCCCCGTGGCGGTCAATATAACGCACCCAGCTTCCCACCAGCACGACCCGGGAATGTGCATCCATAAACTCGGTTTCCCGCCGGAGGCGGTCAGGATAAGCGATGTCATCGGCATCCAGGACCGCAATATATTCACCGCGCGCATGCGCCAAAGCATGGCGCAACGCTGGCGTCCGCCCGGTGTTCCGTGCAAAAGTAAACACATGCAGCCGGGGATCCGTATACCCGGACAGCATCGCCGCGGAAGCATCCGTTGAACCATCATCGACAATGACCAGCTCCCAGTCACCGAAAGTCTGCGCCAGGATGCTCTCGATGCTCTCCCGTAAGAACGGAGCCGCATTATAAACAGTCATGAGAACCGATACGCGGGGGGCAGCAGCCAGGTGCATGTCAGCAACCATATGTTAAACGCCCGCCCCTTTCAACGCCCTTGGCACCATGGTCCCAAAAAGCTTTAAAGTCCGGATGGCTGAAATACGCCGCCACATCCCAGTCCACAACGCCCGTGTCGTTAACGGCGTCGATGAATCTTTCGGAAAAATCATCCTCATACGCCAGGAAGATATGGTCTTTGATAAAATATTCGACTTCCCACGATACTGATTCAGGCACATACACCAGTGTTTTAACCCCCATGGCCAAGGACTCAAAGACAACGGTAGATGCCGCTGTGACCAACAAAGAACAATCGGCAAGCAACAAAGGAATATTATCATGAACAAACACACAATTTTTATATTTCAGGAACAATGGCGTCAGCACGGCATCCGCCGGCAAATATGGATGCGCCTTGATCTTCACACAAAAACCATCCAGCTTGCCCTCACGCGCCAGCGCGAGCAAGCGGACCTGCAGCGAAAAAGCGATCAGCGGATCCAAGGGCAAGGCCACGACAACAGATTGAGGGTGCCTTATCGCCGGCCTGATGCCCTTGGACCCGATCAAATGGGTATAACGTATCGCGCCGGCGACTTCGACAGGAATATTCGGATAAAAAGGACGAAGGAAATCTGCCCACCGCTGGCCTGCCGTTAATATGACATCAGGGCACGGCGCGGAACGCTCAAGGGCCGATGTCCGGTAATCCAGCCAATTATACGGGATTGCGGCATGGGCATAACCGATTTTCCGGATTTTCTCGGGCAGCGCCAACATCAGCATTTTCTCCCAGGGCTGATTCTCAAACGGATAGATCACGGCCGCCGTATCCTTTAACCGCTCAAACAGGCCGCGATAACCATGGAATAACAACAAATTTCCCATGTAAACATTTTCGCAGTTTTCCCGCCAGGCCTCGTTGATCACCAGCTCCCGCAAAACCACGCCATCCTCACGGCCATCCTCAAGGATCGTGATGGTGAATCGACGGCCAAGAACCCGCCAAAGATCCCTGAACGATACGGAACGCAACGGATAAATGATCGACCTGAAACGCCGCCGCAAGGCTCCCATGTGCCGCAACGGGATCATGAGCGGGGCCATTCTCCGCACAACCAGATCTTGCTTTTTGAACCACGCTTCCAGGCCGCCAAAGTAAGGATCGTGGAATCCCGCGAGATCATTGAATGTCCGTTGATCGATCCAGCTATGGATCACCACATCACACGCACCTGAGGGCGCCGGCGTTAACAGCCGGCCCAACAACCAGAAAAAACCATACCTCACAAGCTGAATATATCCTTGCAGGCATCGCCTCACCCGCGACATACAAAAGGTACGGGCTGGGGCAACATCCATATTTTTGCCGCCGACCTTCCCCATGACCTTTAAAAAATCATGGTCATCTGTAACAACAAGGATGTCGTCCTTTTCACGGGAAGCCAATGCCTCCAGCAGCTTGAAATAAACATAATGGTCAAAGATCAACGTCTGACTGTTGGATTTCGAGGCCATCCGCGAAGAATACCACAGGACTTTATCCTGTTGGAGCTCCGCCATGGCCCCGATATAATCGACAAATCTGTCCCGCACAGCCGCGGTGACCTCTTCGATCATCCTGCCGATAAAAATACGTTTCTCATCCGGCAAATAACCTGAGGCCGATGTTAACCCCTTGTAACTGCCGATATACAGCCAGGCCGATCGACAACGGTCTTTTAATCCTGGTAACGCCTGTGTTGAAACGACGCGGATCATGAACCATGCCCCCTGGAATACGGTGTATCGTTCAAGAACTGGCCAACAAAGAAAAATCCCGCACAACATCCACATGGGTGCCGCTGGTGATGCCGCCGGGATCCGTGACCTCGGAATACCGGCTCATAAAAACAAAATCAAAACCGAAGAGGCCGGCGACATGCTGGTCGTAACGGCTGTCCCCGAAAAAAACCGCAGGTGTCAGGATGCGGCCACCCGCCACCTCGGCGGAAAGGATTTCTTCCTTGGAGCGCGGGCTGCCATAAATGGCGTGAAAATACTGTGCCAGCCCCCGGCGCTTGAAAACATCCCGCAACTCCGTCTCCAGGCCCCCTGAAACAACGATCTTCACGCTTTCAGGCGGCAATCGGCGCAGAAAATCTTCGCAGGCATGTGTTAACGGGCACGCCAGAAGGGCCTCGAACACAAGCCGCCCATACTGCGCCACGGATCCCGCGACCTGGTCCTGCGGGTCCTTTTGCCCCAGAATCTCGTTATAAAGATATTCGATCTTGCGGAAACGGGAAATCCCGCCGTTATGTTGATGGTATGCCACCAGCCGTTCTGCCGCGGCTTTGCCGTAAGCAATGGCCAGGTCATAAAAAGCTTTTGTCTTGATCGCGTTGGAATCCAGGATCACCCCGTCGCAATCAAACAAAAAAGTCCTGTACGCGGAAAGCTCAAGCATCCCTTGCCTTTCGCAGCACCGCGTCAACCGCAGCGACATCTCCCGGGACATCCACGGCCAGAGACCCGCCGGCCACTTCACACATACGGACAACAATCCCCAGGTCCAGGAATCTGAGGATCTCGATGTCCTCGATCTTCTCCAGGGCGCTCTTGCGGCCGAAGCCTTTAAATCTTTGCAACTGCTCACGGTCAAAGGCATAAATACAGACCTGCTTATAGCGCGTTATGCCATCGTTAACACCCTTTTTGCTCCCCGGAACGGGCAAGCGTGACATGTAAACGAGTTCGCCGCGTTCATTGAAAACAACCTTGGGAAGGTTCACACTGGCCACATCTTCCCCGGGCAGTACCCGGGCCATGGCGTTAACCACCACCCCGGGAAAATTTTTCTTTTCAGCGGCCACTTTAAGGATGCTCGCCGGATCCAGGAGCGGCTCATCGCCCTGGATATCCAGATAAATATCCGCCGGGATCTGCTCTGCCGCGCACGCCACCCGGTCCGTACCGGTCAAAAGGTCTCCGGGGGTCATCACCACCTCAAACCCGTGGCTCTGGACCGCCTCACGGATGCGTTCATCATCTGTCGCCACATAAACATTTTCTTTCCCCAGCGCGCGCTCCACCGCCTGAGCCACCCATATGATCATCGGGTGGCCGGCAAGATTTACCAGCGGCTTCCCGGGGAACCTTGAGGAGGCATAACGCGCAGGAATAACACCGACCGTCCTCATCAAGAACCATCCTTGAAGAGCGAAGGTGTCAAAAATTCAACCTGGATCTTCGGTGCCAGCTGCCGGAGCGCCTTGGCAATGGCGCCGTTCTGCTCCGCCAGCGCCTTCTTATCGATCACACGCCCCATTTCCGGATAACTGTAATTTTCATGCGCGGACATGCTGTAACCATCCAGGCCCGCCACCGCCACACGAGCCACCCGCAGCTGCACCAGAATATTCAGCAAAAGGACCGCCACATTGTCGCATCGGTCTGCTGTTTTATTGACCAACGCATCGTAATCGACGACAAAACAGCCCTGGTGCCGGGGCTGAAGCTCAATGTTGCTCGTAACAATCAGGGCTGCCTTATCCAGCTGCTCATGAAACTCGTCGTACCGTTTTTGATTCGAAAAAAAGAACAAACCGGCCGGGATCAACGCAGGGACATGATTGAGGGCAACCGGAAGTTCTCCCTTCCTGCGGATACGCTCCAGGATATTACCGGCCTCGGCCTTGATGCTTGGCCCTGAAGCGATCGCCACGATCTCCCTGGAAACAAGCATCTCATCCGGACTTTTTCCTGTGGCCCGTTTGACCGATCGGGAGGCGATATACAGCTCTTCGATGCATTCCTGGCTGAAAATACGGCGCCGCGCGTCAGGGATGGAGGCGAGGACTTTCTCAATATCCACCACCGAAAGCGTCTTCTTGTCCAGCAGGTAACTGGCATAATTGGGATGACAGTTCAGCGTCGCCGAGAGAAAGTAAGCGATCGAATAACCCCACGCATTTTCCCGGTAAATGGCCTCAATGGGATTATCGATACATTCCAGGAGCGGCACAATGTCATAATTTTTGGCATGCTTGACATTCAGATAATGCATCAAAAGCTCGGTATTCAAATTCCCCGCGCCACGCCCCATGCCAAAGATCGACGCATCAATGAGAAGTTCACGCGCAGGCCCGACCGCCTCGATCATGTCAATGGCATTGGCATAGGCTAACTGCAAATTATTATGGGCATGATACCCCAGCGCCAGGTTCGGGCGCAAATATTGATCCAGATTTTTCCAGAGTTGAACGAGTTCCTTGGTGAACAAAAGCCCGAAACTGTCAACAATGTAGACAGCCACGACATCGATCGGATTGAACGTATCGGCCAACGCCTTGAGGTCAGCATCCGTGTAGGCGGTTGTCACCATCGGCTGAACGTAGACATGATATCCTTTGGCCGCCATCTTGCGCGCCTCTTCAGCCGCCTGAGCCATCTGCTCTTTATGAAACGCGAGCCGGATACCGGAAATATGCTGTCCCTGGTAAGGCGGCAGATCACCCGCCGAGAATTTGCCAAGGTCAACCATCAGGCAAAATCGGGCCTTGACGCCTGCAGGGGCAAGATCGCCAAGGATCTTCTCCGGCGCTTGAAGATCACAAAAAATCGAACTGTCCGCGCCGCCCTGGCTTTTGCGGTCCAGATACCCCAGCTCAATGATATCAACACCACTGGTCATGAGCGCCTTGACAATATTCTGCCAGCTCTTGCGGTCAAATTGCCAGTCATTGACATAACCGCCATCCCGCAGTGTGCAATCAAGAATTTTCACCATCATCAACCTTTCTTCATCTGATGCCGATTCCGGCTCATCCGCCCCATGGCACGCTCGAATTCTTTCATGAACTGCATCATGACCGGCTTGGGCCCCAGGGTAAGCCGGACACAATTTTCCACAGGAAATTCGAATGACCCCCTGATATAGATCTTCTTTTTCTTGAGCGCCTCGAGCAATTCATGCGTTTCTTGCGTGTCACGTAAAAAGATCAACATCCCGTTGGAGAAATTACCGCCGGACCAGCTGATACCCAGCTGCGAGAGCCTGTGCTGGACATAATCTTTCCCCTGCTTGAGGCCTTTAACATATTGCCGCATCAGCCCGGCGTGCTTCAACATGTATTCCCCCACAGCCATGGAAAGCGCATTACATTCGACAAGCGAGCGTGTTTTGGAAAGATACTCAATATTATCCTTCGAGCTGATCATATACCCCAAACGCACACCCGCCAGGCCAAACGCCTTGGAAAATGTCTGAAAAATAATGATATTGTCATACGCATGAAGCAACGGCAGGGCGCTCTCTGCCCCGAAAAAAGCATACGCTTCATCCACCACAAGAAAAGCATCGCACGCCCGGCATTTATCGGCGATCCGGCGGATATCGGCAAGGCCGAAGACACTCTCAATGGGCAGATTGGGATTGGGCAGACAAACCAGGACCGTACGCTCGTTGATGGCATCACAGATAGACTGCACGTCCAGCGCAAGGTCCTTGTTGAAGGCCACTTCCCGGATCTTGGCCTGATAAATCTGCGCATAGATCCTGTACATGGGATAGGTGGGCTGAAGCATGACCACCTCATCCCCGGGTGAAACAAGCGTCTCAAAAATAATGCGGATCCCTTCGGTGATCGCATTGGTCACATAAAGCTGTTCCACAGGAACTTTCACCCATCGGGACAAAGCCGCATAAAAACGGTCCGTATCCGGATAGGCGTTCAAAAGATATGCGGGCAAAAGTTTGTGCAGGTCCTGCATGACCTTTTTGGGAAATTCGGTAACGCGTTCATTCCTGTCCAGGCGCAGGCCTTCCTTCAAATTCCGCCCGACGGATGTCCTTTTTCTCTCGATAGCGGCCAAATGGCCCTTGAATCTTCGTTTGATCATGTCTTCCCTTGCCCCTCTCTTTTAATCTTGGGTTCTTTGGCCAGCGCAGGATCCAGGGGTTCTGCCGGCATATCGCAATTGTTCAGGCAATTATGGCATACCGTCCCCAAAAGATTGCCCGCCGCATGCCTCCGGCGCAAGGCAACATACGCCTCATGATGCCAGGCATCCTTGATATTCGTTTTATGCAGATCCGCGACGACCAGGTAATTCTGATAATCGACAACACACGCCGAAAGATAGCCCTCGGGAGTCACCGTGCATCGGGAAAAAACATCCGGACACTTGCCGGAGTGATGTCCCTGCCGCAAGCTTCCCAGGAGGTTGCCCTTGTCGATCTTTTCTGTCTTGTTATTCTCGAGCATGTTCCCGCCCTGATTACTGCACCCCCGGCCATCGATCTCGTCCACAAAATCATTGAGCAATCCCGCCAATAACGGGAATTCACCCTCTGTCAACGTCGTCGGAACCATGCTCACATAGATACGGAAAGACAGGCCGCTTTTGATCCTGTACCCATGCAGCCATTGAATATTCTCGATCACCTGGTCAAAACGATCCACCCCGTGCACCTTCTTGTATGACGCGCGCGTGCCGGCATTCACGGAAAACTTGATGCTGTCCAGGCCGGCTTCCAGGACCGGCATGACCCGCTGCGGTGTCGCGGCGATGCCATTGGAATTCAGAAAAACATATTCATACCCTATGGCTTTGGCTTCCCGGACGAATGCCGCGAGGTCCTGACGCAAAAAAGGCTCTCCGGTCGCAAAGAACGCCACCTCCCGTGCCCCGCAGGCAAAGAAATCCCTCAACAGCTTAAACCCGAACGCTTGGTCAAGGTATGCGGGCTTTCCCACCTTGGAATTGCTGCAAAAGAAACATTTGGAATTGCAGGTGTTATTCAGGTCAAAGAATACTTCCCGCGGGAAAGGCGGATAAAGGTTATTGAAATCGACATCCATCCTTTTTGATTTCTTGGCCGACAAACTCATCTGAAGTCCTTTATTGATGTTTTACGGATGACGGCCGCTTGATCGTCAGGATGATCTGGTTGCCGGAAGATCTTTTTTCAATGGCCTCCCGATAATGGCGGTCAAACGCCCGGATCAGCCCGGCGAGTTCGCGCCCCAGCCCTGTCGCAGACGCCGCCAATCGCTGGGCCGCATCCAGGGCATAACGATCTCCGCCCACAATCCCGGTGGTCCTGGGTTTTCCGTCAAGATGCCATAACAGGTGATTCAAGGGGCCATACCCCTGGCGCGTTGTCACCTGAAAAGCGACCCCGTGAGAGCGTTTGAATATTTTCCCCAATTGAGCCGCCGCCTGTACGGAATAATAGGCGCTGGTCATTTTTTCATGGAAAAAATCCTTGTAGGCCTTGATGTTCCAGACATCGTTTAGCACATCGTGATAATTCGGGGTGATGATATAGATCTGCCCGCCGGGTTCCAGCAGCTCAATTAACCGCTGGCCATACGTTACCGGATCCTTGATATACTGGATCACATAAAAAAGGAATATCTTCCGGAAACGCAAGCCGTCCTGCTCTACCGCATCCAATGTTTGATGGCACGGGATCCCCAGCTGCCGCCGTACAAATCCCGCCCGCACGGGATTGATCTCAAGCCCTACAGGCTTTATCCCGGCATCCTGCAATGCCTTCAAGAAATAACCCCACGAACAGCCGGCCTCCAGCACACGCTTGCCCCGGTCGGCGGGACCGGTATATTCTTTCCGGTACTCCAAGGCCTGCCTGAATCCGTTATCAAAATCAGTCTTGATATCCGGCACATCTAAAGCGGCGGTACGCAGCCGCGCCTGCTCGAATTTATCCTCCACGATCAATCGTGTATGATCCGTGTTGAGAAAGGCAAAGTCGCACGACGGGCAGTGAAAAAGCCGCTCTGTTTCCCCCCCGCGGGCCTTGACAGGCCGCGCCCTGGGAACAAGCTTTCCGCAAATACTACATGTCATCCCTGCTCCTCCCATCAAGGGGCCTGGGCCGGTCCAATTCAGCCGCGAGCCTTTCCGCCAACGCATTCTCGGTTCTTTCCCCGATAAAATGAGCCGCATCAAAAAAGTCATCCATGAAATAACACCCGGCAATATCCTTCGCTTCAAGGAAACTTATGCCGCCATAAGATTCCTTCCTGAAAAATTCCCGCCATTGCGCGTTAAGCTGCTGCAACAAAGGATCCGTATCGATCATCCGCTGATAATCAGGGGTCTTCACCGTTTCAAACAAAACCGTCCGTATCTTGCGTGCACGCAGCTCCTGGAACATCCTGATATAAACACGCTGGGCTTGAGCTGAAAGTCTTTTGTTTTTTAAGAACGTCGCTTCACTGTCTTCCCTGTCGAAATACGCCTGCGCATCACGGTTCTTGACAAAATCATACGCACCCGCCTTGATCTGCCGGCGTATCTCCTGATACTCCTTGTTCCCGTATAGATCGTTGAGGCGCGGGATTTCCTGATGAAGCGCCTGTTTGATGCCATAAAGAGCCATGGCCCGGAAACGGCTTTTAGCGGCGTCGCACATAAACCACGTTATGGCCTTGGCCTGACGCAGCCTGTTCATGATACCATGCGCCGGAGATAATTCCTGCTTCAATCCCCATAAATCACCGATCCTGGGATCTGTGAATGGAACAGACTGGACATACCTCGCGTAGGAAAAGACTTTGGTCATGGCCATGGATTCGAAACTGACACCCAGCACAACACGCTTGATGTCCCCATAAAGCAGGGCATGGTTGAGCTGCAGGGCCGCATCCACAGGATCCACCCCGGACAAGCTCCAGTTAAAAGGGGCCCAGTGCCTTTTCAGGAAAGGGGTCAATGCCATCCTTTGAGCACGGGAATCCCCGCAAATGACCGTATCAACCCGCGGCTTTCTCATAAAATCGAAATGTTTTAACTGCGGCTCCGCCAGCCAGTCCATTCCCAGAACCTGCTCATTGGAAATGAAAGGGCCTGCGAGGTTGATGCCCGCGACCAGCACGATGGGCGTCACAACAAATAATATAAGGCCGATTTTCTTCATCATAAAGAAATACCTTAGAACTGCTGGTATGCAATAAATTGAGATTTGGTCTCCATCCCCAAGAGGCACAACCAATAAATGACCAGCTGCAGCACAAGGACAACGAGCAGTACCTTTTTATTATCCGCAAGGACCTTGACGATCTTCATACGGAGCGCCCTCCGATCACCGCCATCACCTGATACAGGTCATGGAACGAATACTGGAAGACCAGGAACGTGGCCATCACATAACATTGGCACACCACGATCGCAGCGGCCCTGACCGCACCATTATTCTTATAGGCTTTCAGGGCTGGCTTGGGCAGCAGCGCCTTCAATAATTCACCATAAAGAAGGGTGATGACCACTCCCAACCCCTGAAGCACCCCGAAAAGGACAAAACGGATCTCATTGCCATGCCATATCCCCATTAAAAAGAAGGAAATAAAAGTAACGCCAACCAGGGACAATAACGGATTAAAACGCCTTGATGCGGCCACCATCATCGGGTAATACAGATAATCACGGAAGAATTCCGAGAGAGAAATATGCCACCGGTTCCAGAAATCGACCATGTTCCTGGCGATAAAAGGAACCCTGAAATTTTCAGGGACCCTGAACCCGACAGCCCTTCCCACGCCGATCACCGTATCGCAATACCCGGAAAAGTTCAGATACAAATAGAGCGGAAAAGATATGAAAAAAAGCGCGAACGCGGCCGCCGACGGTGCGGCGGTAAATGTCGTTATCACCGCATACTGCTGAAAGAAAGGAGCGATGACCGCCATTTTGATCAGCCCCCAGACGATCCGGTTGAACGCTTTCAATGAATCCTGGAGCGGCACGTCTTCTGTTTCGAAACGCCGCATGTGTTCGATAAAGTCATCGTAGCGCTGGATGGGCCCGGCCAGGAACGTCCAGAACGCCAGATTATAGTTAAGGTAATCCAGGGGGCGGACCGATTTGATCATGCCATCGCGCACATGCACGCTCAGATGGATCTGGCGGAACAAGATGAACGAATACCCCAGCACCGACCACCAAATCGCAAAGGCATGCCCCCCCAGGAAACTCCCCGTGATCCAGTGATATTCTTTAACCGTCACGAACCACACCAGGTCAAGGATCAGCCAAAGGATGAAAACGAGCCTCTTCGCCTCCACGCGCAGCATGAGCTGCAACGACAGGTAATGGCTCAGCATCCACGCAAGCAAGATGAGACCTGAAAACAGCCGCGGCTGAGGGATGACCAGCAGGATAAATATGATATTAAGGGCCAGAAAAACATGGCGTTTCACCCGGTTCAGCGACGCCATCCCCAGCAGCAGCAAGGCCGACGAGAGAAAAATATACATTCCCGGTGATTGGAACGTCATGCGCCGTGATCTCCGCATTTTTGCTGGATCATCCTGGCGAAACTTCCGACATTCTGACCCGGCTTTTTCGTTTCAGCGATCTCCGCGGTCGTAAAACGGATCTTGAATGATTTTTCCACGGCCAGCATCAGGGTGATATGCCCCAGCGAATCCCATTCATCAATCGCCTCTGCCGTGGTTGCCGGGCCGATCACCAGGCTGTCATCATCAAAAACCTCGCCAAAAACAACGTTCAACTGCCTGATCACATCCTGCATATCCATCGCGTTAACCTTTCATGTCTTGGACGTTCCAATGTAGGTCTCATACTTGCCGGGCAGCCTGTCCAGGTCCAGCTGCCAGCGCATCGTCCCGCCGGCAACCGGTGCGATGGGGGTAAATCCAAGCCTCGGGTAAAGGTCAGCCACCAGACCGTTCTTGGCTGTGGGAATATAAACCCCGATAATACGCCTGATCCCCCGCTCCAACCCGAGGTCGATCATGGTGCGGCAAATATACTCTTCCATCCCGCGGGCCAGCACACGGCAGCTCATGCACCATGTATCCACAACATACTCCAGGTCACCGGCCCTCTTGAGGATCACCACGGCGATCAGGCCATTGTCGCCGAACTTGTCCTTTAAAGAAAAATGCCGGCAGATCACATCCTGGTCCCCCGCCAGTTCCTTGACCACACTTTCGCCATAGCGTGTCGTTGTCAGGTGGAACTGATTGCTCTTATTGATCAACTGCACCACCCGCGGCAAATGAAAATCATCAACAATGCCGACGGAAGCTTCCATCTCCAGGCTTTGCAGATAACCTGCCAGGTCACATGAATCCTGCCTGGCACTGTCCCTGGCCATATTGCTGCGGTAATACTCCGTCCGCTTCCCATCTTCAGCCGATATCCCGATGGTCTCAAAATAGCGGCCATGATCCAGCGTTTGCCTGTAGCGCGAAGGGTCATCGGGCATCACCGGCACAACCACCTGGGGCAGAAACCTTGCCACCAGCTCACGCTCGGCGGGATTGTCATCCACGAAAACGATCGCATCAAGGCCGATATTCAGCTGGTGCGCGATATCTTTGATGTTGTCCGCCTTATTGCCCCAGTTGGCTTTAAACACACTGATATCCTCAAGTTTGAGCCGCATGTCAGGGTGCTTCAGAAAAGGCTCCCGGGCTTTCTCTTCGTCGTTCTTGCTGCAAACAGCAAGGATGACCCCCCGTTCTTTCAGCTCAAGGATATAACGTTGAAAGTCGACAAAAGCCTCGCCGACCGGCCCGTCCCCCAGGGCGATCCCCCCCAGGCCGTCATCTGCGATCACCCCGCCCCAAAGGGTGTTGTCAAGATCAAGGACCAGGCATTTTTGGGCCTGCCCTTTGATCGCCGCGATCAGCCGTGCGGCCTGATGCGCCACCTCGCCCACCGCATCCAGGCTGAAAGGGATCTTGGAGTTGTACCAATGCGTGAATTCAAACCATTTCTCTTTGCCAAAAAATGCGGAAATATACTCCAGATCAAAGATCATGACACCGTCTTTCAGCGCCTCCGTGAGCCTGGAATTATACCGCCTGAGGATGCTGGAATGACTCCAGGAAGCCACACTGTCATAATTCCCCAGAGTCCGGTACGGCGGCAGGTCCGCATTGTTCTGGATAATATACGCCCGGCAGCGCTCTTGCAGGACACCCCACAACGAAGAATACCCGCGGATGACCTCATCGACATCCTCACAGGTTTCCTCCCGAGAGCGCCCCCATTGCCGGGGGATCTGCACATCCCTGAAGGTCGTGAAAATCCATACAATATCCGGATCGAACGCATACAATTTACTGTCCGGGGCCAGGATCGTCTGCGCGATCGTGTCATAGGCGGCCTCGAAAAATACGGCGTTGAATCCCGCCAGGGCAAGCCAGAACCCAAGCACATCGCGCAGGAATTTATCCGTTGAGGAGGCAAGGACCGCAACCCTGATCGGAGTCATCGCCTTGAATACACCCTGATCCAGGGTTGAAAGAATCCTGGCATAACGCGCCTGAAGGACCGCATTGTCCTCCCGTTGCGCAAGGCGGACAAGCGCCTGAAATGCCTCGGCATGGCGGCCTTCTTTACGCAAAGCGGCCACATGGGCGATGCCCGACAGCTTGGCCTCATGGTCGCTCATGGCTGAACACTCCTTACGATACGGTTGATCTGGGCAAAAGCCGGGTGGACCGGATCAAACTTCCCGTCCAGCTGATCGCCGATGATGGTGTTGATCGCCGTCTGGATACCTTTGACCTGGGCCATCGAATAGCCCTGATCGTTCAAATAGGCGACATACCACATGCTCGTATCCGGATCGACGGCAGTCGCCCCCTTGATCTGCCGGAACATGGACAGTTTCAGGTCTGAGGCCTGACGGTAATTCATCGTGGCATGTTCCCAGTTGGCACCAAGCCCGGTCAGTTGATAGCGTTGCCGGTTTTCATGAACAGGGGCATGTTTCATATAATAGAATTCTTTAAGCGTGTAAAAATCGATCCCGTTACTCTCGATGAAATCAATATTTTCCATGGCCGTCTTTTCCGTCTCACCCGGAAAACCGATGACAAAACCCGCCAGCATGGGGATGCCGTACTTCTTCAACAGGCGGACCCCCTTTTCAAACTCATGGCGGGTCGCCTTTTTATTCATGTTGCCAAGGATCGTGTCATTGGCAGACTCAATGCCCATATACACCATGGCGCATCCGGAATCTTTCATAAGCCGGACGATCTCTTCATCAACGAATTGCACCCGCAAAAACGAATACCACGCAACCTTCATTTTGGAGAGGGTGGCGCAGATCTTCTTGAACCTTTCTTTGGGCACATTGAACGTGTCATCAATGAAGATGATCCTGTCGGCGGATGACTGCTTGAGCATCCGCTTAAGATCCTCTTCAAACATGCCCAGTCCGGAGGGATGAAAACCCTTCGTGGTCACAGGATACGAACAAAAAGCACAGCTGAACGGGCAACCGGATGAAACGCGCAGCTGGATGGTGTGATTGATAAAAGACAGGTTCAGCTTGTCCCAGTTGACCGCAACACCCTCCAGCACCGGCACTTTCCACACAGAGGGCGTCATCCTGAACCGGCCGCCTTCAAAATAGGCAAGATCCCCGATATGGCTCGCATGCTCGCCGGGATCTTGCCTTTTCTTAAACAGCACGAGGTCCTTCAGGTCCTGTTCCGAATTATACGCCAGCAAGGCATGCGCTATGCCCAGGCGCCGCATGCCCGCTTCCAATTCGGTCAACGTGTCATTGAGAAGGAACTGGTTTAAAAAAGCCCCGCCGATGACAATCTCGGCGTCCGGGAACCTGGCCTGGATCTTCCGGGTGATGCGCTTGATCTCGTTGAACGAAAGATAAAACGTGCATGACAGCGCGATGAGCGGCGGCGCACTGCCCGCGGCCGCGCAACGCTCCAGGATATCCCACTCCGAATCGATGTTGTTGATGATAAAAGGATTGATATCGTATTGGGCCAAATAATTCGCCAGGTGGATCCCGGAAAATGACGGCAAATTCCAGATATTGTAAAAATGCCGGCGATCGGCCGGATCAGCATCCCTGTAATATTTTCCGAACTTGGCCTGATTCAGGATGTCCAAATGAGAACGGAACCCGTTGTTTTGATGGACCATCCTCGGATAAACAAGATGACGGTATTCGATCATGCGCTCCAGGGGCAGATCCAGATATTTGGAATAATCCACACACTCCGACTGCGCGATCAAAATAACATCAACAGGAGGCCGCACGATGTCAGGCATGGGCTGCCGCTCCAGGTTCACCGGTAAATCCCACCGTGACTTTGCCCCGGGCCAGCACATGCCCGCTGGCCTTGTTAGTAATAACAACTTTCAGCACGGCCGCTTTCAGCGCCATCGAGATCTCCCTGACCACCGCCGTCACCTCAATGGTATCCCCCACATAACAGGGGGACACAAACTTCAGATCCACCCCCAGCAACAGGCAGTTTTTGCCCGGGAGGAACATGCCCGCCATGCGCGACACGTAGGCGCCCATGAGCAAACCATAAACAACCCTGGACCTAAAGCCTCTTTTCCGGGCAAAGTCATCGTCCATGTGCAAAGGGTTGGTGTCGCCTGACAACTGGCAAAAGTGCATCATCTCCTGCGGGGTGATTGAGGCCAGGAATGAATATGTCTGGCCCTCAACAAGGTCCTCGATGGCAAAGTCCCCGCCCTGTCCGCCGCTTGCCGGAATGTTAGACATAACGCCTGCCCATACGCATGACCTGGTTCATATCATCCTTTTTCAACCCAAGGACAAAAGGAAAGAAATACGCGACGACAACGATGAGCAGGGTGTACATAACGCCGCTCACCAGGAACTTCAAGACAAGATTCTTGAAGCCCCCCGACAGGAATGCGCCGGCATATGAGGCCAGGAACGCAGCTGCCAGCAAGGCGCCTATCACCATGAACTGCATGAAGAAATATTTGCGGAATGAAAACTTCAGGGTCCTGGCGTTATGGTACAACAGTGCATTCACCCCGAATATCTGCACCAGGATGGTCTTGACCGCCAAACCTATCGCGCCGCTGCTCAACCCTCCCAGGACCTTGGGGGCGATCAGAAAATACGTCACAGGGATGCCCAGCAGCATGAAAATAATCCCTATCACACAATACGCCCGGGTCTCGCCCATGCTGAAGAAGATCGATCCGCATACCTGGCCGTACACCTGATAGATCGGATAAAACACCATGATGAATACCGGCCACATGGAATCCTTATACTTGTCCCCGCCGATGATCTGGACCAGCGTGCCTGCCTGGGACGCCAGGAAACATGTCAAAAACGCGGTCACGAACAACAAGATGGGGATATACCTCTCAAAAAGCCTCCCGATCTCCATCACATCCTTTTGGGCGTGAGCAATGGAAAATTCCCGTGTCAACAGCGGTGTTAACGCCCCCGCAAAAAGAAAACACAACGCCCCCAGCTGAAAGGAAAAACCAAAAAAACCCTGCTGGATACTCCCGCCATAGATCTGCAGCAACCACCTGTCGAGGATGTTGGCGATGACCCCGACCAGGGAATAAATGAATAATGGCCGGCTGTACTGGTAGAATTCCTGGACGTAGGCCTTGATCCGGCTGAACCCGATGTACAATTTCTGGCCCGAGAAATATCCTTCACGCTGCATGATGTGCAAAAACATAAAGACCAGGAACAATAAGACGGCATACTGAACATAGAAAAAATTAAGCAGATTTATTTGTTGATTCAGGAACAGGGCCAGAATGATCACAACAAAGAGGATTTTCTGGGTGATCTTCGCTTTCTCCGCCATCACCGTGACCCCGTAGGCGTCGACCATGCTGTTAAGCACCTGCACCACCCAGTTCAACAGCCCAAATCCCGCGGCCAGGCAAATATAACCAACCTCCTGCCCCGGCCAGAATTTCGAATAACTCATGGTGGCCATGGTCAGGACCACAAATATCAGAATACAGGCCGCGACCAAGCCGGCAAAATAACCGTAAAAAGAAACGAGATCCCTTTCCCGGGGCCGCTGGGAAAGCCTGGTATAAAAACATGTCGCGGTGCCCATCTCGAAAAAAGACACCGCCTGTGTAAAGAAATTGGTCAGGAAACTGAAATTGCCATATGCGCCGGGCCCAAGGCTTTTGGGCACGATAAACTGAATAATAAAGCCCATCCCCAGCCCGATAAGATTGGCAAAAAACTTGTACAGCCACCTTTTGCGGAGCGAATCGCTTTTAACGTCCTTGATGACAGCCTCGATGTTATCCATGATGTTGTGCCCCCGCCAGGGCTTCTACCAGCTTGAAGGCCTTGTTCCGGGTGCCTTCCCGGTGAACATGATGATCATAAAAAGAACTGTCCCTTTTCTTTTCCAGTTTTCCGGCCAGAAAAAGTTCCAGCGCCGGCATCATCGCACGGACACTTTCAAAATAATGGACCCTCTTCTTAAGGTCGTCCAAAGCACCCGCTTCAAGAGGCCTGACCGCGTCATTGTTCACAAGGAATATCTCCAGGTCGTATGCCAGCGCCTCGTAAAGTGTTGTGGTATGGTGTTCGAAAACAATGGCCTTAATATTATAAATATTCAAGACCGTCGTCAACGAGAGGTCCCGGATGACGTCGATATTCTTGACCTTCTCCAGCACAGGCAGGGCTGCCAGGTTCTCATAGTCGGAGTGAGGAAAAGGTTTCACCGCGATCCGGCAGCCTGACAAGGCCGCGAGGCCCCTGATCAGTTCAACCTGGGTACGGGCTATGATATCGGGCGCGTTACGCTTCATCCCGCCCTCGAGCATGGATATGGTATTTGTGATCGGAAAAAGGATATCGATCACAGGCCTGCAAGACTTTGCTTTCCTGTTACATTTTGTTGACCCCAAGGCATGGATCGTCAGGCCGTCCATGTTCTTGTCAGGATAAACCTTGGCCACATCATTCTTGTCGAAACCGTAAGAAACATAATCTGTGCACCGGCTCAGGTCACACAGAAAAACATCGTCGTTATACAGATTCGCAAAGAGCCCGCCATGCTGATACCCGATCACCGGTTTATTCTGTTGCAAGAGGTACTCGGCAATCAAGCTCCTCTGCCAGGAAACGGGCGAATTGCCCCAGACCCCTAATCTGATCGTGTAACGTGCATTTAAACCGTCCAGCACCCTCAGACAGCGGACATACCTGTCGGCATTCTTGTTGAATGCCTGTCCCACATCCCTGATAAAAAGATCCTTGAAATAAACGACCCTTTCGGGTTCATGCGGATTCTCATATTTCCCGACATCAAAGCTTTTCACCCGGCTCTTGTCAACAGACGGATTGACGCCGGTCGGGGTGCTTGACCCGAATTCATAATACAACACATTACACCCTGACCACAGCAACGCCTGGTGCAGGAACGAAAAATCGTATAACGGCTCCAACAATAAAATAGCAGCCCTGTTTTTCACCAGGAATCTGTACCTGGATTTCAGGATAAATGCCCATAACCCCGAAAAGGGCTTGCGGATCGCCAGAGACGGGTACCGCAGGGCCAGCTCCCATCGTGAGACCGGCGGATGCTCCGGTGCTGTCCTGGATGATCTGGCCTCCGGCAAACATACCGTCCTGACATTTTTCACTATGGCCAACACATCGGCCAGGGTGATATTAAACCCTTCTTCCGCGTTGATCTTCCTGTCAAAAAAAACAATTTCTTCAATGCGATGTGCCTGGACCATGGCATCGACCGCCGCACAAAGACCAAAACACGCGATAAAATGCTGATAGAGCGTATACACATACAACGCCCGGAAAAACCTGATCTTTGGCAATCCGGCGTCCGTGTTGATGCCGGGTGAATAACGGGCATCCAGATAGCCGGTGATTTCTTCCGCACACCTGTCCGATAACTTTATGTTGTCGATCATCTGAGCGGCGGGTACAAACATGCTCAGACAGCGGCAATCCAGCTGATGTTTTTCTTTCAGATAAACATCAACGGCGGCATGCGTCGAGAAAATAAGGGCATCCTGGGTCAGCGCCTTGTGCGCCGCCACCAGATGCTCCGCGTCCCGGATACTATTAACGATGATGGCTTTGCGCATCTTATTTCTTAATATACCGGACTTGTGCCGCCGGCTGCAAATGCACCGGGCCATACGCGGATGACCCGCCCCAGATATCGTCTTTCACCCACTGGCCATCCTCAATACGCCAGACGGACGGATCACGAAAAGTATCGCAAACCGCATCAAATTCCTGCTCTGTCATATCCACATATTTCAACCACCGCTCCAGATCCCGACGGGGTTTAACATGATCGTACTTGCGCACCATCTCTATGCCCTGGGCCCGTGTCATAATCCCGGCCCGGATGTCCTTGCAGGAATGGTCACTGCCGCGGCCGTATCCGAACTTGACGAATTTCAAATAATCATGGATGCCGTTCTCGTGCATATCATCCAGGTTTGAAAAATCCCGGTACGTGCGCTCGAAGGGCGTCTGCGCGGGAAGCCAGCTGTGGTGCTCCTTGACTATTTTGACGTGATTGTTGGCATCCCAATCCACAAAGTTGCTCAAATACAGGCCGCGCACACCGACGGAAGCTATCTCCTCGTCGGAAGGGTACTGGGCCCACATCAGGTCTTTGGCCCCCAGGCCTTCCTTAAGGTCCGCCCTGCCCAGCTTCTCCAGCCCCTCGTCTGTAAAATCATCCCAGTCATAGCCGCGCAGGCCGTGCTCGACGCGCGTCTTCGCGGTAAATTCAATGAAATCGCTGTAGGAATACATGCCCGCAACATCCATAAAACCCTGTTCCCCCCACATCATCAGCGGAACCTTATAACGCACCGCGACCTGTATCGGCGAGGTGAATATGCCGCAATGGTTGTGCCAGTTCATATCGCCCTGCAATTTAAAACCGATCCTGTTCATCTTGACAAGCATATCCACGCTGGGTTTGATGATGATATGGTCCGCATCGAATTCTTCCCGCATGCGGTTGAGGTTGTATTCCCCTTCAGGCAAATAATTGTTGCCATGATACGTCACCAGAAGAATTTTCAGCCCGAGCTGCCGCGTGGCCACATGCGCCTGGTAATAACTGTCCTTCCCGCCGCTCACGGGAATAAGCATGTCGTAATTATCCTTCGAACGATACTCGTCGGTCATCTTGCGCAGCATCTCGAAACGTTCGTTCCAGTTGATCGACTTTTTCTGGTCGGAAACCCTGCAGCCGGAACAAACCCCCTTCTCGTCGAACGTCAACGGTGTTGCCGCCCGGGAAGGATAAACGCATCTGGTACAAAATCTCATGTCACGCCTCACATTCTTATATTGATCCCGCCTCTTAACAATGCCTTCTTACCGCCCAGATCCGACAATTCCTTGAAATGCCAGATATTCGCCGCAGAAACAGCCGAAGCCCCTGCACGTATGGCCTCGGCATAATGTTCATACATCCCCACACCGCCCAGCGCGATCACGGGGATGGTTGTTGTCTTGCAGACTTCATGGATCAGGTCCAGGTCATACCCTTTGCCGGTGCCGTCGCGGTCAATGCTCTGCAGAAGTATTTCGCCGGCGCCAAGGCCCTCGACATGCCTGGCAAATGCCGCAGGATCCAGGCCTGTGGGGGCCGTCCCTCCGTCGATAAATACTTCAAAACGGCCATCAGCGTGATGCAGGACATCGATGCAAACGACAATCGCCTGGCTGCCGAATATCTTGGCCGCTTTCGTGATAAGGTCCGGCGTCCGGACCGCCGCCGTATTGATCGTCACCTTGTCCGCGCCGCGGCTGAAGCGCTGGCGCATGTCCTCGACTGTCCTGATGCGCCCCCCCCATGTCAGGGGCATAAAACATGTCTTGGACACTTCTTCCAGGATGGCGAGCGGGTCGCTGAGCCCGCGCACTTTCGCATCCTCTCGCCGGATGTCATAAAGGTCCGACTGGCCTATATCCAGGTAAATGAGCTCATCGACAGTCCACTGGTTAAACCGTTTCACCTCATGGATAGGATTGCCTATGATCTGATGGATCTTGAACAGCTCGCTTCTGACAAGCATCCCGTTCTGTAACAGCAACACAGGTATCAGTCTTTTTTTCAGCATCTCTCAGCCTTTTAACGACGCAAAATTTTTAAGGACGTGAAGCCCTATCTTGTGGCTCTTTTCAGGATGAAATTGCACCGCGTAGATATTTTCTTTTTCAATGCTGGCCACGAAATCATCCCCGTATTCACACAGGCCGCTGATAACACCCGGATCATCGGGGATCAGGGCGTAACTATGAACAAAATAAAAAGCCTGCGGGTCCGCCAACCCCTTATAAAGGCCGTCCCGGCGGGACAAACGCACATCATTCCAGCCGATATGAGGTATCCTGACGCCCAATTCTTCACCCTCGATCCGGGCCACCTGGCCGGGAATCCAGCCAAGCCCGTGGCAATGGCCGTGTTCCAGGCCTGTTGTGGCCAATAACTGCATGCCGAGGCATATCCCCAAAAAAGGTTTGCCCTTATGCCTGACCTCGTCGTTAAGCACATCCAAAAAACCCATTTCCGTCAAATTCTTCATCGCGTCGCCAAACGCGCCGACACCCGGCAGCACGATCTTGTGCGCCTGGCGGATATCTTCCGGATTGCTCGATATGACCGCATGCGCTCCCACCTGGTGAAAGGCATTGAACACGGATCTCAAATTCCCCATGCCGTAATCGATGATAACGGTCTTCATGATTTATGCCCGTATCTTGATAATTTTAGCCGGAACGCCCGCACTTACGGCATACGGCGGCACGTCATGGGTCACCACAGCATTAGCCCCCACGACCGCCCCCCGGCCGACGGTAACACCCATCTTGATCGAAACACCTCCGCCTATAAACACACCTTCTTCAATGACAACCGGCGCATGGATATATCCTTGTTCCATCACATTGTTCTGCCCGGTGATAATATGATCGCTGGAATTGATATATATCCGGCTTGAGAAAAGGCACTTGGGCTGTATCGTCACATCCGTGCCGCAATTAAGGATCGTATCCCGCCCTATGATGGTGTTCTTCCCGATGGTCAGCACCGCCTTGTTCGCCGACACAAAACGGCAATTGTCATCTATAACAACATCGTCTTCGATGACGATCTTCCCTTGTTCCCTGTTCCTGATGTCTATATCACCCAGGATGGATACGTTGTTGCCGATCACGATATCCGATGCCCGTCCGCGTATTTTAAGATAAGGAACCCCGTGCGTCCTGAAATTCCGTCCCACACGGATACCCTTGGACCTCAAAATGATCTTTATCATAAAACTGTGCACCCGCCAGTACCCTTCACCCCATATCAACGCCCAAAGTCTGTGCATAGCTTCTCCCTGTTCAACAATATTACTTTTTGGACACCAGGTATCTCATCTCTCCCTCGCCGAAAATATAGGGATCGATCCTGGGATGCTGATGGATGATCTCGTCCCAGTCGTACGCCACACCCCGTTTCAAACGCCTGAAATCATGAAACCCCGCGTTCTTTAACATCACTTCAACCTCGTGCGCGAAATACCTGTGGTTGACCGGCACATAAAAGAAATCCGTCCTGTGGAATATCCTTCCCGGCGGGTAACCCATGGTCTTCATCAACGACTGGATGTAGATTTGCGGAACCCCGTCCAGAAGCTTTCGGGAAAGATCCACGATATCCCAAAAGAGCGACTCCTTCCCGCCGTATAAATACAGCCAGCACGCCCCGCCGTTCTTTAGGACCCTGTGTATTTCCAAAAGGCCGTCTTCCGTGCTTTTCGTATGATGCAACACCCCGTTGGACAGTATGAAATCGAATGCGCCGTCGGCAAAGGGAAGCTTCAGGACGGAACCCTGGGTGAACTCAACCTCCTGCGGCGAAAATGGACTCATTTTCCTGGCCAGCGCCACGGAATCTGGACTTATGTCAATGCCTTGCACATGGGCACAGCCGAGGCTTTTCAAGGCAAAACTATATCTCCCGCTCCCGCATCCGTCATCCAGCGCATGCGTGACCGCGGCGACCGATATGCCGTTCTTCTCGAAGCGTTCCCTGAGATTGGCCAGCGCTTCTTTATAAAATTCTTCTTTTCCGAAATCTTTCCAAAGGTCGAAATAAACCCTGCCGGTCCGTTCCTCAAGATCCTTCTTCCCGTTCTCGTCCAGCCAGAATTTGAAATCATTCTTCGAAAAATCGAACATCTTCTCGAACATGGCGGTTCCGGCGGCAAGATGCTCCAGGTCATGTTCCAGCACCGCATACCAGTCGGCGGGATACCCCAGGGTTCTCAGCCTGTCGAGAAAATCGAAAAGATACACGGCGGTCAGCGCCCGATACAACATGCCCGGCCCCACCTTGGCGGCATAATCGCCGAACAATTTCAAAACTTTGGTTCTCATGCGTTCTTCTCCTTAAGCAGAGCCTTGGCGATACTCAGATCCCTCTTTGTTTCGATAAAAAACGCTTCTTCCTGAGGAATAACAAAATGCGCCACCCGCGACCCCATATGACTTCCCATCTTGAAGTTGCTGTTCTTGGTCGCAAGCGATGTCCTGACCTGATAATAAACGGTATCGAAATCGGACCTCATGTTGCCGACAGAATTGATGCACGCCAGCCCGTGCGGCGTCCTTTTAAAAAGCTGGCTCGCGACTTCCTGGACCGCGATCGCGGCATCCGCGTCATTCATGACTAGTGTATAAATAGATTCTTCGAGGTTGGCCGTGCTGACAAAAGGCGCCTGGATATAATACAGGGCCGTAATCCCCGAAGGAGACAGCTTTAACTTATGGGCGATATGTTCCAGGGTATGGACAATGGACGCCGATATCATCGTCATCTTGGTGCTTCTTTCCACAAATTTCAGGCGCCGGTCACGGTACCCGGCCATCACGTCCTGGACCGCAGGATTATCGGATGTCACGACAACCCTGGCTGGCAGCGTCGATGCCAGCGATGTCTTGATAGCCCTGTCCAGCAGGGTCTCGCCGTTAATCTGCTGGCTCCACAGGTCCGGATACACATCGTAATGCTTCCGGCAGGGGATCGTCACGGTGATGGGGCCGTATTTCTTCAGGAGCAGGCGGCTGGCATCCTTTTTAATGGTCCGCCGGGCGCTGAGGATCAACAGCTGATTCTCGGTAAGATTCTTGCCATGCCGGCGATAATAAAATAACGGCAGGTTGATGTTGCTGCATTTATACTCCCGCGTGATCCGGCTCCAGAGGTCAAACCCGTCCTGGGCGCCCAGGTCTTCCCGGTAACCTCCCAGTTTCCTCAAAACCTTGATCCGCACCATGGTGCATGCCCCGTTGGCCGGGACATCCAGCAGGTGGTTGGCATTATAGATCTGTTTGCGCCGTTCATGGCTTATCATCTGGCCGTACTCGTCGATCAGGAAATAATCCGGGAAGACGAGGGCAATATCCGGATGACGGTCAAGGTAGTTACCCAGGACGAGCATCATATTTTCATCCAGCACATCATCCGCATCAAGGCGGACAATATAATTCCCCCTGGCTTTCTTCAATGCCATATTGGCAATGGTCGGCAGGTTCAATTTGCGCGTCTTGATAACCCTGACTCTCGGATCGTTCTTGTAAAGCTCCATGATCTCCGATGTATTGTCCGTTGACCCGTTATCAAAAAGGAGCAGTTCCCATCCGTCCACCGTCTGGCGTAAAACACTCTCGACCGCCTCCTGCAGGAACTTGCCGTAATTGTGCGACGGCATGTAGATCGTGATCTTCGTTTTTTTCATCGTCATAAAAGCCTTTCCATGTCCTGACGAAAGAGATGCAGGGCGTGCAGTTCATCCGGGGTCATGCTGCCCTCGTGGTCTGGGCCGTACATGTTCTTGTCGAGCGTAAAATGTTTCTCAACAATGTGAGCCCCGCGCGCGAATGCCGCCATCGAGGCCGATATCCCGATGGTATGATCGCTGAATCCGGCATACCTTGAGAAATCTATGCCTCCCAGATGCACATCGGAAAGCTCCGTCGGATATTTTGAAATGCAATGCAGGAACTGCACCGGCCCTGCTGACTTGATG
>Ga0114951_10001857_pt1 | contig 25101 bp, 30 predicted proteins | sample AM7aDNAmetaG_FD_88677 | JGI IMG/M metagenome (GOLD analysis project Ga0114951, IMG submission 88677) | Freshwater microbial communities from Finland to study Microbial Dark Matter (Phase II) - AM7a DNA metaG | ecosystem: Environmental > Aquatic > Freshwater > Lake | place: Finland: Lake Alinen... | reverse complement strand
CGAGACGCGCCAGTTCGTCGTGAACCTCGTGACGGAAGAGCTCTCGGCCGCGATGAATATCTGCGCCATCGATTTTCCCGACCGCTTCAGCGAGCTTGCCGCGGCAGGTTTGCATACGGCCGCCAGTGTCCGCATCTCGGTGCCCCGCATTGCCGAGGCTCGGGTATCGCTGGAATGCGAGCTCGTCCAATCGCAGCGCATCGGACAGAACAATGTCATCATCGGCCAGGTGCTGGCCCTGCATACGGCCGACGGCGTCGTCGACGAGCGGCACAACGTGCATGACTTCGCACCCATCGGACGCATGGGCGCGCCCTCCTGGTATTGCCGCTCGACCGATCATTTCGAGATTCACCGGATGACGTTTGCCCAGTGGCAGGCACAGCAACAGGCCAACACGAATCCATGATGCAAGCGGATTCCCTGTGGCTGCGGCGGGAACGTTTCAAGTTTCGATTCTCAAGTGTCAGGGATTGCCGCCGTTTTGCGATTTCTGAATCGCAGCGACGATCTGCTCGTGCGTCTGCAACGGCCGGGGAATCATCACCCACGTCGAATCAAACCCCGTCGTCGCCGCCGTGGCAAAGCCAATCGTGCCCAGGCCCAGGATCCGCAGCAGCAGCGATTTGTAGAGCACCGTACGCTGGATCTTCCGCAGCGGTGCGCCGAAAACATTGACGTTCAGCACGCCCTTGATCGTCAAAATCCGCAAGTTGGTGAGAATGTAGATGTGACTGGTCCAGACTAGCAGCGCCCAGATCAGCCGGCCGATGCACAGTAGCGTGGTCGCCGCCGCGATGTTCTGCGGAGACACCCATCCGCTGGAGCCGAACCCGAAATGCAGGAACAGGCTGCCCGCCAGCACCGTCGCCAGCAAAAAGCGAAAACTCGTCAGCACGATGAACCAGAGCGACGGCTTGATCAGCAGCAGCACAATCTCATCGCCATGAAGGATGTGCTGCGGCACCACCGCCGCCACCATTTCACGGGAAACGGGCGTCGCATTTTCGGTGGCGTGCTCTGTGGCAGGTCGCCAGCGCTTGAGATTTGCCGTTGTGCTGACTTCTCGAACCATGTCGGGATTATACACGCAAACCCGGTAGGGGGGGTCAGGGATTCGTGCCCAGCCTGCCACCTGCGCTCCCGCAAACTCAAGTCCCGCCAAACACGCGCTTATGCAGCACGGCCAGATCGGGCAGGTTGCGATAATAACCGTTGTAATCAAGCCCATACCCCACGACGAACTCATTGGGAATCTCAAACCCCACGAAGTCCGCCTCCATCTCCGGCGGCCGCGGCAGCTTCTTCTTCAGCAGCACACAACTCCGGATCGACCCCGCCCCCTGTTCCCGCAGCAGCATGCAGACCGCATGAAGAGTCCGCCCGGAGTCCAGAATGTCATCGATCACCAGGATATCCCGCCCCCGCACATCAAAAGCCGTCGGATAGAGCACCTGCGTCCCCTGATTGCTCGTCGTCCGCCCGGGATAACTCGACACTGCCGCCACATCGATCCGCATCCGCAGCGGCAGATGCCGCACCAGGTCCGCCACAAAAATGATCGACCCCGTCAGCAGCGGCATCATCACGAACTCCCGCTCCCCATAGGTCGCGGCCAGTTCCTGGGCCATCTTGTAGACCCGCGCCTGGATGGCGTACCGGTCGATCAAAATTTCCTGAATGTCTTCCTGCATGAGCGTGATCCTCGTCTTTTGACAGGCTGGGACAGATCCGCACGGTCGTGATTCTACCCGTTGCACATAATTTCCGCTTTTAGGATTTGGTGGGAATCGTATACTACCTTTGATGTCGGACGCTTTTGCCAGTTATCTCAACCGCATTGCCTCCTACTCCTGGTGGATCATCCTCCTGGAGATGTTGCTCATTGGCATCGTGGTTCACTCCGTCATCGAGTTCCTCCGCGGCACCCGCGGCGCACGTCTCGTCAAAGGCGCCTTCCTCTTCCTCGTGATCGCCTACGTCATCATCAAGCTCGGCGGCGACCGCCTCAACCGCATTGAGTTCCTCTACTCCCGCCTTCTCTTCTTCGGCACCTTCGCGTTGATCGTCGTATTTCAACCCGAACTGCGCCGCGCCCTGCTGCGTCTCGGTGAAGCACGCCTCTTCCGCGTCGTCGGAAACCCCATCCGGCCCACCGTCATGGCCCTCTGCCAGACCGTCGGTTACTGCTCCAAGAATCGCATCGGCGCGCTGATTGCCGTGGAACGCGATGTGGGACTCGGCGGCTTGATCGAAAACGGTACGCAGCTGAACGCCAACCTGACTCCCGAGCTGCTCAATACCATCTTCTGGCCCGGGTCCATTCTTCATGATATGGGCGTGGTCATCCGCAGTGGAAAAGTCGCTGCAGCAGGCGTACAGTTTCCCCTCGATGAAGGGGGCGAACTCTCGCAGGAGATGGGCTCCCGCCATCGGGCAGCGCTGGGTCTTTCCCAGGAAACCGATGCGGTCATCGTCGTCGTTTCTGAAGAAACTGGAATTATTTCCGTCGCCGAAAAAGGCCGCCTGATACGCAACCTGACTCCCGAGGGGCTCGAATCGCTGCTGACCGAGCTTCTCGGCAAGACGAGTACGGCTGCCTCCTCGCGCCGCCTCAGCGTTTCCCGGGAGGAATTTCTCGCGTCTGACCGTTAGCCTGGCAATCGCCGGCCTCGGCTATTGATAAGAATGACTGGCCCAACAAACCCAAACGTCGAATCCACGGACCACTGGTTACTCACTATGCTCGATCGACTCAAATCTCTTCCCCTGACGATAATCCTGACCATCCTCATCTGGATGTATGCGGAGGCCCAGTTCACGTCCACGCAGGACAACGTCCGCCTCAGCGTCAAGCTCCTTGCACCCTCCAGCGATCAAGTCGTGCTGGGATACGATCCGATAGACGACCGCTATCGCGACACGATCAACATCGTGGCGACCATTCAGGGCGCCAAGAGCCAGATCGATCAGATCTACCAGATGTCCCTGAACGCCTCGCCGCAGAACCATGAATTCAAGCAGCTCACGTTTGCCGCCCCGCTGACCGACCCCTCGATCGATACGGTAACCATGCTGAACGGACTGAGTTATTTCCGTTCCCAAGGCGTGACCGTAACGGCGGCCAACCCTCCGCGCGTTCGCATCAAGGTGGAAAAGCGCAACCTTCCCGATACGACGCCCCCGGCCACCACTTCCGATGCGCACTGAAGTCTCTGTGCGGCTCATAAATAACGCCTTCCCATCGCAAACTTACCCGCGCCAACCAAACTTGCCGCCAATTCCTAAAGGATTGTTAGAGGTCGGCAAGGGCTATTAAGCAAACTCGCGTGATTGCCGAAAATATTTGGGTGGTGGTCGTCGGTGTTGCCTACGCCGGCGTTTGGCGGTTTATGAAAGGAAATTGGCATGAAACGGAACACTCGTGGCTTTACCCTTGTCGAAATTCTTATTGTTGTGATCATCCTGGGCATTCTGGCGGCGATTGTGATCCCACAGTTCACCAACGCCAGCAATGACGCACGCAACAATTCCGTCAGTTCCACGCTCCAAACGGCGCGCAGCCAGCTTGAACTCTTCAAAATCCAGCACGCCGATACCCCGCCGACCATTACCGGTATGTGGGCCATCATGACCGGCAAGAGCAATACAACCGATACTCAAACCCCCGTGGCGACCGGCGTCTTTGGTCCCTACCTCCAGCAACCCCCGGTCAATCCCGCCAACGGCCAATCCGCCGTCGGCGCTGCCGCCGCTGCCGGTGTCGGCTGGGTCTACACGGTTTCCGGCAACACCTGCACGATCTCGGCCGTCGATACCACGGGTACAACCCTCCTGACCTATTGATTCAGATTTCGCTCTCGGCAACCACGCTCTGCGACCGGTCCGCGCGGCACTTCCTGCGCGGACCGGTTTCGCTTTGCTGGCACAAGAGGGTCCGTCGCGGGGTAGGGTGGGGAACTGCGGATTTTTCCGAGTGATTGTTGCCGGGACGGTGGTAGAATGCCTCGGTTTGTGGTGGAACGCCGGAGGCTGTGATGCCGCGCCGGTGAGGCGACAACTCGTGAGCAAGGAATGCGACCATGTTGGCATTGAGCCGCACTGAAGGACAAAGCATCATCATCGACGGCAAGATCGAGGTGAAAATCGTCAAGTGGTCGCGCTCCAGCGTTCGCCTGGCCATCCAGGCCCCGCGGGAGGTCACCGTCGACCGCGATGAAGTGTGGCGAAAAATGCACCCCGGTCAGCCTTCGCCCCTGGAAGTCGCCGAGAAGGAGCGAAAAGAGAAATTCGGGGAGCAGGGCGGGACGGTTCGGGGCGAAAGCGAGCCAAGCGCATAAAATACGCGTTCGGTGCCCAGCGGTCGCGAGCAGCGCACCGTCACGCAAGGGCTGGGGAAATGTGCAGTAGAAACAGCGAGTTGGTCGTTAATCGATAGGATAGATCGTGTGGTTCTGCACAGAATGAGGCACCGGATGAAAATGATGCGGCAGTCGTGGCTGATGACACTGGTGATGGTGCTGGGGTTGGGTTTCGGAGTCGCCTCCGCGCCAGCGCAGGAAAATGAGCCTGCCGCCGCGACCAAGCCGGCGCCGGCGGTGGAATTACCCAAACAGATTCGCATCAATTTGGCCTGGCAGATCGCGCTGGATGCGGTCGACTTTTCGCCCGGACTGCTCGACGGCCATTTCGTCCGCAAAGGCAATATGGCCGTATCGGAGTATGCCGCGGCCAATTTCCCGGGGCTTTCTCCCTTCGATCAAAAAGTCTACGAAGCCCTTCAGGTCGATGTCGCTCACGCACTGGCCAAATACCTCGTGACCGCCGATGACGCCGCCCAGGTCGGCATGCTCCCGGAAGACTGGAACGAAAAAGAAAAACTCAAACGTCTCCCCTACGAAACCCTGCAGGAGATGGTTGCGGAGAAATTCCACTGCACGCGGGCGCTGCTCGCCATGCTTAATCCCGGCGTCGACATGGCCGCCCTCGATGTCGGCCAGGAACTCAATGTCCCGAATCTCCGCCCCCTGCCCTCGGACAATAAAGTCGTCGTGCCGCGTAAGCCTACCAATACGGGTTTCATCGAAGTGAACCTGGCGCAAAAGGCGATCCGTGTGTACGACAAGGAAAATAAGCAGATCGCACTGTTTCATTGCTCGATCGCCAAGAACAAGGAAAAGCTCCCCGCCGAGGACATGACGGTTGTGCACATCGCTGCCCCGGAGCCGAACTACACGTTCGATCCCAAGAACTGGCCCGAAGTCAAAACCGTCGATCGCGTCCTGATCATCCCCCCTGGCCCGCGCAATCCGGTCGGCCTGGCCTGGATCAGCCTGAGCAAGCCCGGCTACGGCATGCACGGCACACCCAAACCCGAACTCATCGGCAAAACCGGCTCCCACGGCTGCTTCCGCCTGCCCAACTGGGACGCTCTCAAACTCGCCGGCCTGGTGCGCGAAGGCATGCTCGTCAAAGTCGTCAACCCCGAAAAGGATGGTGGGTAGATCCCATCCCTCTTCTACCGACTTCCGTAACCAGAAATCACGCATCCCTTCAGAGCCGTGCGGCTCCGCCGCCGGCCCAATGCCCGATACAGATCCAAGCACTTCCTGCAGAATGCTCTCCCCGCGAATATTTGAAATGTGCGAATCCCTTGTGAGCCGCCCCCCCATTTCGTATCGTTTACGCCACACAAAGAAGGAGTGACGTAAACCCATGACCAATCAGGAACTCATCGCCCGCCACCAATCCGCACTCGTCGGCAACTACGGCAAGCAGCCGGCGGTGCTGATCCGCGGAGAAGGATCGCACCTCTGGGATGCTGACGGCAAGGAATACCTCGATCTCTTCGCCGGATTCGGCGGCACCATTCTGGGCCACGCCCATCCGGCCCTGGTCGCCGCTGTCACGCGCCAGGCACAAGCCCTCTGGTGCGTCGGCAATCAATTCTATAGCGAACCACAGATACGCCTGGCCGAGCGCCTCAAACGTCTGGCGTTCGACGGCCGGGCCTTCTTTTGCCACTCCGGCGCCGAGGCCAACGAAGCCGCTATCAAGCTGGCGCGCATCAGCGCCGGCGAGGGTCGCTTCAAGATCATCTCGATGCACAAGGGTTTTCATGGCCGCACGCTCGGCGCGCTTTCCGCCACGCCCACGCCCGAATACCAGAAAGGTTTCTATCCGCTGACCCCGGGCTTCATCCACGTGCCTTACAGCGATCTGGCTGCCCTCGAAGCCGCCATCGATGACGAAACCGCCGGCGTGATCGTCGAACCGATCCAGGGCGAAGGCGGCATCAACATGCCCGATGACGGATATCTCAAGGGCGTCCGCGCCCTGTGCGATCAGCACAATCTCACGCTCATCTTCGATGAAGTCTGGACCGGCTGCGGCCGGACTGGCAAATACTTCGGACAGCAGCACTACGGCGTCACGCCCGACGTCATGACCCTCGGCAAAGCCCTCGGCGGCGGCATGCCCACCGGTTGCATGTTCGCACGCCCCGAAAAGGCCGCGTTCTTCAAACCGGGTACGCACGGCTGCACCCTCGGCGGCAATCCCGTCTGCGCCGCCGTTTCTGCCGCGGTGCTCGAAACTCTGGAAAATGATAAGCTCCATGATCGGGCCGCTCGGCTGGGAACGATCGTGGTGGGGCGGATCAAAGGTTTTAAGAACGCCGCCACGAAGATCAAACAGATTCGCGGCAAGGGATTATTTCTCGGTGTGGAACTTGCCGCGGCCGATGGTGCACCCGTCGTGCAGGCCGCACTGGCTCGCGGTTTGATCGTGAACGCCACGCAAAAAAATGTTCTGCGTATCGCCCCGGCGCTGACGATTGATGAACCGACGCTCAGCAAAGCGCTCGACATCCTGGAACAGGCGATCGACGCGGCATGAGAAGCGGCACGCAGACATAAAAAGGGCACGCACTCTTCATGCTTCTGATTTCGCTCGGCGTCCTAGGTAGGTTAAAATGATGCACGTGGTATGGCAGTGGTGTGAGGCAGTCCTATGAAGTGCCAGAAGTGCGCGAAACCGGCGGTGGTCCACCTGACGGAGGTCATCGCCGACCCCTCGGGTGGTAAGCGGTCGGTGGAGGTCCATCTTTGCTTAGCGCACGCCGTGGAGGCCGGACTCGTCGCACCCGGATCAGAAGTCCTGCCGCAGATGCTTACCGCCACCCCGGTCATTTCCAAGAAACCGCATCCATCTCCTGCCGCGGACTCGTCCGAGGAATCCACGGCAATCATTCCACAGGAACCCCAGGAAGGCGGGCTGGTCATCAAACGTTCCAGCACTCCCGAGGTCGAAGAGTGCCCGATTTGCGGCCTCTCCTGGAGCCAGTTCAAGCACGCGGGCCTGATGGGATGTCCGCACGATTTTGAACGCTTCGAAGCCAAGCTTTCTCCGCTGCTCAAACGCGCGCAGGAGGGAGCAACCCAGCACGTCGGCAAGGTGCCCGCGAAGTATCGCACCGACGCCGTCGATCGCCAGGTCGCTTCGCTGCGGTTGCGGAAGGAACTGCAGAAGGCCATCGACGCCGAGAACTACGAGCAAGCCGCTCAACTGCGCGATAAACTCCGCCAGCTCGAGCGGAATTAGCATTCAAGCTGTAAACTGCCAGGCATGCTCTGAACAACGACGTGGGAGGACCAATCATGTTCTATCTCGGCGCCAACGATCAGCGCGTCACGCTCGTGGATGACGGCGGCCACGAAATCTACACCACCGATTTCCGCCAGTTCACCAACATTCTCACCCACCTCCGCCCGCTGATCCGGGCCATCGCCATCGCCAATCCGATCGGCGAGGTCGACAAGAATCTGCTCAAGGTTTTCGAAGACCAGATGCGAAAAGAGAAGAATTTCCACTCCATTACTGCCTTGAACATGGCGCCGATGGATAGCCGGTTTCTGGCCCTGGTGGCTTTGGCCCAAGCACAATCGACCAAACCCAAGAGGGCCTCAGGGGCGCCGCGCAAGGGAAAAGCCAAGAAAAAGTAATACCTGTCGGTTATCCGATTCCGCTGGAAATTGCGCATTGACAAGCGCTAAGATCGCGGGGAAGTTACGCATTCAGTGGGACATGCATATCAGTGTGGTTCGCCGGTGTTTATGCCGGGAGCAGTGGATGGCTTTAGGGTTTCGAGAATTCGTCAGTCATACAGCAGCCGTGACCAGCGCTGCGCTTTGAGGAGGTTCGTGTATGCCGCAACCCTCGTGGTTGGACCGTCTCACGTGCGGGTATTCCAAAATTGTCCTGACGTTGCTCCTGTCGCTGGGACTCTTTCTAGCCTGTCCGCAGGTGGGATGGTCGCAGGCACCGGCCACATCGCCGCCGGATACCAGCGGCCCGAAGTTTGAATTGAAAGGCCAGATCCTCCGCACCCCCTCTGCCGAGGATCACGAATTCACCCCCTTTGGCTTCCTCAGCGATCCACGTTTCTCCGATACCGAACGCATCGCGCTCTTTGTCGTCCTGGGCATTTCGCTCATGGGCCTCGGCTATGCCGCCCTCCTCGTCAAGCAGGTCAAAGCCGCCGACAAAGGCACCCCCAAAATGCAGGATGTCGCCCTTGCCATCCGCGAAGGCGCCATCGCCTACCTTGCGCGCCAACGCAAGGCCCTGATCCCGCTCATCGGCGTCATCACCATCGTCCTGCTCATCACCGCCGAACGCCATTCCCCCGCTGGCTGGCACGTTCCCATCGGCCGCGCCGTGGCCTTCCTGATGGGCTCCATCTTCTCGCTGCTCGTCGGCACCATCGGCATGCGCATGGCCACCCAGGGCAACCTCGCCGTCGCCGCCGCCGCCCCCAGAGGATTCGGCAAGGCCATGCAGCTCGGCTACCGCACCGGCACCGTCACCGGCATGCTCACCGACGGCCTCGGCCTCCTCGGCGGCACGCTCATCTTCATGTACTTCGGCGAAATGGCCCCCGCCGCACTCCTCGGCTTCGGCTTCGGCGGCACACTGCTGGCCCTCTTCATGCGCGTCGGCGGCGGCATCTACACCAAGGCCGCCGACGTCGGCGCCGATCTCGTCGGCAAAATCGAAAAAGATATCCCTGAAGATGACCCCCGTAATGCCGCCACCATCGCCGACAACGTCGGCGATAACGTCGGCGACTGCGCCGGCATGGCCGCCGACATCTTTGAGTCCTACGAAGTCACCATGGTCGCCGCCATGATCCTCGGATGGGCCTCCTTCGGCCACCAGGGCGTCATCTTCCCCCTGCTCGTCCGCGCCGTCGGCTGCTGCTCCGATATCATCTCCACCTTCTCCGTCCGCGCCGACAAGAAAGGCGGCGTCAAGGAAGCCATGGCCTCCCTCAACAACGGCTTCCGCCTCGGCGCGATCCTCAGCACCATCGGCTTCCTCGTCATCGGCTTCTTCTATCTCCGCTTCAGCACTGCCGATCCCGTCCACGCTTACCTGGCCGACTTGCCTGGATGGGTCACGCTCGGACAAACCTCCGGCGGATTCACCCTCGATATGCGCCCCGCCTGGTCCTGCCTCGTCGGCATCCTCCTCGCACTCATCCTCAACTTCTGCACCGAATATTTCACCAGCACCGAATACTCACCCGTCAAGAGCCTCGTCAAAGCCTGCGGCACCGGCCACGCCACCAACATCATTCAAGGCTTCGCCGTCGGTCTCGAATCATCCGTCTATGCCGCCATCATCATCGCCTCGGCGCTCATGGCCTCCATCCTCATTTTCTCCGGCAGCTCGCCCATTTTCGTGGCCTACGGCGTCGCCATGACCGGCATCGGCATGCTGACCCTCACCGGCAATACCATCTCCATGGACGTCTTCGGCCCCGTCGCAGATAACGCCAACGGCATCGGCGAAATGGGCTACGATCACGCAGCCATGGACCAGCAGGAACCCGGCTCCTACAAACGCGCCCGCCAGATTCTTGCCGACCTCGACGCCGTCGGGAACACCACCAAGGCCGTCACCAAGGGCATTGCGATCGGCTCGGCCGTCATCGCCGCGGTCTCCCTGTTTGCCAGTTTCATCACCGTCATGGCCACCGGCAGAGAGCACGCGCAGATCTCCACCGTCACCTACGATGCCGTCTCCGGCTTCCTCTCGCTGGCCGACCCGCGCCTCTTCGTCGGCTTCCTCATCGGCGGAGCCGCGCCCTTCCTCTTCAGTTCCATGACCATCCGCGCCGTCGGCCGAGCGGCATTTCTCATCGTCAAGGAATGCCGCCTCCAGTTCCGCGACAAGGAAATCTGGGCCGGCACCAAAAAGCCCGACTACGGCCGCGTCGTCAATATCTGCACCGCCACCGCACAGCACGAACTCATCGGCCCAGGTTTGCTGGCGATCCTCGCCCCCACACTCGTCGGCTTCGGCCTCGGCACCCTCTCCCTCGCCGGCTTCCTCGCCGGCGCCATTCTCTCCGGACAACTGATGGCCGTCTTCATGGCCAACTCCGGCGGCGCCTGGGATAACGCCAAGAAAATGATCGAAGACGAACCGCGCGATTCCGAAAAGAATCTCGGCAAGGGATCCGAACGCCACAAAGCCTCAGTCACCGGCGATACCGTCGGCGATCCCCTGAAAGACACCGCCGGCCCCGCCCTCAACCCCCTCATCAAAGTCATGAACATGGTCGCCCTGCTCGTGCTCCCCCTGGTGATGCCGTTCGATCAACGCTTCCTCGCTAAAGCCGCGGCATTGCATCTGCCCCTCGTTGACGACCTCACCAAGAACGCCCCCCCGGGCTGGGTACGCTGGGTGATCGTCGCCGTCTGCCTCATCGTGCTGATCTGGGCGATCGCGCGAAGCAAGTCCGAGACTTCAGAAATGGCCGCCGTCGATCACGAACTGACAGGCATGTAACGCGCATTTCGTTGGTCAGGGTCAATGTGTTCCATCTCCGATGCAGCGACCCCGCAAAAAATAAAGGGCCCGGGAAATGCGACTTCCCGGGCCCTTCTTGCTTCTTACTTCTAACTTCTTGCTTCCGTCAGAACAACTTCCCCGGCTTCGGCACCGGTCCGACCAGCGGCTTGGCATACTTGATGTACGCCGCCGACACGTCGTTGCCATTGACGATCCATTCCACCGGCATGTGCTTGGTCTGCCGCGCTACGTTGGACAGCGCCGTCGGGAAGAAATCGATCTTGTATGGGCTATCAGAGGTCCGCTTCATCGCCACCGATCCGCTCGAGAGACCTTCCGGTGCGGTCAGCGAATACTGCACCGCTCGCCGCCCGCACTCACGGGCTTCGAACGCATCCGATTCCGAAACAATCGTCGGGAACGACCGCTGCAGGTATCCGAACGTATCACCCCGCACCCGCAGCTTCGGCGCCTTGCCCGTCCGCCCTTCGATGACTTTCCCGAGCTTTTCCTTGATCAGGTTCGTCAGGTAGTCCGCCAGCGCCCCGGATCCCGAAAGCTGCCGGTTGCCGTGCGCATCCACCTCGCCGCCGGACATGATCTTCTCCGCCAGCAGCGATTTCTTGTCGTCCGCCTTGTAACGCACACCTTCCGACACCGCGATGATGCAACGCCCCAGCTTGCCGAAAACGCGATCGACGTCCGCAATGAAACGCTCTTCCGAAAAATCCACCTCCGGCAGATAGATCAGGTGCGGTCCGTCATTTTCTTCAACCCGCGCCAGTGCCGCCGCCGCGGTCAGCCACCCTGCATCCCGCCCCATGATGCAGTTGATCTTGATCCCCGGCAGCGAACGGTTGTCCGCATCATCCCCCTGGTGCGCCAGCGCCACGAACTTGCCCGCCGAGCCGTAGCCCGGGCAATGGTCCGTCGTACGCAGATCGTTATCGATCGTCTTCGGAACGTGGTACACGTTGAGCGCCACGCCCGCCGCCTTGGCCATCTCCGCGGTGATGCGGGCGGTATCCGCCGAGTCGTTCCCGCCGATGTAGAAGAAATTCGTGATGTTGTTCTTCTTGAACGACTCGAAGATTTTCAGGCAGTACGCCTCGTCCGGCTTGTCGCGCGTCGACCCGAGCGCCGATGACGGCGTCTGCGCCACCCGCTCCAGCAGATCTTTCGAGAGATTGTCGAGCGCCAGAAAATCATTATTCACGATCCCGCGCACGCCATGCTTGGCGCCCAGAATCTTGCCGATCTTCCCCGCCTTCTGGGCTGCGGAAAGCGCTTCGATGACGCCCACCAACGACTGGTTGATAACCGCGGTGGGTCCGCCGGATTGACCGATGACGGCATTGCCTGCCATGAGACTACTCCTGAGAAATAAGACCGAAGTTCAAGGCCAGCCCAGCAGTATAGGGGAAGTAAAATAAATTGTGGAGCGCTCGCAAAGGCCTATCTCCTGCACAGGCGAATCGGGGGCAATTCTTTCGATTTTTTCGCGGCGCAATAGCCGCGAATGTTGTACTTTCCTGCCTGCCTCGTTTATTCTCCACCACCTTGACCCGATTTGCAGGCTACCCAAATTCAGGAGAAACGACATGACCGAAATTAACCCGACTCCCGCAGCCGCCCCCGCCCAGCAGCAGGTGCAGGTCCAGGTGCGCGAAGACAAGATGCACACGGTCTACAGCAATGTGGCCGCCGTGCGCGTCAGCCCCAATGCCGAAGAAGTGATCGTCGACATCGGCGTCATCATGCAGGATCCCGCCCGCAACGATCAAATGATCATGGACCTCTCCAGTCGCGTCTACATGAGCCCCTTCGCCGCCAAAAAACTCGCCCTGCATCTCTCGCAGGTCGTCCAGCGGCTCGAACAGCAGTTCGGCACCATCGAACTCGATCCCCGTCGCCGCCTCAAACAGGCCTGAGTCGCCTTCCAAACTAGTCCGGCGGTGCGTTCATGGCGGATAGTCGCAAGATCGTTCGGCAATGGCTGGAAACTGACGCTGCACTCGGTGCGGCGGAAGTTCCAATCCCTGCCCCAAAGAAAAATCCCCCCCCCCCAGCCGCTCCTGTCGCCCGCCCGCCTGCAACCCCAGCCCACCCAGTCCCACAGCGCGCGGTCCCTCAATCCAGGCCGGCAGTTCACCCGCCCGTTCCTGCCACGCGACCCAATCTGGAAACACCTTCCATGGCCCCACGCTCGCGCACTGCCGTTGCACTTCCCCCCATTCCCGCCGGCGATCTCGCCGACCTCCCCCCGCTCTCACGCGATCAGAAAATCGCCCTCCTCGCCCAATGGGAATCGGAACTCCGTGCCGCCTCCGCCCCCTTCCTCAATGATCTCGCCACCAAAGTCGTCCCCGGCGAAGGAGATGTCGATGCCCCCATCGTTTTCGTCGGCGAAGGCCCGGGAGTCGAAGAAGACCGCCTCGGCCGCCCCTTCGTCGGCCGGTCCGGCCAACTGCTCGACAAGATGATCGTCGCGATGGGTTTTCAGCGCCAGCAAATTTACATCGCCAACATCGTCAAACTACGCTGTGCCGAATGGGATGAAACCCTCGGCCGCGTGAAGGATCGCCCGCCCACCCCCGAAGATGCCGCCCGCGGCCTCCCCTGGCTCCATCGCCAGATCGAAATCATCCGCCCCAAAGTCATCGTCACGCTCGGCGCACCCGCCATCAAATACCTCATCGGTGAAACCGAAGGCGTGATGAAAATCCGCGGCACCTGGCGGCAATATCGCGGCCTGCCCCTCATGCCCACCTACCACCCCGCCTTCGTCCTCCGCGCCTACACCCCCGAAAACCGCGGCAAAGTCTGGAGCGATCTGCAGCAGGTGATGAAGGTGCTGGGGATGGCGGCGAAATAAGATAGCGGCTCGTGAAACGGCGGGGGGCTGTTGACCAAGGGGAGCGGGGCAGGAAGCTGGCGACTACGGTGACACGGCCAGATTAATATTCTGACGCCGCGCTGGCGCGTATGGCGGGCCCTCAATCTCGATATCTCACCATTTAATCAGATTTTCTACGAAATTTATTTGACTTGGCGAATTCTTGAGCCATAGTGAAATTGAGCATTGGAGCGTTCCGTCTGAAGCCATTTCTGTGAGACGAACGCTGTAGGGGGAGAGCGGCTTGGCGGGTGAACTCCCGCCTTCATGTCGTTCGTGCGTCGGGACAATTTCCAAGAGCAAGAGAGAGAGTTACGGTCTCCGCCAATTTATGGCGTGAGCTGATCCGTATCCTTCGCGCATTGTTGATGCGCCAAAGGCTGCGTTATGGACATCCGCGGATAGTCAATGTGGCTATTCGTTTGGTTTGTGTGGGTGAGATTGAACCCCGGCTCAAATTAATGAAGAGGAGAGTGTATGAGAACGACGAGCATGCGTGCATTGGCGATGGCAGTTGCGGTAACCGGTGTGCTGGGAGTGATGGCCGCGTCGGCAAATGCCGCCGCCATTACCTGGTCCAATAACACCTTCAGCGACACGAGCATCCTGCCTGATGCGGCCAATGTCTTGTATGCGATCTCCGGCGGAAACAGTGCCGACGTCACCGTGGCTGGAATCGACTTTCTCTACCGCAACGAATACGCCTATGCACACACGGATGCCTATGTCGACATAACACGCCAGCACGACTCGGGTGGCTGGCTCGGCGGCCGAACCTCCGGAGATGCGAACTACGATGCCATCCTCGACTCCGCAATGTATAGTAACGAAGGTGATGGGAACATCACGCTCAAGGGTCTCACCTCCGGAACCACCTATCAAGTTCTGATGCTTTGTGTTTTCGGCCAATACCCGCCGTATGGTGCTCCGATTTACATGCAAGGCTCTGACGGCGTGAATGTTTCTGATTCCCAGCTGTATAGCTTTCAAACTGGCCCGCTCGGTGGGTATGTGCTCGGTACATTTACGGCCGACGCCACGACACAGAACCTCGTTCTTAATTCAGGCTATTATCAGCTCAATGCCCTTGTCGTCTCGGAAATTCCCGAACCCGCCTCGCTCAGCCTCCTGGCCCTTGGCGCCGTCGGCCTCCTCGCTCGCCGTCGCCGCAAAGCGTAACTTCTCAAACCCTAACCCCTTCCCGAAAATAATGACAACCCCGGCGGCTCAATGAAGACCCGCCGGGGTTGCTCTTTTTACCTTCCCTCATTTTCGCCCGGTCCGATCCACTACGTTTCGTACTCGATGGGGTCGAACCGAGTGCCGGATTCCTGCGTGGGTATCGTTATCTTTGCACAGCGCTGACCGGCAAAACCCCGGCGCCACACGCATTTACTGCCCAGTCGCCGGCACGCTCGCCGGTGCAGCCTCACGCCGCGCGACATCCTCGCAAATTCCTTTATACGTCGCGCGATGAGATTGATACTGGCCCCATAAAGAGCCCTTCTTGGGCCAGCGTCCGCTGTCAAAGTAGAACGCCTCGCGATCCACGATGTTTTTGAAGAACTGCTGCCGTGCCTTGGCCAGCGCCAGAGATTTCTCCGCCTGGTGGGTCGCATCGTAATGCTTCGCGACCCGATCGTAGAGCTTCTCCAGAATGGCTTCGGCCCCCGCCGAGATGATGGTGTGATCCTTATAGCTATTCGCACCCTCGGCAACTTGCTGTTTGAATGTGGGCCCCAGCGGCGGAACAGTCCATTCCAGAATGGCTGCAACACGCTGCGCTTGCTCCTCTTTCGGCAGGTTGAGGACGTTCTTCTTTTCCACTGCGTCGAGAAGATATTCCATCGCCCACGGATCAAGTTTTTGCTCTTTGATCGCCGTTTCGAGCAGAGAGGCAATTTCTTTCTCGGATGAAAGCCGGAACGTATACGAGATATCACCGATGGCGCCGGGTTTGGGTTTTTCGGCCGTCGCCGTGACGCCACCCGAACTGCGGACGGATACGGGCAAATCATAGTCGGAGGCCACCGGTTCAAAATCTTTGGCGACCAGCGTATCGGTATCGCTGGCCGCGTCGTATTTCCAACCATTCTTGGGGTTGGTTGAAATCATCTGCGACTTCTTCAGGTCTTTGCTGTAGTGGATGTTGATCGTGGCTTTGCCGATATTTCCAGCCCATGCAGCACCGGTACGCAGAACGTATCCGCTTTCAAACGTGCTGACCTTCGCCTTGAGGTCGTCTGGAAGCCGTTCCTGCCAGAGACCGGTTCGGCTCGCCTCGGTCTTCACCCAATAAGAAACGTTGACGGTGCGTTCCTGGTTCTTTTCAAACGTCATCGGCCAGCACATCCAATATTCAAACAGGATCTTATGCCCGCCGTCGCTGTGCGATTCTTTCTTGACCTCGGCAAGTTGTTTCTGGCCGTCAATCTCCACCGCAAAATCCTGCAGCGACATTTTGAAATAATCCGGGAACCCCACTTCGAGCTTCGCCGGCGCGTCCGAATTGTTCTTGAGCGTGAACACCGCGGTGACGACATTCTTCTCTGCCGACGGCGTCAGGTCCACGACTTCTTCCGTCATGGCGACCGTAATGTCTTTGGCGTCCTTGGCCGTAAGGCCGGCCCCGCCGGTCACGAGCGGATCGGGCGCGACGTCGCCAAACGTGAAAGCTGTCGCCGCCAGCAGAGCGGCAGCAACGAAAACAGTCAGTTTCATGGTTCTTCCTTTTTCTGAGCAGTGAGTTGGTCAACAATCCTGGCCCACATTTCCGCCGAGGCAGTACCTCCACGGAAAGCAATAGCTGTGTGATGACGCCGGCCTGCGACCAGCGATGCCCCGTCGCGCCGGATTTCCTTGAACGGAATATCCGGGCCTGAATCCGCGGTCAAGAAGACATCCAGTTGATGCGCATCCGCTTGGTAAATGAGTTGAACAACCGTCGGCGAAACGGCGCGCCCGCGTATGAAAGCCCAGTCTGGGGGCAGATCGAGCGGAATGTTGAACGCGAAAGAAAACTGCCGTTGAAACGCCCGGAGCGCCGGTACTTCCGAAACACCGGCATTTGACGCATGGCCCCCAATCAGGCCGCTTGCGCTGTCAATGCCACCGGGGGCGCCACCTCCGACGGTGCCGCGTTCCGGCCACGGGTCAGACCGGATGGCAACACTTTGTATCGGTGCGGCATCACGCGCCGGGAGAAGGGCAGTCCATGTAAATTCTTCGGCACGCGACCTGTTCCCCGGCAGGTCGCCCCGCTGTTGCGCTATGACGACCACCAGAATCGCCGCAACAATAAACACCGCTGCCGCCGCGGAAATGCCGGCAAACCAATGAAGGCGATGCGATCTGGGGGCAGGCAACTCCAGAGCCGTAGCCGCCGCGTGAGCGTCGCGCCACACACGCAACGCCGAGATGGTCGTAGACATTTGGGCCAGCGTTCGCTCCACCGCCAACTCGTCGAGTCCCGCGGCATCGGCAGTCTGCATCGATGACCCCTCCGCATCGATCAATCGACGGGCGGCTTCGAGTTCCCTAGGCGTGGCCAGGTCAGCTCGCACGGGCATCTCCGTGAAAATGACGGTTCAACAGCGCCAATCCCTCTTGAATGCGCAGCGCCACCGTGGACCGCGCCACTCCCGTGCTTTCGGCAATCTGCGAAAGGGAGAGATTTTCTGCAAACTTGAGATACACCATTTCGCGTTGTTCCTCCGGCAATCGTGCCAGGCATGAACTCATACGATCCACATCGTCCTGACGCCCGGCATCCAGCGCGGGATCGGACCCCGGCGAAATCGCACCCTCGGCAAAAGACCGTTCACGTTCCTGCCGATGGCGCCCGCCGCGGCGGAAGTCCACCGCTTCATTGCGGCACACCGTAAATAGCCAGCGCTCTGCATGCTCCGAAGGTGCCGGCCCCGATCGAAGGTATTTCACGAAGACGTTCTGCAAAACATCCTCCACGTCGTGACCATTGCCCAGCAACACATGGACGTAAGCGCGGAGTCTCGCGCTATGCGCCAGGAGAAATTGCTCGGTCGCAATGGTGGAACGTGGCTTCATGTCTTCTCAATGAATAACGATGCGCTGGGGCCAGCGTCCAACAAAATCTAAAATATGTCTTCCTGGAGGCCTTTTTCGGCCTTGCCTCGCCGCAGACTTCCCCTCTTGAACCTCAAACCCATCCCCCTCGCCCCAAGGCTGCTTAGGCCGTCTGGCGGATCAGCCACCGAATCGACGACCTGGCCTCATCTGGAAGCTTGATGGCGATCAAGCGTACCGAAACTGATGCCCTCTTTTCGTCGCCCAGCACGATCTTCGCCTGAATGTCGGTGAATGGCTGGCGCTCCGATATCCCCGTCCGCAGCAGCCGCAATCGCTGCAGAATCAGCACCTGCGAACCCGGCGTAAAGAACATCACCAGCGGCACCCCCTGCAGGTGCGGCGCTTTCACCTGCAGCAGTTGATACATGGCCCCGTTGGCATGCTGAATCCCACTGTTCATGTCGGTGGCGACGTAACCATCCGGTGCCGACTCGAACAGCTTATCGAAGCACATACGTTCCGCTGCCAGCGCCGTTTTCAAACCGCACACCAGCCGGGATAACTTGTCCTGCTGGCTCACGGTCATCTCTTCCATCACTTCCCGTATTTCCCCCAGAACATCGCACGTGGCGCGATGCCCAGTCTCCTTCGTATCGCGCTCGACGAAATCACTCTCGATAAAACGATTGCTCTTCCCCGCCCGCTCTGCGTCTTCCGCCGGCGCGCCATCCGCGGCGCCATGCAGACCCGGCCACGTCACGTACCCCTGAAATGCCGGGTCCGTCTCGACGCTCAACTCATCAAGAAGTCTCTGCACCGCCGGCGCATCCCAGCCGGGAAATTTGACCATGACGTGATTCGTCGCGTGGTGATAGGTCACCACAATCTCATCGGCCGGGAAAAACTTCGCCAGGTCCGACAGCAAAGGCACCGGTACTTGCGTCGTCGGAATCCCCATCACATCAGCCGCAACAACAAATCGACTCATGAGTCACACTCCCACAGGTAAACTTCCGTATCCCTATCCGATCCAAGTGGTCTTCGGTCGCCGCCGCCAGCACCGGCGGAAACTCCCGGGCCATTCACAGCCATCACGCCCCCGCGCCGGCCAATCTCCAGCCGCACAAATGTGCAGCTACCTGCCGTCATGATCGCGATCATGGCGGTCATTGTCGTAATGACTCCGCTGGTGATCCCGGTCATCGCGGTCGTCATGGCGATCGTAGAAACATCCACTGAGCGCCATCACCATCGGCAGCACCATCAGTGCGGCCAGGGCCGCCGTAATCCATTTCCTGCAAATCATGATCGATCTCCTATTGCGTATGGCACATCCGTTCACGGATTCGTGCTGCGTTTCTCATGCGAGGTACTCGTCGTACCGTCGGCATTCTGATACACGGTCGTCTCTTCGTGCGTCGTTCCGCCGTTCCAGTTCTGTTTGTCCTTCTCGGTCCGCGAAATTTCGTGCGAACACGCCGCCGAAAAGGCCAGTAACACCACCACCGCCACGGGTAACAACACTTGTGAAAACATTCCGGTTCTCATCTGAAATCTCCTGCCCTAAGTGATCATCGGTCTGCGGATCATCCTTCCGGAGGTCGGGGGATGGGCGGGTCCCGGGCGGTATCAAACCGCCGACGATCCTGCCCACCCGCGAGCCCGCAGAATTGGCTTCCTTCAGCCCTTACTTACTGGTCTTCGATTCCGTCACGACACTGTCCGTGCCCTTGACGATGGTGCGCGTTTCACGATCGACCTTGACCGTTCCGTCAAGATTGGTGGTCTTGCGTTCGCGCGTGATCGTCGTGGTGTTGCCCTTGGTGGTCGTGGTTTCGGTCTCGATGCTCGTGCTGCCATCCGAGTTCTTGTAGACGGTGTTGGCTGCATGCGTCTGGCCGCCGAACCAGCCGGTCGTGTCGCTCTCGTTATGCGAGATCTGCTGCGAGGTGCCGACCTTTCCATTCTGTGAGCAGCCCACGGCCAGAATCATCGGAGTGATGACGGCGGCGGTAATGCACACGGTACGAATGATGGTGGTTTTCATGGGTTTTCTCCAAAAAAGGGACTTACGAATCAGGCAAACCTACAAGGGGTGCCCTGGGTAATGGACATGGCGTTCAGGATTCGCGCCGGCCGCGAAGCAGAAATCCGGCCAACGCGCCGACGCCGGCGGCGACGCCGATCACCAGCCACGGGTTATCGCGTACATAACTGTCGGCCGTCTTGCCGATCTGTCGGGCCTTGCCCGATGCGACATTCAATGCGTTTACGCCCGCATCGACGCAGTACTTGGCACGTTCGCCGGCGGCGTTCGCAATGCTTTCGGCAGTGCAAGATTCCTTGGTCTCATCAGCTTTCATTGTGCTTCCTTCTTTCCTGGGGGTTGGAACAAAAACATTCGTATCGGTCAGGTAAAACTTTGTATCGGCAGGCTGGCGAAACAAATTGGTCGAGGAGCCAGAATCCCGGTCGATCGCTTCGCCAGCGCTTGCCTGTTACGCATTTTTTCCACGCGGGCCGAAGAACAACATCGACAGCCCGACGATCCCGGTCACGATCCCGCCGGCGATGTACCACTGGGTGTTGTCGGTGAAGTGGCCGGTAAAGGTATTGCTGAGCTGGTCGTTCCATGAATGCGAGGAATTCATGCCCGTGATGAGCAGAACCACGCCGACAACCAGCAGGACTATTCCCAAGAGACGTTGTGGTGACATAATCAACTTCTTTCTGGCGACGCTCGGTCGCCGTTTCGTATAACAATTCTGATGGCGCCGGCGTTACCGCGCCTGGTAACTGAACTTCTGCCCGCCAATCGACGCCTCGTACATCAGGCCCGCTTCATCCATCGTGAAGACCGCGACCCCGTCGACGAACTTGGCATTGGCGCCCGCACCCGACTTGAGCGCCACCGCAGTAGCCTGGGCGTCAAAACGGAAATTGCCGGTCTTGAAGCGTTCCAGAGCATCCGGTGTCTGGAAGACCAGGATCTCGGTGTAAGCCTGGCCGCCAAGCTGGAATCCGATGGAGCCCTGCGTCATATCGCAGTAGCCGATGACCGCACCATGCTGATAGACATCGCCCTTGCCGTAGGCCCCGCCGACGCCGACGGCGCCTTTCCCAATGCTGGGGAAGACGGCATAACCGGCCGAATCTCCGATGACGTTCCGGAGCGAGGGATCGTTATTCTGGGCCTGGGCCAGCGCGTCAGCCGATGAGCGGCGCATTTCGGCTTTCCCTTCAGGACTGGCCGGCGCCGTATTGCACGCCGCCAAAGCCAGCAGCCCCAACAGGCCCAGCATACTGATGGCGGCCTTTTTGACCGGTGTGTTGAGAGTCTTCATTGTGCTTCCTTTCAAAAAATGCCGAGGTCGAGAACGCATCTCGGCCCTGGCGGGTAATGGTCATTCGACGCTTACAGGCGGCCGAGCAGAATCAGGATCACGAGGATGGTCAAAACCAGTCCGAGCCCGCCCGTGGGGTAATACCCCCAGGATTTGCTGTGCGGCCAGACGGGAATAGCGCCCAAAAGGAGTAGCACTAACACGACGATCAGGATTGTTCCCATGATGACACCTGCTTCTTTCTTCGTACGCCGCGCACCAAAATGATGCCCGGCTGAGACCTTCGGGATGGCTCCGCGAAATCGCCAGCCTCCCGTACCCAGCGTGCGCCGCCCCTCCGGACGGCGCACGCTGACTTTTCTTGGCTCCGGGGCCCGTTACTCCCTGGCCCCGGTGGACAAACTACTCTCGCTCTCTCCTACGTGACGGCGGCAAGTCCGACGCCATTCCAGACTTCAGCGGTGATGTGGTGATCCATCAAAAATATCTGCACCATCGTTCCACTGGCGAAGGCATGCACCACCGTCCCGGTGGTCGGCTCCACTTCTGCGGCCGCTTCGCACACTTCCACGCCGGTGATCTGCCGGATTCTCTTCCGCAGTTCGTCGGCAGAGGAGGTGAAAAGCTGGCGGTGAAATTCCTGCACCTGGGCGGCCCCGGCAGGGCTTTGGGCCAGAACTCTTTCAGCCGGCGAAAGTGCGCCGTGCAAGGTGACAACGAGCGTGCCTTCGCCCAGGACCACAGTGACGGAACGCGGGGCATGGCCGGTGCGGGCCAGTTGAAATTCGCTGACCGCCGTGGCCACCTGCTGCGCCATGGTTGCTTTGATATCGTTCATGAGACTCATCCTTGCTCTCTATGCCGCCAACATATTCCGGCGGTCGCGCCCTCAGGCTGCTCGCCCGAAGGCGGAGTGCGGGTTCAATTCAGTGCCGGTCGTGGTCGTGACCGTGGTTCTGCTTTCCCCACTGTCCGCGTGAATAGCGATAGCCGCTTGCGTCGCGTTCGTAACGGGGGGCGATCCAGACCACATCCGGCTGCGGCGGCCGTTCATAGCGCCCGGCTTGCCAGACGTAGCGTTGATTGTTCCAATCCCAGGAGCCGTCGATCCAGATGTAGCCCGCCGCCGGCGGGGCCGGACGGCGTTCGACGATCACGGGCGGCGGCGCTTCCTGCACCACCACGTATTGCGGCTGTTGTTCCACGTACTGCGGTTGCTGCGTCACGTACACCGGTTCTTCCCGATGCCGCCCGCCTACAAACACATCGCACCCGGACGTGGCAAGACCCACCACGCCCATCCCGATCCACATACTTACATGACACATTTTCATGATCGCCTCTTTCGTGGATGGAACGCCGTATCGACACCGGCAAGAACCATCGCAAACCACAAAACAGCAAAACAAAAAAAGCCGACGTGATCCTGAGCTCGAAAGCTACGAATCACGTCGGCTTACTCTTTGATGGGCCTCCCGAACTACCGGGCTGCCCTTCGATTAGTCATCCAACATCAGAGTCGAGAATATGAGACTCTCGCCCTGACCAATAACTAACTATACCTCTCATCCGCCGGATAGCAATACAATTGCTGGAATTATTTTTATGTATGTTTATACTTCACATCGTAAATTTTGCAGGCAGACGGCAGTTGCACGCGGCATTCGCGCATTCCGCCATCAGCGTCGCATTACCGTATATGTTCTCGTTTGAAAGGCGTTGCATGAAGTCACAAGGCGAAATCGAAGCCGCCATGTGCGCAGGAATCAATCGTTTTGAGCAGGAATACATGGGCCGGGGGCCGAAAAATATCCAGACGCATCTGCTGGGAGATTTTCTCGTTGTGCGACTGGAGGGGGTGCTCACCGCCGCCGAACAACACCTCGTCAGGGCCGTGGCCCCGGAAAAAGGCCGCGATCTCCTCAAGCAGGTACGCACCCATCTCATCGAAACCGCGCGCCCGGCCATGGAAAAACTGGTCGAAGAGATCACCGGTGTGAAGGTGCTGAGCCTGCATCACGACATCAGCACCCTCACCGGCGAAGAAGTCCTCCTCTTCACCCTCACCGACCCCGTGCCCCACCGCGACGCCAAGAATAAGCACTGAAGACTGCTCCCGTCCCAGCTCATCCATCTTCGCAGGACAACGTAATCGAGGATTTGCAGTGGATGTAAGACGGAATTCACCTGAGTTTGCGGCCACGAAGGTTTACAGCATGCAATGGCGCACTCTATTGTCCGTAGTCATGGCGCTAATCGCGGCAGGCTGCGAACATGTTCCAGCCATCCGCCCGTCGGGCCTGGCTCCGATGAGTAACACGGGGGATTCTCGGGTGGAGCAGGCAACTCTGGGCGGATTTCACGGATGGATCACACAAGCACATATCACCAGTGATGGGCAACGTGTGATCGTCGCTGGGAGCGGGTACGAGTATCAAGAACCCAATCATCGAAGTGCAACATTCGACATCCTGATCAATCCGGCATCCGCGATGGGTGATCGCCTGAATTATGCGCCTAAGACAATACGAGTACCCGAGTCCGATCTTCATGTCTTCAGCGTACGCTCAGGAAAACAGATCAGAAGCATTCAAACGCTAGACGAGTGGAAGTCCTCTCCGTCCAATGACCGGTTATTGCTGACGGCGGATTCGGGCAACCTGCTGCGATGCTGGGACTTGGAGAGTGGTCACCAAACTGCCGCTCTTGCAATCAGCAAAGAAGCCGGAATGCTGTTTGGCCCGATGGCCATTGCTCCAGATGGAAGCCAAGCGGCCGTGGTTCTGCATCGCCAGGAGCAAACAGGTGAAATCGTGATTGTGGACTTGGTTCGATCGACGATACTCCGCCGCATCGATGCTACATGCAATCAGCCCGGAAAGACCTTCATTGAGAGTCTCAAGTTCAGCCCCGACAATCGCCTGCTGGCGGTGGAGGCCAACCAGTACATGCGCCTCGTGGACACCTCTACCGGGGATATTCTCCCCATCGTGCCATCGGGCACGAGATGCCTATGGTTCGATGGTGACCATCACCTGATGGCCCTTAGCTATGGCTACGTCGATCAGTTGAATATCTCGACAGGAAAACTCATCCATCGCTTTCCGCTTCAGAAGCAGGGTCTACTGCCAGTAGCAGTCAGCCCCGATGGTCTGCTTCTGGCGACGACGAATGATCGCCACATCCAAATTTGGAATCTAGCTGCTGAAAAGCAAGCGTGTTGTGTCTTTAAGCAGGCAGGGGACATCATCACGATGCGATTTTCAGCCGACGGACAACAGCTATTTACCGTGAACCGCGATTGGGTGTTCCGCAAACTGACCCTCAAGCCCGCAGGTGTTTCTCAGAATACTCATTCTCATTGATGATCGTGTAGATCTGAGACCTATACGAGCCGAAACTAGGACACGATTGGATATTCGTAAATACATCACCCGGCTTTCACATCCCATTGAGCCACATCTCTTTGCAAAAAGTTATTTACATTAATAATATAAATATGTAAATATATTAAAAAAATAAATAGGTCTCTTCCTCTCCTAACCCTCCTCCGCCCGATTCTCAGTGTTCTCTGTGTCCCCTGTGGTTTAACTCCAACGAAAGCGAGTTATCCCACCCCATTCCCAACATCCGCGTTCATCGGCGCTTATCTGCGGTAAATTCTCGTCATCTTCGTGGTCCTTCGTGCTTTCGCGACTGCGTGTTTACGTCGTCGCCCAGATCGCATCAAATCGGTGCAAAAACCAGAAAAAATCACCTCAAAACATTCAAAAACGCATCAAAAACATTCCAAACACCTCAAAAAGCGCGCCAAATTGGTGCACAAACGCGCCCTGGACTTCCCCACGTTTAGTGGGCGCTCGCAGGTTCGTGCGCGCTAATGCTCAGCCTCGAACGCTTCGGGGCTTAGATAGCCTAGCGTACTGTGGCGCCTCTGGCGATTGTAATACACCT
>Ga0114951_10001853_pt1 | contig 25136 bp, 36 predicted proteins | sample AM7aDNAmetaG_FD_88677 | JGI IMG/M metagenome (GOLD analysis project Ga0114951, IMG submission 88677) | Freshwater microbial communities from Finland to study Microbial Dark Matter (Phase II) - AM7a DNA metaG | ecosystem: Environmental > Aquatic > Freshwater > Lake | place: Finland: Lake Alinen... | reverse complement strand
GGAGATGGCCGGATACGGCGGTGGGCGCGCATCCCGGAGATGGGCGATCGTGCTTTGCGCGTTATCCTTCTGGAAGACGGAGAGACGATACACAACGCGTTCTTCGACCGCGATTTCGAGGAGTAGTCATGCACGTCAAGTACTTCGCCGACACAGATACCGCACTCGTAGAATTCGGCGGCACGCCGGTCGAGACGCGCGAGCTCGACGAGAACATCTACCTCGACCTGGATGCCGACGGGCACATCGTCAGCCTGACCATCGAGCACGCTCAGAGCTCCGCGGGCATGGAGGAGTTCTCGTACGAGCGGCTCCCTTCCAGGGTGGGGACGTAACGCCGGTGCGGTGAAGACTGGCACGACAGCAGGCTTCATCGCCAACACCGACTTCGGCTGGCTCTCGCACTTCCTGCACCGCGCCGAGCCGCCGGACGAGGTCGACTTCTGGCAGCCCTCGCCGCACGGCTTCAAGGCATTCCCGCCCGGCGCGCCGTTCTTCTTCCGTCTCGGCGCGCCCCGCAGGGCCATCGCCGGCTACGGCTTCTTCGCGCGCTACGAGCGCGTGCCCGTGTGGCTCGCCTGGGGGTAGGGGTTCGCCGAGATGGCGGCGCGCATCGAGGCGATCCGCCATCGCACGGGGAGTGCCACCCTCACCCGTTCTCGGGACTACGAGGTCGGCTGCATCATGATCTCGCAGCCGGTGTTCTTCGCCCGCGACGACTGGGTCGCCGACCACGCCGACTGGCACCCGCGCATCCAGATGGGCAAGACGATCGACATCTCGGCCGGTGACGGCCGGCGCATCCTCGCCGAGTGCATTGAGCGCACCGCGAGGCTGCGGCCGGAGACCGACCAGCTTGTCGACGAGCTCCGCCGCTACGGCGCGCCGCAATTCGTGCAGCCGCGCCTCGGCCAGGGCACCTTCCGCATCGCCGTCACCAGCGTCTACGGCGCCTGCGCCGTCTCGGGCGAGCACTCGCTGCCCGCCCTCGAGGCCGCGCACGTGCGCCCCTACGCGGACGGCGGCATGCACGCGCTGCCCAACGGGCTGCTCCTGCGCGCCGACATCCACCGTCTCTACGACGCCGGCTGCGTCACCGTCACGCCGGACCACCGCTTCCGCGTCAGCCACGACCTCGCCGACGACTTCCGCAGGCGGCCGCGAGTACGAGCGCTTCGCCGGCCGCGCCATCTCCGTGCCGCGCACTCTCATGGACCAGCCCGATCCTCAGCTGCTCGATTGGCACTCGGCGGTGGTGTTCCGCGGGTAGGGGCGGCGCGCCGTCGGCGTGTTCGCGCCTGGGACTGCCGGGCCAGAAGGACCCCGGCGGCTTCGCGTCGGCAGCAGAGTGAGGTTGCCTGCACAGCGGCAGTGCTCAAGCGGTGTCGACGCCAGCGAGACCTCCGGCAGGTTCGCCAACGCTGGCCTACTCCACTACAACTCCCCAGGGACCTTTCGATGGATGAAGCACTACGTCGCGCAGCGCAGTTCCCGCACGAGGCGCGCCGACGGCCGGGCGATCTCCGACTCCGCCGCCGGTCGGGACTTCCTCTCGAGCATCTTGCTGGCCGCCGCCGCCGAGGTTGGCATCGAGGACGAGGAGATCGTGCTCACGGCGCCGGTCGAGTCGTTCGAGCATTACGAGGACTGGCTGGCCGAGGTCGCGGTGCACGCCGGTCTGCCGCGCTTTCGGCTGATCGACGAGCCCTCGGCGGCGGCGCTCGGCCACGGGGCGCGCGTACAGGCGCACGACGTGTACCTGATCTTCGACTTCGGCGGCGGCACGCTTGACGTGGCGGTCGTGCTGATCGAGGAGGACGTGACCGAGAAGGCCGGGCGTCGCTGCCGGGTGCTCGGCAAGGCGGGCGCCGACCTTGGCGGCGCGCTCATCGACGGGCTCCTCTACCAGCACGTCCTGAAGATGAACGGGCGCCAGGACTCTGACGCCGCCGTGCTCCGCGTCAGCACCGGTCTGCTCATCCAGTGCGAGGCGGCCAAGGAGCGGCTGTCGTTCGCCGAGCGCGCCGAGATCGGGGCAATGAATCCCGAGACGGGCGCGGTTCTCGGCTGCGAGCTGACGCGCACGGCCTTCGAGGAGCTCCTCGAGGAGCGCGATGTGTACGCGCAGGTGGTGCGGACGCTGCGCAGGGCCATGAACGCGGCGCGCGAAGCCGGCTACGGCGAGGGCGACGTCAAGGCGGCTCTCATGGTCGGTGGGGGCAGCTTCATCCCATCGGTGCAGCGCCTGATGCGCCGCGAGTTCGGCGACCGCGTCCTGCTGGAGCGGCCGTGGGACGCGGTCGCCAGGGGCGCCGCCGCATTCGCCGCCGGCGTCGACTTCTACGACCACATCCAGCACGACTACGCGATCCGCTGCCTGAGCGCCGACAAGTGCGGCTACGAGTATCACCCGCTCGTGCGGCGTGGCACGCCGTATCCCTCGGCTGGACCCCTGGCGACGCTCACCGTGAAGGCGAGCTACGAGGGCCAGAGCCAGCTCGGCCTCGCCGTCGCCGAGATGGGCGAGCAGCGTGGGCACGGGTCTGAGCGCCGGCTCGAGCTGGTCTTCGACCCGTCCGGCGCAGCCCGCGTCGTCACCGTCTCCCCAGACGAGGAGGAATCGCGCAGCGTGTTCTGGATGAACGAGGACTCGCCGACGTTTCTGCGCGCCGACCCCCCGGCGCAGAAGGGCGGCGAGGAGCGCTTTCGCGTCGACTTCGCCGTCGACGGCAACAAGCGCCTGCTGATCACGGTCCGCGACGTCGTGACAGGCAAGACGACCCACCGCGATTACCCGGTGGTCAAGCTGACGTAGTAGGCGCCGCCGCGGATGCCGTGAACGCAGGCCGATCGAGGAGGGATATCATGTCGCACTTCGCGCGACTGAATACGAAGATGACGGTGCGCGAGTACCTGACAGGCGAGCTGGAAGACCTCAGCTACCAGTGCGAAGAAGGTGACGTCGAGATCCGCGGCTACGACGGGAACCGCACCAGGGTGCAGATCAGGGTGCCCACGGCCAACGCCGGCTACGACATCGGTTTCACCGAGAGCGGCGGCTCCTATGCGCTGATCGCGGATTGGTGGGGCATCGAGGACGTGCAGCCGGAGGCGTTCGTCCGCGACCTCACGAAGCGCTACGCCTACCGCGCCGCGCGCGCCACTCTGGAGGAGCAGGGCTTCGCCCTCGTCGACGAGGAAGTCGCCGAGGATGGGCGCCTCCACCTGACCCTGCGGCGCACCGCGTAGCTGTCCAGCGAAAGGAGGCGCGCCATGGAGATCCAGGAGATCGAAGTGTTCATCGATGCCGAGGGACAGGTCGAGGTGAAGGTGCACGGCGTGAAGGGGACGTCCTGCCTCGACATCACGCGGCCTCTCGAAGAGGCGCTCGGCGGCGAGGTCGAGCTCCGCGAGATGACCCCCGAGGCCGAGGAGACCGTGAGCGACGAGGTCGAGGAGCGGCAGCGGCAACAGGGCCGATAGCGGTGGGCGCGCGCGACCCCGGCGCGGTAAAGGTGGAAGCGCGGCACGCCGGCGCGCTGCGCGTCCACGACTTCGTGGCGCGGAGCCGAGCGAACGGCCCGGGCGTCCGCGCGGTGCTGTGGCTGCAAGGCTGCTCGCTGGGCTGCCCCGGCTGCTTCAATCCGGGCGCGCACCCGCGCGACGCCGGTGAGCGCGCGTCCGTCGATGAGCTCCTCGCGCGAGTCGCGGACCTCGGCGCCGGCATCGAGGGACTCACGGTCTCGGGCGGTGAGCCGCTCGAGCAGGCGCGCCCGCTGCGCGCCCTCCTCGAGCGGCTGCGCCGGAGGGCCCCACTGTCGGTCATCCTCTTCACCGGCTTCACCTGGGAGGAGGTGACGGCCGCCGCCGAGATGGCCCACGTGCTGCCGTTCGTCGACGTGCTCGTGGCGGGTCGCTACGACGCCGCCCGCCGCCTCGCCCGCGGGCTGCGCGGGTCCGCGAACAAGACGACGCACTTCCTCACGGATCGCTACGCGGAGGATGACCTCGAGGCCGTGCCCGCGGCCGAGATTGCGATAGGCCCTGCGGGCGAGGTCCTGGTCACGGGCATCGACCCACCGCACCTCGGTGTGCGCTGACGCGGCGGCTCCTCATCTGGCGGGTCTCAACCTTGCTGGTGACATTCGCTCTCGTCGGTGCGCGATACTCAATGTCAACCGGGGGGTGTCTTGTTCGCTTTCGGCTCTTCAAGCAGACTCTGGCACCATGACCAATGTCGCCCAGCTCGACCGCTTGATGACGGGTTCGGCAGCGGCCGTCCGGGCAGCGCAAGAGGGGCTGCAGGAGCATCACCGCCCGCGGCTGAGCGGCTGAGCGTTCGTAGCAATAGGATGGTGGCATGGATTCGGTCTACATCGAAACCTCAATCGTGAGTCACGCGTCTGCATGGCCCAACAGCGATCCCGCGGTCGCGGTTCTGCAGCACCAAGCCAAGCGATGGCTCGCCGCAGAGGCTCCGAACTACAAGCTCGTCACGTCGCAGTTCGTTATCGACGAGGCGACACGCGGCGATCCTGATGCGGTGGCGCGCCGATTGGCCCTCCTTGCCGATATCCCCGTACTGCTTCCCGATGCCCGCGTCGAACAGATTGCGGAGGAGATCATTTCGCGATCGTTGATGCCGGCGACGGCAAGATTGGATGCTCTGCATGTGGCCTCGGCGGCTGTCGGCGGCGTAGAATACATGCTGACGCAGAACTTCCGGCATATCGCCAATGCCCACATCCTTCCCCGCGTGTATGACTTACTTGAAGAATTGGGACTGCCGCGGTTGTTGATTTGCACACCGGCCGAGTTTCTGGGAGACCCAAGCGATGGCTCATAACCCGATACTCGAAGAGATATACGCGGCGCGCGACCAGCTACTTGCGGACCACAAGGGTGACGTTCACGCCTACGTCCAAGACGCGCGGCAACGCGCCTTGGCTTCCGGACGGCCCATCGCCACGCCGAAGCAACGATCCCGGCATCGCACCGGAACCGCCGATCCGGACGCCCAGGAAGCGGGAGATCACTTCGCGGCGGCTCGCTAATCGCCGTCGTCTTCGCCGGGGTCACCGACGACGGTGCGGCCACGGACCAGGCGCAGTTCGCCGCCTGTTCGACCTGCTCGCCGAGGCGGGAGCGCCGCGTCCCCGTCGCCGTGCCGGCGCAGTATGACCACACGCTGACGGCGCAGCGTCAGACCCGGCCGCCGAGGTGACCGCCAGCGATGGCGATTGGTTCGACGCCGAGATGGACAGGCTTGACCGCTGGGCCGAGGATCGCCGTGACATGACCATCCCCTTCGCACTCGCCATGCCATGAGTCCACGCGTGGCCACTGCCGCCTTCATCGCCAACACCGACTTCGGCTGGTTTGAATCGTGTCGGCTTCCTCGGCGCAAGCCGCTCTATCCTGACGCAGCGGCGGACATACAGTGCGGCGTCGCCGACCGAGTTCTCAGGCACTGACTTGCTGCGTGGTGGCCGCGGATGCGGGAGCTTGATCGTGCCGGTGTCCAGCACTTCTTGCGTACGGCGCCGGCGCGGGCGCCCAGAGTCGGCGTGGCTGCCCAACGTCAACCCGGTAAGACCGGCAACGTCACCGCCAGCCCTCCATTGTCATCTGGGCAGGCCACGTCCTCTGCATAGTCTTGGCCCATGTGCGGCCGGCGATCCTATGTCATCGAATTCTACGAGACCCTTCACGGCGACAAACCGGTCCTTCCCTGGATCAAGGAAGACCTCTCGGTGCGACAGCGCCGCGCCCTCGGGTACGCAGTCTACCGGCTGCTTCAGCGGTACGGTGTCGGCGTCTGTGACGCGGAGCTCGGGCGGCAGCAAGGCGCTGATCGGGATTCTCCAAGGCTGGAGTGACTATAACTTCTATGTCATACTCAGAACGTCGAGATTGAGGCTGCACATGACGGACTTCGAGGACCTTCTCCACCAGATAGAGGAAGAAGCCGAGGCTGAAGGCCCCGCCGGCCGGGCACACTTCGACGAGCTCCGCGATCGCTACGACCTGGTCGTGCAGATCATCGACCGCCGCCGCGAGCTGCACCTCACGCAGCAGCAAGTGGCCGCCGCATCGGGCCTGCACCAGTGCGTCGTCAGCCGCATCGAGCAGGGCGTCGCAAACCCCACGGCGCGCACGCTCGCCGTGCTCGCACGGGCTCTCGATGCCAAGCTCACGCTGACCGGCCGGCAGGCCTGACGCCTGATCCGAGGGTGGCCAAGGGCCTGCCCATTCACGTTCTGTGGGGAGTCTCCAAGGGTAGGTCATCTCCAGCCGTGGTCGTCACCGCATACAGGCCTGACCCGAAGCGCTGGGAGGCAGACCTTCTACGGAGGAAGACATGAACGCCAAGCACTACGCCAAGCTGGTTCACGAAGGCGAGTACGTAGCCGAGGTGGACGTTGAGCTCATGTACACAGACGAAGGCTGGTCGCCGTATCTCTCGTTGGATGATGCCTACAAGCTCGACGATGTCCGCGAGGCCCTTCGACGCGGAGACGTGAAGTCGGCGTCGAGGCTCGCCAAGGTCTACACGCTGACGCCGGTCTCAGTATGACCGTACAGGCTGGTGAGCTCACCGGCGGCAAGCCGCAGGTGGAGCTCCGCGGCCTCGACGTCTACGACCCCACCACCGGCGAGATCCGCAGCTCTTCCACCGACGACATCGCCTGCTGGTTCGTGGGCAGCGACTACAACGAGGAGAGCTTCTCCGACGAGCCCTACAAGAAGCTGCAGCGCGCCCTCAAGGCCGAGATCGACGAGGACGCCTGGGCGAGCCTCTACTCCACCGTCAGCCGCCCATTCGAGGCATCCGCGACCGGCAAGATCGCGGTGAAGGTCATCAGCCACTACAGGGACGAGGTGCTGAGGGTGTACGAGTGCCGAGCGGCTACGGAAGACCCGCGATGACGTCGTGTGTGTCGCGACCATTTGGACCAGCTGCTTCGGCATCTGCCGGGCTACGCAGCCCGCGGAACGGCAGTTCGGCCCGACCCCAACGAGTGTGGACGACTGCAGTGTCAATACGCTACTATGTACTGGTTGGCGTCCTGACTCGGAGGTCCCCATGTTGCCGCTCCGCCCTTCCACTGACGTGCGCCCAGTCACCGAGTTCCGCGCGAACACCTCGGCCATCATCAACCAGATGCACTCGACCAGGCGTCCGGTGATCCTCACCCAGCACGGACGCAGTGCCGCCGTGCTTCTGGACCCCGAGGTCTACGAGAGCCTGATCGACGAGATCGAACTGCTCCGCGACCTCGCCGTCTCTGAGGCCCAGATCGCTGCCGGCCAAGTCGTGCCACACGAGGAGGTCGCGCGCCGCATGCGCGAGAAGTACTCGCTGTGAGGGTCGTCTGGACCGAGCACGCGTACTCCCAGCTCGATGAGGCCATGGCGTTCATCGCCCGCGACCGGCCGGAGACGGCCATGGCCTGGCTTCAGCGCATCCTCGACGAGGGCGCGAGCCTTGCCGAGTTTCCCGATCGCGGCAGGATCGTGCCGGAGACGTCGCGTCAAGACGTTCGCGAGCTCATCGTCAACCCGTACCGGCTGGTCTATCGTCGCGATGCCGACGTGGTCACGATCACGATGGTGGTGCATGGGCGCCGCCTGCTCGACGAGCAGGATCTGGGCTGACGGGTGGGCGGAATAGGCGCATCAACCTGGTGCGCCGGAGCGCTCAGATGTTCCCGCGGTTGGAGCGCGAGATCGACGGTGTTGAGGGACGAGAGGCCGTGATGGCCGTCCTCGAAGACCCGGCCTTCACCGAGTTTCGCAACATCAACGTTCTGCCGCTCATCTACGACGAGAGCCGGCAAAGGTGCAACATCCTGGTGTTCGACTACCAGCGGGCGCAGGATCAGACTGTGCGGATTGTGAAGGAGACCGCCGGCGGTAGGAGGAAGCACCCCGTCCATCGTTTCTACGACGCGTCGGGGGGCTACATCTGCGAGGTCAGGTATGGGGGACGCGGCCGCCAATGCCTTGCAGCGGGGCCTGTGGACTCATACGAGAAACGCTTTGAAGTACTTCGACAGCATCACCGGAGGCTGGATCGACTACTCGCACAACCTGGTTCTGGTGAAGCTGTTTTCGCAGGCTCTCGTATCCTCGGAAATTGGGCATGCGGCGGCGCTCGAGATAGTCCAGCGCGACATCGCTCGGATGAAGACGCACTCTGGATTGAGTGAGTAGTGGAGAGTCTGAGGCTCTTTGATTGTCCCGCTTTGGGCGTACCGGCCACGGAGGGCATCAAGTACGCAGGCTCGAAGCTCGGGCTGATGCCTCACATCCTCGGGCTCATCGAGCAAGTCGGTCCACGGTCCGTCCTCGACGGTTTCTCAGGCTCAACGCGGGTCTCCCAGGCCTTGGCCCAGCGGGGCTACAGAGTGATCTCCAACGACACTGCCGCGTGGTCCGAGGTCTTGGGCACGTGCTACCTTCTCAACAGGGAGCCGCGCGACCACTACCAGGCTCTCATTGAGCACCTCGATCACGTTCCGCCGGTTGACGGCTGGTTCACGGAACACTACGGAGGCCAGGCCAACGGTGGCTGCGCCGTCCAGGCGGACGGTCTCAAGAAACCCTTCCAGATCCACAACACGCGGAAGCTCGACGGCATTCGTAGCGAGATCGAGAACCTCGCCCTCGACCATGTCGCCAAGGCTGTCGCGCTCACGAGCCTGATGCTTGCGCTCGACCAAGTCGACAACACGCTCGGCCATTTCGCGTCGTATCTGCGGCAGTGGTCGCCGCGCTCGTACAAAGAGCTCACGCTGACAGTCCCGAATCTGCGCGGCTCGACTCAGGATCACGCGGTCTTTCGACGGGACATCATCGATCTTGCTTCTGAGGTCTCGGTTGACCTGGCCTATTTCGACCCTCCCTATGGATCGAACAACGAGAAGATGCCGTCGTCGCGGGTCCGGTATGCGGCCTACTATCATTTCTGGACGAGCGCGTGCCTTTTCGACCGGCCCGACCTCTTCGGAAAGGCCAAGCGCCGTGCCGATACGTCCGACAAGATCGCCGCGTCGGTCTTCGAGGATTTCCGGCGCAGCGGCAGCGGACGGTTTGTGGCCGTGGAAGCCATCGAGAGGCTAATTGCGGCCACAAATGCCCGGTGGATCATCTTGTCGTACAGCTCCGGGGGAAGGGCGACGGCCGCTGAGCTCGGTGAGGCCCTGGGCAGGTGCGGCACGGTGCTCGACGTGATTGAGGTGGACCACAAACGGAACGTGATGGCGGGGATGAAGTGGACCAATGAGTGGGTTCGTGATGCCGAGGAATCCAACCGCGAGCTCCTCTTCTTGATCGAGAAGCGCGAAGCCCCGCTTGAGCAGGCCGGCAATGGACGTGAGGGAAGACAGCATGTCTGCCTGTCATCTCCGCCCTCCTGAGGGCAGCCGCCTTCGAGTGCTGTCTTCGGCGAGCCGACCCCGAGCTGCGCGGCCTCGACGTCTACGACCCCACCAGTGGCTCGATCAGTAGCTCCTCGGCGCTCGGGCGGGCGACACTCCTCGTCGCTCGCGGTTGACGGATAGTGGTATCATTGTAGCATCTGTCAACCACACGGGCTGATTTCCGGGGGCCACTGACATGGACGCAGCACGCCTCAAGACCATTCGAATCGCGCGCGATCTCACGCTGGACGAGCTCTCCACGGCGATGGGTGGGATCGTCACCAAGCAGGCGCTGTCCAAGTACGAGCGCGGCGCGAGCGCGCCGACGCCGCGCGTGCTCATCGCCTTGGCGAAGGCTCTCGGGGTGAAGGCGATCGAACTGGCCACGCCGCCGTCTGTCGCCATCCGCGTTGTCGCCTTTCGCAAGCGCTCGAGCCTCTCGAAGGGCACCCAGCATGCTTTGGAGAGTCAGGTGACCCTGCAGCTCGAGCGTCGCGTCGAGCTCCAGGAGCTGGTTGGGCAGCGTTGTGAGGGCGACGTGCCATTGGGGTCCTACGAGGTGAGCGATCTGGACGACGTGGAGGTCGCCGCCGAAGGGCTGCGTGACAAATGGGACCTTGGCCGTGATCCACTCGGGCCGATCGTCGATGTGCTCGAGGGGCACTGCTTTCACGTCGTCGGCGTGGATGCTCCGGAGGAGTTCGACGGCATGTCCGCTGTTGCTGAGCTTGCCGGGGATCCTGTCGCCGTCGCGGTTGTCACGCGAAACGGGGTCTGCCGCGAGAGGCAGCGCCTGAGCCTCGGCCACGAACTCGGACACCTGGTGCTGGCCCCGCGAGGCGGCCTCGACGAGGAGAAGGCCGCCTACCGCTTCGGCGCGGCCTTCCTGGCTCCACGCGAGACGCTGCTGCGCGAGGTGGGCCGCCGACGCACCGACATCACGTCCGAGGAGCTCTTCATACTGAAGCGGAGGTTCGGGATGAGCGTGGCGGCGCTGCTGTATCGCCTGCGGGATCTGGGCGTGGTCAGCGAGCGCTACTCACAGGAGTGGCGTCGGTACATCGGCAGCATGGGCTGGAAGAAGGAAGAGCCGCACGAGACGCCGCCCGAGAAGCCGCAGTGGCTGACGCAGTCAACGCTGCGTGCCTTCTCCGAGGGGCTCATCTCGCAGGTGGACGCCGAGGCGCTGCTGGAGCGTCCACTGGAATCGAACGGCGGTCCCTCACGACGACGGGCGCTTGCGGCGTTGCCGCGAGACAAGAGGGCGGGCGTGCTGGCGAAGCAGGCCGTGGCCGTCGCGGACTTCTACGCCGCAGAGTCGGCCGACGACGCCGACGACGAGCTCATCGAGTACTGATGACCGACCGCCCTCAGCCCAAGCGCGGCGAGGAATGGTGGGTGAAGCCGGGCAAGACCGCGGGCGCCGAGCTGCAGAAGAAGCGGCCCAACGTCGTGGTCAGCGCGGGCGCGATCGGCAATCTGCCGGTGAAGGTCGTAGTCCCACTTCGCAGTTGGCAGGATCGCTTCAAGGGAGTCGTGTGGCTGGTGCCCATTGCGGCCACTTCGGCCAACGGCCTCAAGCGTGACGCGGCCGCCGATGTCCTGCAGATCAAGAGCTTCGACACGAACAGGTTCGAGAAGATGCAGGGTCGTCTGACGGCCGATGAGCTCGACGAGATCACGGCGGCACTGGCCATCGTGGTGGAGTACCAGTGATGGCGCGCAAGGGCGAGGGCTTCCCGATGCTCGTCGTCTGCGCCTTCGCCTTCGGCCCGTATGTCAACGAAGAGACCCGGCAGTGGCCCAACCTCACCATCCTCATCACGCGCATGAACCCCGACCTCGCCATGGACACCGTCGATCAGAAGCTCCTCAAGAGCACCGGCGCCGGCAACCTCTTCATGGTCTTCGGCGAGCCCGACCTGGAGCTGCGCACCCTCCTCGACGGGAAGCTCCAAGTTGAGCTCCGCGGCCTCGATGTCTACGACCCCACGAGCGGCGAGATCAGCAGCTCCTCCACCGACGACATCGCCTGCTGGTTCGAGGGCAGCGACTACAACGAGGAGAGCTTCTTCGTGCGCCAACTTCAGCGGCGCCGACGAGCCCTACAAGAAGCTGCAGCGTGCCCTCAAGGCCGAGATCGACGAGGACGCCTGGGCGAGCCTGTATTCCACCGTCAGTCGTCCGTTCGACCCGCCATCCACCGGCAAGATCGCCGTGAAGGTCATCAACCACTACGGGGACGAGGTGCTGAAGGTGTACAAGACGGCGGCATGAAGACCACCAGCTACTGCTCGTACACCCGGACTCGCCCCGACCGGGCCATCATCGAGGACGAGTGCATCGAGCATGTCGTTCAGCATCCTTTGCGGGAAGAACGGCGGATAGATGGCCACATACGGCGGTGGGCGCGCATCCGGGAGATGGACAATCGCGCCCTGCGTGTCATCCTGCTCGAAGACGGCGAGACTGTACACAACGCCTTCTTCGATCGCGACATCGAGGAGTAGCCATGCGCGTCAAGTACTTTGCCGACACCGACACTGCACTGGTCGAGTTCGCCGAGGGTCCGCAGGTCGAGACGCGCGAGCTCGAGGAGGACATCTACATCGACTTGGACGCCGACGGGCACATCGTCAGTCTCACTGTGGAGCACGCTCAGCGGTCCGCGGGCATGGAGGAGTTCTCGTACGAGCGGCTCCCCGCCAAGGCCGGTACGTAGCACCGATGCGTTGAAGACCGGCGAGACAGCGGGCTTCATCGCCAACACCGACTTCGGCTGGTTCTCGCACTTCCTCCACCGCTCCGAGTCGCCGGACGAGGTCGACTTCTGGCAGCCCTCGCCGCACGGCTTCAGGGCGATCTTGCCCGGCGCGCCGTTCTTCTTTCGTCTCGGCGCGCCCCACAAGGCCATCGCCGGCTGCGGTTTCTTCGCGCGCTACGAGCGCGTGCCCGTGTGGCTCGCCTGGGAGTCCTTCGGCGTCCTGAACGGCACCGACACCATCGCCGAGATGACGGCACGCACCCGAGGCGATTCCGCCGCCGCGCGGGGAGCGCCCTCCTCAGCGCTGCTTTGATTCCTTGCTTTCTTCATGGATTGTGCTATCTTCACATGCGCTGTGAAGAAGCGTGAACTAGTGAAGATAGAAGGCGAGCTCGAAGCTCGCGCGTTGGATGTCCTGCGGCGCACCCCCGGCGTGACCGTGCAGGCTCGGTCTCAAGCCGCCGAGCAGGGCGTCGACGCCGTCGTCTCCTACCGCGACGCACGCACGCCTGTGGCGGTGGAGTTCAAGCGGAACGCCAACGCGGCCATGGCGTGGCACCTCGTCCAGCACGCGCAGGCTCGTCCCCAGTGGCCGCTGCTGCTCATCGCCGGCGGGACCACGGCCGAGGCTCGTCGCATTCTCGAGGACCACGGCGTCGGTGTGATCGACGGCGTGGGCAACGCGCATCTCGAGCTACCCGGCTTGCTCCTTCACCTCGAGGGCAAGGGTCGTGCCCGGGCTGCGCAGACCGGAGACCGGCGCACACGACTGGCGGGCAAGGCCGGTGTTGCCGCACAGGCGCTCCTCCTTGACCCCGAGCGTGCCTGGCGAGTTCAAGACCTCGCTCAGGTCGCGAAGGCCTCGGTCGGCCTGGCCCACCAAGTCCTCGCTCGCCTGGAGAAGGAAGCGGTCGTCGTCTCTGAGGGCGCCGGCCCGCAGCGGAGGCGGCGCCTCGTCAACCCCACGGCGCTGCTGGATCTCTGGGCAGAAGAGCACCGCGACCGCTCGACGCAGCACAGTGGCCACCTGCTCGCGCAGACCGATGAGCAGCTCGCTCGACTCGTGGGCACGAGGCTCGGACAGGCTGAGGTCGACTACGCCCTCACAGGAGCCGCCGGCGCGAGACTGGTGGCTCCCTTCGTCACGGCCGTGCCGGTGATCACCGCGTGGGTGCCGGCAACGCTCGACCCACGGGCGCTGTGGGAGGTCACGCAGGCTCGTCCGGCGACTGACGGTCACAACGTCGTCTTCCGCCAAACGGACAACGATGCCGGCCTTGCCTTCCACCGACAGTACGACGAGCTCTGGGTCGTCAACGTGTTTCGGCTGTATGTGGACTTGCTCGCCGATCCGCGCCGTGGCCGGGAGCAGGCCGATAACCTGCGGCGTGAGGTGATCGGCTTCTGAGCCCGCGGGACCACCGCACCCAGTACGACGAAGCGACCACCGCTCGGTGCGAACGGGTGCTCCTCACCCTGCTCGGCGACCTCGGACCCTGGCGCGAGCGTATCTATCTCGCCGGCGGCTTGGCGCCGCGGTATCTGGTGGGGACGCTGCCCGAAGGCGCGAGGCCTCACGTCGGCACCACCGACGTTGACCTGGTCATCGGCCTCGCCCTGGGCGACGAAGCTCCGGAGACATACCGCACTCTCCAGAACAACCTGGAGAGGGCGCACTTCCACCAGAGTGAGCCGAGCTTCCGCTGGGCGCGTGATGTCGAAGGCACGAAGGTGCTGGTTGAGTTCCTCTGCGAGACCGACGCGGTGGATCCGGGCCGCATCTTCAAGCCCAAGGGCGAGTACGCGGGATCGAAGGTCGGCGCCTTCAACGTGCGTGGGGCGCAGCTCGTGACTCTTGACTTCATCGAATGCGAGATAAGGGGAGAGCGGCTCGACGGCGGCGGTCGCTCACGCGTTGCGGTGCGCGTTGCCAACCTGCTGCCCTATGCGGTCCTCAAGATCCTGGCGTTCCAGGACCGACACGAGAACAAGGACGCCTACGACCTCGTGTTCACTCTCCTTCACTACGGTGCCGGGCCGCGCGAGGCGGGAGTCGTCGGCTCGGCGAGCCCGGTCGTCGAGCATCCGCAGGTGCGCGAGGCGCTTGCGCTCGTGGAGGAGCGGTTCAGCGACACGGCACAGGATGGACCCTGCTTGTACGCGACCTTCGTGGCCCTGCCCGGCCACGATGAGGAGTCGGCCAGACTGCGCATGCAAGCGGTGGTGACGGCGGAGGAGTTCCTCGTGGGCTTGAGCGGGTCGCGGTGAACCACGGCGCGTCGCAGACCGTCCAGCCGCGCCTCGGCCAGGGCACCTTCCGCATCGCCGTCACCAGCGCCTACGGCGCCTGCGCCGCCCTCGGGCATGCACTCGCTGCCCGCGCCCCGAGGCCGCGCACGTGCGCCCCTACGCGGACGGCGGCGCGCACGCGCTGCCCAACGGGCTGCTCCTGCGCGCCGACATCCACCGCCTCTACGACACCGGGTACGTCACCGTCACGCCCGACTATCGCTTCCGCGTCAGTCACGACCTCGCCGACGACTTCCGCAGGCGGCCGCGAGTACGAGCGCTTCGCCGGCCGCGCCATCACCGTGCCGCCTGCGCTGCTCGACCAGCCCGACCCCAAGCTGCTCGACTGGCATGCGGCGGAGGTGTTCCGGGGGTGAATGTAACCTCGGCTTGGTGATCGTCATCCTCGTGCGACGCGGCGACTCCGGCTACGCTCGGGGTCGCATGAACCGGACAGATGAACACGATGGCGGAGAACTTGAGCTGGATCTTCTTGCGTTCCCGCTGACTCCGGGTACACTCATGTCAATGCTCCCCGTCGTCCGGGCTTTGGCCCGAACTGACGGGGTTTTTCTTGGGCGATCATGACCTCCGCGCGGGTCGTGGTGTTTCTGGACCACCAGAACGTCTACAAGGGTGCCCGTGAGGCGTTCGACCTTGGTGGTCATCCCAGCCGCTACGGGCAGATCGACCCGCTCAATCTCGCGGAGTCGATCGTCAGCCGCCATCCTGAGGCGAGTCATCTCGTCGGCGTGCGTGTGTACCGTGGGCGCCCGGATTCGGTGCGGCAGCCGCAGGCCTACGGCGCCAACTTGCGTCAGTCTGCTGTTCACGAGCAGCGCGGACGCTGACGTGTCACGGTCATCACGCGCACCCTGCGGTACCCCGCCGGCTGGCCCGAGGCCCCGGCACAGGAGAAGGGCATCGACGTCGCTCTGGCCGTCGACTTCGTGACAATGGCGGTCGCGCGCGAGTTCGATATCGGCGTACTCATGTCTACCGATAGCGATCTGGTTCCGGCGTTGGAGGCCGTCGTCAGGCTGAATGGTCGACCGTATCCGCGCTGCGAAGTCGCGGCCTGGTCGCGCCCCGGAGCCTACTCGCGTCGCCTTGGCGTGGCCGGTGCCAAGGTGTGGTGCCACTGGCTCAGGTCCGAGGACTATGCTGCAGTCTCAGATCTCACCGACTACAACTTGCCGACCACCGGATGACTTCTTGACCGTCTGCGTGTACCTGGTGCCGGGGTTCTTCTTGACCGTGCTGGTCCTGACTGAGTGTGTCGGATGCCCATCGAAACGCGCCTCGTGCCCCGAGCTGTCGCCACGGTCCCGCAGGCGTTCCGTGACATGCCGCCGAAACACGGGGAGGACGTGACGGCACCGGGGCGGCGCGGATGGACGAAGCTCGGATGACGGCGCAGCGCATCGGTGAGGCCGGTGGAATCGTGATCATGATGCCGACGGCTTGATCGTCTTGGCGCGGCGTGATCGCAGTGCCCGCCGCGCCTCACGCCCGTTCTTGCAGCAGCTCCCGCCCGTGGCGCCGGAGGGCGTCCATCAACTGGTCCAGGTGCTCGGCCGTGGTAAGCGGGTTCATGATCGCGACGCGGAGGGCGCCGACGCCCTCGTGCTTGGCGGGGACGATGTAGAACTCGCCGGACTCGATCAAGCGGCGGCGCAGCTCGAGCTGGAAGTCGCCGGCCCGCTCCGGCGGCGCGTTTCGCAGCTCGGCGGGGATGTGGCGGAAGACGACGATGTTGCACTGCGGCTCGTGGAGCGGCAGGAAGTCCTCGGCGGCGGCGAGCTTCTCGTGGAAGGCGCGGCCCAGGGCGAAGGTCACGTCGACCATGTCGGCGAAGAGCTGCCGCCCGAACAGCGACCACACACCCCAGAGCCCGAAGGCCGCCGCCCGCTTGGTGCACTCCACCGACCTCACGCCGCTGTCGTAGTCGGCCAGACCGGGGGCCGCCGGGTCGAAGAGGTAGGGCGCGTCCTGCCGGAAGGCATCGAAGATGTGACGCTTGTCGCGGTAGAGGACGAAGGCGCAGAGGCTGGGCACGAAGAGCATCTTGTGAGCGTCCCAGACGACGCTGTCCGCCAGTTCGATGCCGGCCAGAAGGTGCCGGTGCCGGTCGCTCAGCAGGGCCGCGCCGCCGTGGGCGGCGTCGACGTGCATCCACACGCGGTGGTGCCGGCAGACTGCGGCGATCTCCTCGAGCGGGTCGAACGCCCCGATGGGCGTCGCGCAGGCACAGGCTACGACGGCGACGATCGGCCTGTTCTCGGTGCGGAGACGAGTGAGCTCTTCGTCAAGCTGCCCGGGATCCATGCGCCCGCGCTCGTCCAGCCCGACGCGCACCGTCTGGCGGCTGCCCAGGCCGAGGATGCCGGCGGCGCGCGCGACGCTGTAGTGGGCCTCGGCGTGCACGAGGAGGACGGGCTGGCGTCCGTCGCCGGCCAGCCCCTGATCCCACGCGTCGGCGACGGCCACGTTCCGTGCCGTCAGCAAGCCCGTCAAGTTCGCCAGAGACCCGCCGTGCGTGATCGTCCCGGCGAAGGTGTCGGGTGCCCAACCGATGGCTTCGCCCAGCTCCCGGATCATGGCCAGCTCCACGGCACTCGCCCACGGCCCCATCTCGTAGACGGCCATCACCTGATTGGTGACCGAGCCGACGGCGTCGAACAGGCCAGCGATCGGCACCGGCGCCGGCACCTGATGGCCGATGTAGCGCGGGTCGTGGAGATTGAGGCCGCGCTCGAGCATGACTTTCACGAGGTCGGCGAACCGGTCGGAAACGGCGGCCTCGCCGGCCGCCGTGAGCGGCGCCGCGGCGCGGGCGACCTCGTGCGCGTGCAGAAACGCCCGCGCCTCGCGAACCGCTGCGGCCGGCTCGGCCCACGGCAGCACGGCGCCGTCCGACCTCTCGGCGCGCGCGAGGTTGGCGGCCAGCAGATCGGCCAGCCGATGCCCGGCGTCTTCCAGAAGAGCAGGGTCGTAGGCGGCGGCGATACGCTGCCGAGCCGCGCTGAGCTCGTCTGGGACTGTCGTCATGGCGCGCACCTTCGCTGCGGTTGGTTGTGCGGAGCGGCTATTCTCCGTCGCCCGAAAGCCCGGTGCAACGCGGCACAACCAGACTCGTCCCTACCGGAGCGCCGCCCTCCGCTCCTGATTCTGAGGCTATGGCCGCGACGAACGGTCTCACGGAGGGCGCGGTGGATTTCAGCAAACAAGACTTGATCCGGCAACTCGAGGCGAGCGCTGAGTGGCGGGCGAAGAGGGCCGCGGTACATCCGGATGAGCCCCGCCACGTACGGTCAGCGGAGCTTCTGGCCCTGCCGTCAGACTCGTACACCACATTACGGGACTCAACTTCTACGGTCCACTCGAGCCGTTCTTCGACAAGACCTGGCGACTCAGCGAGATCGAGCCGGTGCTGTGAGGTAGCGCCGGCTCGCCCAGTTCATCGACGAGAGGATCTGGAGCCCGTAGGCCAGCTCGACGTCGTCACCCTTCCAGTGGCGCACCGCGTTGCGCAGCGTCATCGGGATCCTGTCCGTCGGCGTCACGCCTCCCTTCCCGTGCCGTGCGTCGATCTGCACCACGTGGTGCTCGTCGAGCGTGCGCCCGAAGGGGAAGTCGATCTCGATGCCGCCCGGCATGAACACCTGGTCCCCGGCCGCGCCGAACGACCCGTTCGTCCCGCTGAACCCCACGACCCGAACGCCCGGCACCCGCTTGATGCCTTTCGCGACGCCCTCTCCGGAGCTGATGCAGCCGTTGTTGACCAGCAGGACGAGCGGACCGGTGTACTGCGGTGTCGCCGGCTCGATCCAGATGCCCTGGCCCGGGTCGCCGAACTGGCCGGTGGAGTCGTCGCCCACCCAGATCTGGAAGGTGCCGGTGAGGGGGTTGTAGAGGTCGGCGTACTCGTAGAAGGCCTTGTGCTCGTACAGGGATCCCAGGATGCGGCTCGCCATTTGGTCGGAGCCCCCGCCGTTGGAGCGCAGGTCCACGATCACGCCCTGCGCGCCCGCGTCGCGGAAGCTCTGGATGGCCGCGCGGAACTGCTCGAGCGTCCCGGGCGTGTCGCCGGGTACCTCCTCATACGTGTCAACCTCGCAGTACAGGCGCACGTACCCGACGTCCCCGTCCATGATCTTCGACTCGACGGTGCTGTCGGGCAGCGTGCCCCAGGAGAAGACGGAGCCGGCGTTGGTCATGGTGAGCGTCTCGAGGCCGTCGTCGACGGCGGTCAGGCGGCCGGTGCGGAGCGACGACGCGCCGGGGTTGCGGAACGAAACGGCGCGGACCGCGCCCACGGGCGCGCGGACGAGGAAGCGCGTGCGCTCGTAGGCGAGGCGCCAGTCGGTGGCCATGTTGGGGCTGAGCGCCGTGGAGGTGCGCGCCAGGGCGGCGGCGACCGGCCTGTCGCCCCAGGAGACGAGCTCGGCGCCGGTCTTGATGTCGGCCTGGTCCGCGGGGCCGCCGGCCTTGACCCAGGCGGCCACCGTGCGGCCGTTGTCGAGCGTCGTGGCGATGAGGCCGAAGCCGCCGCCGGCGAGCTCCTCCTGTGCGCTCGCCATGAGGGCCTGCCCTTCGGCGTCTTTCGCTTTCACGCTCACGTGGCCGTCGCGGAACTCGTGCGAGAACTGGCGCAGGGTCACGTAGTACGCGATCTCGTCGCCGGCCTGCTGCGCCCGCAGGACCCGCGGCAGGTATTCCGCGTACAGCCCGGGGAAGTCGATGCCCCTCCACTTCGTGAATGCGTACTCGCGCTCCATCTTCTCGTACAGGGCATCGAAGGCGGCGCGCCACGACAAGGGGCTCGCGTCCAGCGGGGACGGCGGGACGTAGCCGGGGGTCGCGAGGCGGACCGACGGCGCCGGCTGAGTCGCTGGCCCGGCCGCCGCTGCAGCCGCCGCCGGCCCGGTCGCCGCAAAGGCAGCTGTCGGGCACAGCGCGAGCGCGGCCATCGCTGCCAAGGTCAAGCTGACTGTCGTCCGTCCCATGTGTGTCTCCCTGGGTCACCCGCTGCCGTGTAGCGGCCTTCGCCCGCCTGCTCAGTGTATCGGCGGCGAGAATCGATTTCCGTAGGTACGGGATGGTGAGCCCCGGCGGGCCGTGCAAGCCCTCCTGCTCCGTCGGGTCGAGCAGCCACTCGCCCAAGGCGCGGCTTGACAAGCACAAGGTCGACGCGAAGTCCGGGGACGCCGCGGCTGCCACCTCAGCTTGCCTCAGGCAGGGGCCGGGGAGAGTCCGGGCGCCCGGCACAACCGAGCGCTATACTCGTGTTCTGCAGGGAGGCTCAATGCGTTATCGAATCGCCATACACCAGTCTGACGAGGGCTATTCGGTCTCGGTTCCGGGCTTGCCGGGGTGCTGGTCGCAGGGCGCCACCGACGCCGAGGCGGTCGAGAACATCAAGGATGCGATCCGTGAGTATCTCGCCGTCGTCGACGAGCAGCTTCGTGGCGAGGAGATCCGCGAGATCGACGTAGCCGTCTGACCTTGCCGAAGATCCCTGGCATCAATCACCTCGATGCCGTGCGCGCCCTGCAGAAGGCTGGGTTCGTGATCGTCCGTCAAGGCAAGCACGTTGTCATGTCGAACGGCACGCGCATCCTGACGATTCCGAGGCACGACCCCGTCGATGCTTTCACGCTCGGTGGGATCGTCCGCGACGCCGGACTCACCGCCGAGCAGTTTCGCGACCTGCTGTAGCACTGCGTGTACGAAGCCGTCGAAGGTTGTCTCTCCGTCGACATCGATCCGCTCACGACCGGCGGCCACGACCGCATCATGGACGTCGCCATGTGAAGTCGGTCTCGGCCCGCGACTTGGTCAAAGCGGTCGAGCGCAAGGGCTGGGTCCTGCTGCGTGTCCACGGTAGCCATCTGATCTGCGGCCGGGAAGGCAGCACAGTCGGTACTTCTTCGGGGGTGAACGCCACCCGGCACGGCCGATCGTCATCCTTGTGAGGAGTGGCCGCTCAACCGAGACTTCAAGACGGCATGAACGGAATCCCACAGCACATCGGCGACGCGCTCAATCTCCAACACCGACCTCACCGTCAGATCTGCATTGGCGCCCGCCGTAGAACCTCCGTCGCGGGCACGCTTCACTGACTCGGCACGAAATGCGACCGCAGCCGAGTCACCAGGAAGTGCAGACCATGAGGACGTTCCAAGTTCGTGGTCGAACGCGATCCCGAGACGAGGCTCCTGGTCGATTACGTCCCTGGCTGGCCCGGTGCGCACTCACAGGGCGCCGATCTCGGCAAGTTGCAGGCGAACCTCCATGAGGTCATCGAGATGCTGCTCGAGGACGGCGAGCCGGCGCTTGAGTCCGAGCTTGTTGAGGTGAGGACGAGCCAGGTCGCCTGACCTTGGTGAAGCTGCCCGTCCTCAAGCCGCGGGAGGTCGTCGCGCTGCTTGAGGCGCACTGATTCCATGAGGTGCGGCAGCGCGGCTCTCACAAGCAGCTCCGCCGCGACGACGGTCGCTCGACCACGCTGTCGTTCCATGGCGGTCGGGTATCTTACTCGTCATCCTGCACAAGATCGCCGCAGATATCCGCCTGACGGTGGAGGCGCTCCTGGCCATCGGGTAGCGGGTGGGGTGCCGCATTGGGCGGGACCCGCCAATGCTGACTGTGTTCACCAAGGCAGCCATGCAGAAAGCTCACTGAGATCGTGCCGGACGGACTTCGGCGCCATGGAAGGGCTGGAAGGCGTGTGGACGCAGGCCGGCACGCTGGAGGCTTGTCGCGAGGAACTGCAGGAAGTCCTGGAGGAGTGGATCATCCTGGGGCTGAAGATGGGCCATCCGATCCCCTCCATCGACGGCGTTGCGCTGGCCTTTCACGAAGTTCCCTGATCCCAGATAGTGGACCAACGGCGCGGACCGAGTTGACCCGTTGTTTCCGCCAACTCGGCTTTGGCGGCCGTATTCGGGCGGGAGGCACCAGTCCATGGTCAGAGAACACCTCCGCGTGCTCCGAATCCCCATGGGGGCGACATCGGGCGGAATCTCTTGCGAGCGGTTCTCAGAGAGGCAGGGATCTCTGCCGCGGAATGGGGGAGTCTGTGACACCTCTACGCCTTCGGCTCTCCCAGCGATGCCCGAGAGCTTCTTCGCGCGCCGCGCGTGCTTGGGGAGCCTGGAGGCAGAGACTCGACTGGTCCCAGTCTCCGCCTGACACGCCGGGCTTGCTCGCCCGCGACGATTCAGCGGTCGAAGAAGTCCATGTCGCCGACGGCCAGCTCACCCGTGGCCGCGATGCGCAGGAGCACGCTGTCGTCAGCCAGGGTGTCGGCGTGCCAGAGGCGCATCTCCTGGGCACGGCTCAGCCGGAGGGTGGGGCCTTGCCGGATCCCCGGCGTGTCCTTGGCCATGAGGTCGCCTCTCCGCTCATACCGCTGCCTGAATGGGCGGGTAGCGCCGGCCGGTCACCAGTAGTCGTCCCCCGCGTCGAGGTCGTCCTCCGCGCCCTCGAGCGCGGTCTGGAACTTCCTGCGCCACTTGACGCTGAGGCTTCTGTCCGCGGAGAGCTCGGCCAGCCTGTCGCGAACGAGGTCGTACGGGAACCCGGTGACCGCCTCAGCCACGCCGCTCAGGTAGGTCCGAGTGTGGTTGGACGACGGGATGCGGCGAAGCTCCGCGGTCAGAGCGTCGACCGTCTCGGGAGTGGGAAACTCCCGGAGGGCGCGCACGACCGGCGAGAGTCGCTCGAGGTCGTCCCGGTAGAACGACAGCAGACCGAGAAGGAACACTCCGGCTTCACGCCGGCCGGCGAGCGCCATCGTCCCCAGTGTCGTGCAGGCGCCGCGGAACTGAGCGGCATCCTCACTGAGAGCCTGCCGAAGCACGCTGTCGATCGGAATCGTACCCGGGTCGAAGAATCCATCAATGACTATCCGGTCCGGCATCGTTCCCTTCCGTCGTCCCTCCGGTGTGCTTCGCCGTCACGTCGCCACCACCATCGTGTTGGTCGCTGCGGTCACATCGAACAGTAAACCTGCGGTCTGAGCGAAGCATCCGGCGCGGCCGCTGCGGCCCGCCTGACACGATAGCACGGAGCCTCGTGGCACGTGCCGTCTCCCGCGTCCGCTGCACGGTTCAACCGGCATTGCGCAGCGCGCGGGCTACGCCCCGACGTTGACTGCACAGTCATCTCCGTCTGCCTCGACAAGCAGGCGCACCGGCAAGGCCATCTGTTCACGACGATCTGGATTCCGGGGGCGTCCCTGAAGGCGATTCGCTTGGGCTGGTGGCGATTCCAGTGGTGCCCGGTCGGCAAGCACTGGTCGCTCGTGGCCCCGGTCAAGGAATCCGACCTGAGCGAGGAAGAGAAGCGCAGGGCCGGTGAGAACAAGCACGTCCGCATCCCCTGACCGTCATCCGTGCGTAGATGAGCGCGCGAGCTGAATCGCGGCAGTCGGCGAGGAACGACCTCAGTTCAGCGCAAGGTCCTGCGGGGAATCACCCACGCAGGATTCCTCGACGCTGGGAAGGACGGCAGCCATGGCCTTTACGATCGTCGTCGGGTACGACGGCTCCGACTGCGCCAAAGCGGCGCTCGACGAGGCCATCGGCTTGGCGCAGAAGCTCTCTGGAAAGGTGCTCGTCACGTATGCCTACGGTGGTCCAAGGAGCTACTCGGGGGCCCCGTTGACGCCCCGAAAGAAGCTCAAGGAAGTGGGCGAGAAGTTGCTCGACGAGGCTCTCGCACACGCCGGCGACGCAGGGACCCTGGTCGAGCCCGTGCTCGTCGACGACAATGCGACTGAGGGCCTGCTCGACGTCGCGCGCCGGCATGGCGCCGGGATGATCGTCGTAGGCTCGCGCGGCCAGTCACCGATCGGCGGCATGCTGCTCGGGTCAACCACGTACAAGCTCGTGCACAGCACCACCGAGCCGCTGCTCATCGTACCGAGTGCCAGGACGCAGCGCGCCGCCGGCTGACGTCCGGCGCGCCGCCGGCGCGGCAGGTTTTGCCCCTTGTCGGTGTGGTGACGCTGTCACTAACCGTCATGGATGGGTCGTCTGGATGCCTCAGGCGTGATCCCCGCCGGGGCTCGACATCGTGTCATTAAGAAGGAGGAGGCCATGGCGAGCACCCCGCCGTCCATTCCACTGCGCGGGGCTGAGCCGGAGGCACCTCCGCCGGGCGTGACGCCGGTCGAAGCGGACAAGGGGCTCAAGCAGAACGCCGTGGGCATGCTCTCGAGCATCGTCATCGGCATCGCCTCGACGGCTCCCGCCTACAGCCTTGCCGTCACGCTGGGCCTGATCACGGCGGTCGCCGGCATCGGCCTCAAGTCGCCGGCCATCATGATCGTCTCGTTCGTGCCCATGATCCTCATCGCCAGCTCCTACTACTATTTGAACAAGGCCGACCCCGACTGCGGCACCACGTTCAGCTGGGTGACCAGGGCTATGGGGCCGAGGACCGGCTGGGTGACGGGCTGGGTCATGGTCGCCGCCGACGTCATCGTGATGGCGAGCCTCGCGCAGATCACCGGCACCTACTTCTTCTTGCTCTTCGGTCTCACCAGCCTCGCGAGCTCGCTGTTCTGGGTCACCGCCGTCGGCGTCGTCTTCCTCGTCATCATGTGCGCGATCACGGCCGTTGGCATCGAGATATCAGCCCGGCTGCAGTGGTTCCTGCTGGGGTTCGAGTACCTCATGCTGGTGATCTTCTCGGTGGTGGCGCTCATCAAGGTGTACGCCTCGCATCCCACCGGCTCGATCCGTCCATCCGTCTCCTGGTTCGTGCCCAACCTGAACCTGGGGGCGCTCTCCGGCGGCGTCCTTCTCGCCCTTTTCATCTATTGGGGCTGGGACACGGCCGTGTCGGTCAACGAGGAGACCGAGCGCAAGTCGGTCGTCCCCGGCGTCGCGGCGATCCTGAGCACTCTGGGCCTGGTGTTCATCTACGTGCTCACGACCACGGCGTCGCAGGCCTTCCACGGACCGGCCTATCTCTCCAAGAACTCCTCCGACATCCTCAGCCCGCTGGGCTCGGCGGTCCTCGGCTCGGCGGCCGACAAGCTGCTCATCGCCGTGGTGCTCACGTCGGCGACCGCGTCGACCCTCACGACTATCCTGCCCGGCGCCCGCACGACCCTCTCGATGGCCTCGCACGGCGCTATCCCGCGGATCTTCTCGCGGGTCAACCCGCGCTTCCAGACGCCGGTCTGGGGGACCGTAATCTACGGTGTCATCTCACTGGTCTGGTACGTCGGCTTGACGCTGCTCAGCCAGAACGTGCTGGCCGACTCGATCGCGGCTCTCGGCCTCACGATCGCCTTCTACTACGGCATCAACGGTTTCGCGGTGCCGCTCTTCTACCGCCATCACGTTCTCAAGAGCGTGAAGAAGTTCGTCCTTCTCGGCGTGTTCCCGCTCCTCGGGGGGCTGATGCTGGCCTGGGTGTTCATCGCCTCTCTCGACCAGCTCTGGTATCCGGCCAACTCGGCGTCGGGCACATCGTGGTTCGGAGTCGGGCCGCCGTTCGTGCTCGGCGCCGTCTTCATCCTCTCCGGCGTGATCGTCATGTTCCTTGCCTCGTGGTTCGTGAAGCGCTCCAAGCCGTTCTTCGCCCGCAAGATGGAGACGGTCGAGGCCATGGTGCCGTATGACGATCCTGAGGACTAG
>Ga0114951_10001850_pt1 | contig 25156 bp, 14 predicted proteins | sample AM7aDNAmetaG_FD_88677 | JGI IMG/M metagenome (GOLD analysis project Ga0114951, IMG submission 88677) | Freshwater microbial communities from Finland to study Microbial Dark Matter (Phase II) - AM7a DNA metaG | ecosystem: Environmental > Aquatic > Freshwater > Lake | place: Finland: Lake Alinen... | reverse complement strand
CGAACCTGCCTTATGGCCGGATTGAAGTCGCCGATCCCGCCGTACAGGGATTGCTCGACTCGTGTATCCGCAATATCTACCAGGCGCGCGAAATCAAGGATGGCCTGCCGGCGTTCCAAGTCGGGCCGACGTGTTATCGCGGCCTGTGGGTCGTGGACGGCTCGTTCCTCCTCGAAGCCGCCACGCTGCTGGGGCGCGCGCAGGAGGCGCGGCGCGGGATTGACTACTTGATGAGTTTTCAGAAACCCGATGGCGGCTTCATGCTCATCAACGGGCATTGGAAGGAGACGGGCCTCGTGCTCTGGGCGGTGACGCATCACGCGCGGCTCACTGGCGACAAGGCATGGCTCGAAGCCATGTGGCCGAAGCTCGAACGCGGCTTCGAATACATCCGCAGCCTGCGCCAGCAAGCTTCGGCGGAGCCGAACTCGCCGAGCGCGGGCTTGATTCCGGAGGGTTTCAGCGACGGCGGTCTGAGCGGGCCGGCGCACGAATACACAAACATCTACTGGACGATGATCGGGTTGCACGCCGGCATACAGGCGGCCGAGTGGCTTGGCAAGAACGACCGGGCCGCCGTGTGGCGGAAGGAATACGACGATTTCATGGCGACCTTCCGGCGCGCCGCCGCGCGCGACATGCGCGACGACGGCCATGGGAACCGCTGTCTGCCCATCGTGATGCAGGCGCCCGCAACGCTGCCGCCCCAGAAGGCGCAGTGGGCCTTCATGCACGCGATTTATCCCGGCGGCGTGTTCGACGCCGGCGATGAACTTGTCCGCGGCAACATGGCGATGCTGGCCGCGCAGGAGCGCGAGGGACTGGTGTTCGACACCGGCTGGCTCAGCGAGGGGCTTTGGAATTATTTCGGCTCGTTCTACGGCCATGCCTGGCTCTGGCTCGGCAACGGCCGCAAAGCTGCATCTACGTTTTACGCGTTTGGCAATCACGCCAGCCCGTTGCACTGCTGGCGCGAGGAACAACGCCCGGTCGGCGAGAAGCCCGTCTACGTCGGCGACATGCCGCACAACTGGGCCAGCGCCGAGTTCATCCGCCTTGCGTGCCACCTGATGATTCTGGAGCGCGGCGATGAACTGCATCTGCTCGAAGGGTTGCCGCGCGCGTGGGCCAAAGCCGGCGCGAAGAACCATCTGCAAGAAATCCCGACAATCTTCGGTCCGGTGAGCCTGGCGTTGCGGGTCAGCGACGACGGCCGGACCGCCAAGCTGGATATCACGCCGCCGCGCCGCGAGCCGCCGGCGAAGCTGGTGGTGCATCTGGAACAGTTTAGTCGCGAGATCGAGTCCGTGAGCGTCAACGGCAAGCGGACGGCCGGCGACACGCTGACGCTGCCTTCCAAAGGCGCGGCTTCGGTGATTCTGACTTTCAAGCCAACAAAGTGAACGAGGAGATATAGGATGAACACGACTACCATGAGATGTTTCAAATCGGGTTTTATTGCGCTGCTTGCCGGCGCGTTGCTGTCCGCCGTGAGTCTGCGCGCCGACGTGCCACGGCCGGAGCACCCGCGGCCGGATTTTCAACGCGACTCGTGGCTGAACCTCAACGGTGAATGGCAGTTCGAGGTGGACGGGAAGGGCGACGGCGAGACGCGCGGGCTGGTCTCCGGCCACGACCTCGCGCTCAAGATCATCGTCCCGTTCTGTCCCGAGAGCCAGCTTTCCGGGCTGGCGATGGCGACCAACTACATGCCGCACGTCTGGTATCGGCGGCAGTTCCAGGTGCCGGCGGCGATGCACGGCCAGCGGCTGCTGCTGAACTTCGGCGCGGTGGATTATCGCGCGCGCGTCTGGGTCAACGGCCAGTTCGTCGGCGAGCACCGCGGCGGCTATGTGCCGTTTGCGTTGGAAATCACCGGCGCGGTCCGCGACGGCGACAACGAACTGGTGGTTCACGCGATTGATGAGATTCGTTCCGGCTTGCAGCCCGCCGGCAAACAGACCCACACCGTCAGCCAGGGTTGCGTTTATACGCGCACGACGGGCATCTGGCAGACGGTCTGGCTCGAAGCGGTCGGCGCAACGTATCTGCGGGAGTTTGCACTGACGCCCGATCTCGACGGCGGGCGCGTGATTGTCCAGGCCAGCATGGATGGGCCGATGAAAAGCGCGACCGTCCGACTGCGCGCGTTCGCGGGCGAGAAGAAGGTGGCCGAGGAGATTGTTCCCGCCGCGTGGCGCAACACGCTGGCGGTGCTCAAGCTTGGCAAGGTCGTGCCGTGGCATCCCGGCAAGCCGTTCCTCTACGACCTTACCATCGAGACGTTGCGCGACGGGAAAGTGATGGACTCGGTGCACAGCTACTTCGGGCTCCGCAAAATCACCATCGAGGGGAACCGCTTCCTCATCAACAACAAGCCGGTGTTCCAGCGGCTGGTGCTCGACCAGGGTTTTTATCCCGACGGCATCTACACCGCGCCGACCGACGAGGCGTTGCGGCATGACATCGAACTGTCCATGGCCGCCGGCTTCAATGGCGCGCGGCTGCACCAGAAGGTGTTCGAGCCGCGGCTGCTCTACTGGGCCGACAAGCTCGGCTATGTCGTCTGGGGCGAGTTCCCGAGCTGGGGCATCAATCTCGGCAAAGCGGAGGCGATGGTGGCATTCGTGGACGAGTGGCGCGAGGCGCTGCGGCGCGACCGCAATCATCCCGCGATCATCGGCTGGTGCCCGCTCAACGAAACCGGCACGAACGAGTATGTCGCTCTGACCGAGACGCTGCTCGCCGCGACGCAGACGATGGACCCGACGCGGCCGTTGCTCGACTCCAGCGGTTACACGCATTTCCTGCCGGAGACCGACGTGTTCGACTGCCACGATTACACGGGCGACCCGAAGAAGTTTGCGGCGCGCTACGAGATGTTCGGCCTGACCGGCGAGAACCCGTGGCACAATCATCCCGGCGATCCGCGCAGCCGCTACCACGGCCAGCCGTATTTCGTCAGCGAATACGGCGGCATCCGCGTGCAAACCGACCGCGACACCGGCAAGGGCTGGGGTTATGGCGGCCAGAGCCTCGACCTGAAGGAGTTCCTCGCGCGTTACAAGGGCGTGACCGATGCGCAACTCGACAACCCCAACATCTGCGGCTTCTGCTACACGCAGCTCACCGACATCGAGCAGGAGCAGAACGGCGTTTATTTCTACGATCGCAAACCGAAATACGATCCGGCGCTGCTGCGCGCCATCAACGCGCGCCCCGCCGCCTACGAGACGCAGCCGCCGCGCGTCCGGCACATCGCGTGGAGCACGCTCGTGCCGACCTCCGAGCAGGCGGCGCAGGAATGGTGGTTCACGACGAGCCGGCCGGCGGATGGCTGGTTCAAGCCGGGCTTCGACGACGCCGCGTGGCAGGCCGGCAAAGGCGGCTTCGGCACGACAACCACACCCGGCGCGGTGGTTGGCACGACGTGGAAAACCGACGACATCTGGCTGCGGCGCCATTTCCGGATTGAGAAACCCGACGCGGCGCTCGCCGGCCTGCGCATTCATCATGACGAAGACGCGGAGGTTTACGTGAACGGCAAGAAGGTCGCCGAGTTCGGCGGCTTCGTTCAGAATTACTTCGCCACGATGAACGAGCCGTTGCGCCAGGCGTTACGCGAGGGCGACAACGTGCTCGCCGTCCACTGTCATCAGACCGTCGGCGGCCAGTTCATAGACGTGGGCATCGAAGCGGGCGTTGATGCGAAACGGTGACGTGGGCAGCCGCGCCGCGGCGGATTAGAGCCACGGATGGATTCGCAACGATAGTGGATTTATGCGCGCCGCCGTTGACTCCGCCGCCGTTTTTGCTATCCTGCGCGGCACGGCGATGAAAGCGTCTTTTATATCGCTCCTGCGAAAGACAGATTCACTTTGTCCATTCCCCGGCCAATATGCGAGCGTCCGCCGCATTCAACCCGCGCGCCGCCAATCGCTACCGTCAAACTCACCCACCTTGTCTTTTTCGGCGAGATTGGGTGAATAATACTGCTCGCTGGAAGAATATGCCGTCAAAAACACCATCGCCTGGCGAAGTCGGCTGGAGCGCTCATCGTGGTTACGGATGGCCCGATCAATTTGCACGTATCATCAGATGGCGCGACCGACTCGGAAAGGCAGAAGAGAAGGATATACTGGATTTCGTTTTTGCGTTTTTCCAAGCGTGCTACCACTTGCGTGACTGGCTGGAGTTCACTGGATCGGTGGAGAAGACCACACTCGATAAGCTGTTTCAGGATAGGTTCGAGATGCGCGCGTGCAGGGACATCTGCAATGCGACCAAGCACTTTTCGCTGGATAGCAAACCTTCGCTAGGACGTGAGTTCTCGATGGCGTGGGAGTATATCGGAGATGACAGAAATGAATTGGTGATTCTTGCTGACGGAAAGAAGCTCCGAGTCTTGAACCTTGCGAACGATTGTGTTCGGACTTGGGAGGCGTTTCTCAGAGATCAAACGATCAAGACAGTATTGCCAGACAAGATTCACCGCCTGTTCAGCGATCTGGATGAAGGTTTTCCTGAAAGAAAATGAGGCCAACACAGTGATGGAGTTACCGCCGGTTACGCCGGTCAGTTTTTACTTCGGGTTTCGGGTTGGTGGATGTCACCGGCGACGTGGCTCAGCTTTATGGTCGTTGGGCGGCATGAACTAGCACATGGAATCAATCGCTACAAAAAAGCCAAGTGAGTGCTCTGAATCCGAGCTAGAAGATTTTGCATCTCTAATTCTTGCAGGTGGTGAGGTGACAGAGCATGGACTTAAAGCGCGCATCAAAAAGGCAGAGGCGCTCATTTTCTTGATACAAGACAACTGCCTCAAAGGAATCGCGGCGGTAAAAAATCCTGAAGAGAATTATAAAAATGGTGTGTTTCAAAAAGCACGCGCAACTGTTCAGGGCAGCGTATTTCCTTTTGAGCTTGGCTGGGTGTTTGTTCTTCCGTCATCGCGCGGCGTCGGTTTTTCACACAAGCTCGTAAAGGCAGCGCTTACTGCAACGTGCGGTCAGGGAATATTTGCAACATCACGTTCTGACAATGCCGCTATGCACAAAGTTCTTAAGGCTCATGGTTTTTCGTGTCACGGCGAAGCATATGTTTCGAGTCGTGGTAAACATAAACTCGTCTTGTTTGTCAGCAATGCTGCCCAACGAGGTGCTCCAGCGGACGTGCCAAAAGCGGCGGGCCACTGAGCTTCACCGTGTTAGTCACTCTCTTTGTCGCCCAATGGCTGTGTTGAATTTGATTCTCATCTCGCCGACGCGGCAAAGAGATTGTTGGCCCAGTCGAGGAAGGAGCGGAGTTGGTCGGCGGTGGGCGGGTCGCTGAAGTCGCCGGTGTAGGGGCCGACGCTGGCGTCGGTGAGTTGTTGGGTGCTGACATCGCCGGGAGGGCCTTGCAAGCCCTGAGGATCCTTATCTGTGGTTCCTTTCGTTTTAGTGGTTTGCGGTGGTCAAAAATGAACAGGAACGGGTGAAATCGGGGGCGAATGGGCTGAAATGACGGAAATGTGGGGTTTCCAGAGGGTTTTTGGACATTCCAAAGCGGGCGCGGAGGTTCCGACGAGGGGCGCGGGTCGTCCAAAGAGGGGCGCGGGTCGTCCAAAGAGGGGCGCGGATCGTCCAAAGAGGGGCGCGGGTCATCCAAAGAGGAGCACGGGTCATCCAAAGAGGAGCACGGGTCATCCAAAGAGGAGCACGGGTCATCCAAAGAGGAGCACGGACGCTCCCCATACGGGCGCGGACAATACGAAAAGAGGCACGGACGATGCCATGCGGAGCGCGAAGGTAGAAACGAGGGGCGCGGATCGTCCCCAGAGGGGCGCGAAGACTGCCGCAGGGGGCGGGAAATGTTCCCATCGGGGCATGGAAGCCTTCGGACGGAGCGCGGCGGCTTCGTTGACGGGCGCGGAAGGTTCGCTGGCGGCCGCGGCTGGTTGCCGCCGGGGCGGGAGACTTCCCCGGCGAAGTGGGAAGTCTCCCCAGATTGGCGTGGGCGGCCCGTAGCGGCGCTGGATCGCGTTCGGAGAACGCGATCCACCAATCCTGGCGGTTGGCTGACGCGCTACAACCAATGGGTCAGGGAGATTTTACTGCGCGGTGAGGCGGGGCGGGGTATAACTGCGCACCATGATAAAGAATTGGCCCGCCCGTCGGTTGCCGGTTTTCCTGTTGTCCGTGATCGCGGCGACGACACACATCGCGGTAGGCGCGGCGGCCGAACGGCCCAACGTGATCCTCGTGTTGACCGACGACCAGGGCTACGGCGACATGGGATTCATGGGCAATCCCATCCTGCGCACGCCGCACATGGACGCGATGGCCACGCGCAGCGTGATGATGCAAAACTTCTACGTCTGTCCCGCGTGCACGCCGACGCGCGCCAGCTTGATGACCGGCCGCTACAATTTCCGCACGAAGGCTATAGACACGTTCCTGGGGCGGGCGATGATGGACCCGGGCGAGGTGACGGTGGCGGAGGTGTTGCATCGCGCAGGTTACGCGACGGGCATCTTCGGCAAATGGCATCTGGGCGACACATATCCGCTGCGCGCGATGGACAAGGGGTTCGAGGAGGCGCTGGTGCATCGCGGCGGCGGCATCGGCCAGGCCGGCGATCCGCCCGGCGGCGAAGGCAAATACACCGACCCGGTTCTGTTCCGCAACGGCAGGCAGGTAGCCATGAAAGGCTACTGCACGGATGTGTTTTTCAACGAGGGCCTGCGTTGGGCCGGGGCACAGGCGCGCAAGGGCCGGCCGTTTTTCCTCTACCTGCCGACCAACGCGCCTCATGGACCGTATAACGACGTGCCACCCGACAAGCTCGCCTACTACAAGCAACAGGTCATCACGCCGGATCGTTTCCCGAAGACGCCGGGCCAGCCGGTGCGCAGCGACATCAACGCCGACGAGCTTGCCCGGCTGTATGCGATGATCGAGAACATTGACGACAACCTCGGCCGGCTGTTCGCGTGGCTTGACCGCGAGAAACTCACCGACAACACGCTCGTGCTTTTCCTGACCGACAACGGAGAGGCGACCTGGGGCTTCAACGCCGGCCTGCGTGACCGCAAGACCTCGCCTTACGAGGGCGGCATCAAGTCGCCGCTGCTGGCGCAATGGCCGGGCAAGCTCCAGCCGGGCGTCTGTTCGGACCGCATCGCCGCGCACATTGATTTGATGCCGACGATCCTCGAAGTCTGCGGCGTGCCCATGCCGGCCGGGTTGAAGCTCGACGGGCGCAGCCTCGTGCCGCTGTGGAAACGCCAGCCGGGCGACTGGCCCGACCGGGCGCTCTTCTTCCAGATGCATCGCGGCGACGTGCCGGTGCGCTATCACAACTGCTCGGTGCGCATGCAGCGCTGGAAGCTCGTGCACGGCACCGGATTCGGCACCGAGACCTTCCAAGGTCCGTTGAAGCTCGAACTCTTCGACATGGCCGCCGATCCGTGGGAAATGCACGACGTGGCGGCGGAGCATCCGGACATCGTCGCCGACTTGAAGCGCCGCTACGACGCGTGGTTCGACGACGTCGGCAGCACGCGGCCCGACAACTACGCCCCGGTGCGCATCCTGTTGGGCACGCCGCACGAAAATCCGGTTGTGCTCACGCGCCAGGATTGGCGTGTCGGAATCCCGAGGCAAAAACCCTACGGCCACTGGTTGGTGAACGTGACCGAGGCGGGCAACTACGACATAACGCTCCGCTTCAAGCCGGTGAAGAAACCGGCGACGGCGCATTTTGAGGTGGGTGGCGTGAAAGCCGAACAGCCGGCTGACGCAGGCGCAGAGACGGTGATCTTCAAGAACGTTTCCCTGCCTGCCGGCCCCGGCCAACTCGAAGCCTGGCTCGACGCGAACAACCAAAAAAGTGGCGCGATGTTTGTGGAAGTGTTGCGGCAACGTTGAACCTGGTCATGAAAGCGCACGGACTTTGGAATTCGGTGGTTCCTTTATTTCTCGCCTGCGCGGCGTGCGTCGCGGGTGCAGCGGAAACCGAGAAACGTCCGCTCAACGTGTTGTTCCTGATGACCGACCAGCACCACGCCGCCGCGCTTGGTTGCGCCGGCAACACGGTTGTCAAGACGCCCAACCTCGACCGGCTCGCCGCGGGCGGGACGCGGTTCGCCAATTCATTCTGCGTGGTGCCGTATTGTTCGCCGACGCGTCTGGCGCTGGTCACGGGACGGTATCCGAGCAGTCTCGGCCTTGGGCGAAACATCGGCCGCGAGACTGATCACGAAGACCCGCTTCGGTTGAAGGAGCCGTGCGAAACGTATTTGCATCGCCTGGCCGCGCTGGGCTACCACTGCCATCAGTTGGGCAAATGGCACGTGGGCGATCCGGCGGAACTGACCTGCTTTCCGGATGGCAAACAGGACGAGGAAGTTCCCCGCAAGCGTGCCGGCGAACTCAACCGCGCCGCCGGAACGAGCCGCTTCGACGAGACGCAGCGGCCCGGCGAGACGGAACGCATTGGCAACGTCTGGTTGCGCGACGCCGTGGCCGAGGCGCATCGCCGGTTGCAGCAGGAGAAAACCAAACCGAAGCAGGATGTCGGCATCATCGGCCGCTCGGTGGTGAAGCCGGAGTTTTGTTACGAGTCGGTGCTCGCCGACTACTGCATCGAGTTGATGAAGCGCCATCGCAACGAGCCGTTTGCAATCACCTACTCGGTCAGCCCGCCGCACGCCGCGAACATCGTCCCGTCGCCGTTCTATGACATGTATGACCCGGCCACGCTGCCGCTGCCGGCGAGTTGGACGTCGCCTCCGAAAGTCTGGCCCGCGAGCTTCTCGGCGCGCATGGGCGCGATCTATGGCGAGGCGGGTTTCCGCGAATATCTACGCTGCTACTACGCACAGGTGACGATGATGGACTGGTGCATGGGCCGCATTCTGAAGGCACTGGACGAACTCGGCCTCGCCGACCGAACGCTGGTGATTTTCACGAGCGACCACGGCAACATGCTCGGCCAGCACGGCTTGATGGAGAAAGCCGTGCCGGAGTTTTATGACGACCTGATGCGCGTGCCGCTGCTCATGCGCCTGCCGGGAAAAATTCCCGCGACGAAAACCAGCGCGGCGTGGGCTGCGTCGATTGATCTCGCGCCGACCATTCTCGATTATCTGGGCGCAACGCCGTTGTCGAAGGCTCATGGCCACAGCCTGCGTCCGTTCATCGAGGGCGCGGCCGACGAGGACCGGCCGGTATATGGCGAGCGCGGCGACCTGGCCACGCCGGGCGTTGGACGGATGATTCGCACCCGGCACTGGAAATTCTGCCTTCAGCCGCGCGGGCAGAAGGAACTCTACGACCTGGAGAAGGACGCGGACGAAACGCGCAACCTCGCCGCCGACCCCGCGCTGGCGCCGGTGATGGAAAAACTTTCCGAGCAGCTCGTCGAGCACATGAGAAATATCGGCGATCCGGCGCTGCAACGATTCGCGCAGCCCAGTGTTCCATCTGCGAAATAACCCTATGAATAATCCTAGGAGTGTTTTTGTCCTGTTGTCGGCCGTTGGTGTGATGTTCTGCGCGAGCGCCGGCGTTGCATTGGCGCAGGCGGCCAAAGCGCGGCCGGAAGTCTGGATGGGACCGCCCAGCTACGACAACGGGCGGTTTGTCCGCGAGCTTTTTGAAAAGCCGGAGGCGTGGAAGGAAACGCGCTCGTTGATTGACGTTTTCTTTTGTGCGGACCTCAGTTTGCAGAAACTGTTCACCAACGATGACGAACTGCGCAGATGGTTCGGCCAGTTGAACGATTGGAAACTCAAGTTCGCCATGGAGGTCGGCGCGATCAAGCCGTGGGGACTGACCGGCGAGAAATGTTTCAACGCCGAGAAACCGATTTGGGAGCGCGCCCAACGCTTGGGCGCCAATCTCTACGCCATCGCCATGGATGAGCCGTTCCCCTGTTGCCGCGAGCACATCAAGAAGCCCGACGATTACGCGGTGCAGGAGACGGCCAATTACATCGCGCTCGTGCGAAAGCATTTTCCGGAAATGCGGATTGGCGACATCGAGACGTATCCGTCCATCCCGGTGGCCGATCACATCTGGTGGATTGAAGCGCTCCAGAAAAAACTCGCGGAAATGGGCGTGCGCGGCCTCGACTTCTACCGGCTCGACGTGAACTGGTCGAACTTCACTGTTTTCGACCGCGGCTCGTGGCCGGAGATGAAAAAACTGGAGCGCTACTGCCGCAGCAAGAAGATCCCGTTCAGCATGGTTTATTGGGCCAGCGGCCAGCCGTTGCTGAACAGGATGAAACTGGCCGACGCGTCCACGTGGTATATCGAGATCATGTATCAAGGCTACGCCTACGCGATGTGCCAGGGCGCGCCCGACCAGTATGTCATCGAAAGCTGGATCGAAGCGCCGCCGCGCTGCCTGCCGGAAAACGAAGAGGGGACATTCACACGCTCCGTGCGCGATTTCGTGAAAACGTTCGTCAAGCCCAAATCGTGACAAAAGCTAGCGATGAAGAAGTCACATGTGTTCGTTTTGATATTGTCCGGCTGGTTCGCCGCAGCCGCTGCCCCAAATGACGTGCGTGATTTGCCGCTGATGAGCGGTGGCGAACCGCGCGCGTTTTTCTTCCACTGGCCGGAGATGTTCGGCGAAGGCGGCAAGGTGCCATTCGAGCAGTGGGAAAGAACTTTTCTGCGGCTCGATGGCATCATGGGCAAAGCGGTGGACGAGGAAGTCGCCGGCATGACCGCGCGGAATCTGGCATGGTTTACCCGCTTCAAACGCGAGCATCCGCGGCAGGCGCTGCTGTTGCACTTCGACGGCGATCAGCGCGACCCGCGCTGGGAGTGCGGCGAGTTTTTCGCCGGGCATTGGCTCTACTTCGCCGGCTGTCGCGTGACCGGGGATGTGGCCGCGCAAGCGGGCGAGGCCACGATTGCTGTCGAGAACCCGCGACTGTTTCACGTGAACGTCGGCCGCTTCGGCGACAAGAACGACGAACTAGCCATTTGCGTTCTCGGCGCGGACGGCAAGCCGGACTGGCATCAGTCGGAGCAATTGGAATTGCTTGCGGTGGACGCGAAGTCGCGAACGCTGCGTGTGCGACGCGGAGCTTTCGGCACCGCACCGCAGGCGTTCGCCGCCGGCAAAACTTACATTGCCGCGCACGTCAGCGGAGGCCCGTGGCTGCCAACCGGAAACTTGTTGTGGCTTTACAACTTCTCGACTGCCTGTCCGCGAGATGCCAGGGGTCGGAACTGCGCCGACGTGCTCGTTGATGACCTCGGCCGCCGTTTCCAACCGGGCGGCGCGCTGGCGAGCTTCGACGGCTTGGAGTTTGACGTGCTTTATTTCCAGCCGGAGGGCGCGGGGCGTCGCCGGATGCCGGAAGTGGACAGTGACGGCGACGGCAAAGGTGACGGCGGCGTCATCAACGGTCTTAACGCTTACGGCATTGGCGTGTATGAATTTTGCCGCAAACTTCGCAAGCGGCTCGGCGACGACAAGCTCATCATGGCAGACGGCCAGACGCTGGCGGATTTCATCCGGCCCGAGGATTACCAACGCTCGTTCGGCTTGCTCAACGGCATGGAAAGTGAGGGATTCCCCGGCAACTACGATTGGGGAATGGCTGATTGGTCGGGCGGCCTCAACCGCTTCAACTTCTGGCGGCAGAACGCCCGGACGCCGGCCTTCAACTACATCAACTACAAATACGTCGTCCCGCGCAGGTCGGCGAAAGAACAGATGAAGGCGCCCGCGGTGCCGTTGAGCACCGCGCGGCTGGCGATGGCCGCGGCGGCAATCACGGATTCGGCGTTCGCTTGTTGTTTATTGCCGCCGAAAGCACCCGGTGAGGTGTTGGGCGTTTATGACGAGTTGTGGATGGGCACGGCGCACCGCATCAACTGGCTCGGCAAACCGATCGCGGCGCCGCTGCGCTTGGGCCTGCGCGCGCCGGATTTGCTCGGCGGCAAGTTCGCCGACAAACTGCGCAGCGACGGCGCCACGTTGCAGCGCGGCAATGGTGGCGGGGTAAAAGTGTTGGGTGCGGCGGGCGCTACCAATCTCTGCATCACATTGACTAACCTGCAATTGCCCGCCGGTGATTTACTGGTGAAGCTGCAGTTGAAAGCCGATCCGATGCGAGGTTATCCGGCCGCCATCGCTCGCGTTGGGTGGCTGGGATGGACACCTCGCGGAGAACCGCCGCCCCGGGATCGAATCCAATTCACACCGACGCGTGTAATGACATGGGCCAACAGCCAGTGGTTCGAAGCTGTGTTCTACTTCCGAAATCTCGGCCCCGCCACGGTGGACCTGACACTGCACGTCGAAAGTGGCGAGCCTGTATATATCAGCGATCTCACCGCGCACGCAGCGGCTGATGCGATCATCCGCGATTATGATCACGGCGTCGTGCTGGCAAATCCAAGCATGCGGGCATACGCATTTGATGTTGCAACCCTTTTTCCAAACGTGAAACTGCGTCGCTTGCAAGGTTCTGCTGAGCAAGATCCCCAGACCAACAACGGTGCCGCCGTCGGCGCCTTGGTGACGGTTGGCCCGCGTGATGCGCTGTTCTTGGTCAAAGACACCGCCGCACCCTCACCTGCCGTAAACACGCGGCGCGATGAGCAAAAATTGCATTTCGCCATCCGCGAGCTTCCTGCCGTGCTGGAACTGCCGGGGAGGGGCCAACGGGACGACGAAAGCGCCCGATTTGCCCGGGCGTGCGCCATGCTCGAAAACCGGCTGCAGATTCCCGCTGGTTCGCTGCACAAAGACTTGCCGGCATTCGCCGACACGTTGCTCAAAAGCGCCGACACGCCGGCGCTGGAGCGCGGCGGCGCTCTCTTCGCAACGCGCGAATATGCAGAAGCCGAAACCGCCGCACTGCGCATAGCGAGCGCCGGTCCGGATGGTGCCAAAGCCCTGGAACTCGCCGGGCGCTGCGCCGCTCAATTGGGCCAGCTTGACCGCGCGTTGAAGCACTACCGCGCCGCAGCCGGTCTGGTGGATGAGCAGCGTGATCCGCTTCAATGGGCGGGCGTCCAGCGGGATATAGCCATCGTGCTCATGGCCACCGGCCAGTTCGGTGACGCGGAAACCCTCTGGCGGCGAATCCTCGACATCCATCAGAAGAATCTCAAACCGCAGCATCCCGACGTGATCGGCGCTCACAACGTTCTGGCCAACACGTTTTTCAGAGAAGGCAAGTTTGCTGAAGCCGCCGCGCAGTATCGCGAGGTCCTTACAGTTCTGGAAAAGTTGCGCGGCCCCGATCATCCCGACACGGTGCGCGTCCGGCAAAACCTTGAGCGCGTGCTCAAGGCACAGGCCGCAAAGAAATGATCTGAAAGCAGTCAATGACAACGACGAAAGCATGATCTTCATGAAACCCATATCGTTTCTGACATCGCTGGTAATCGCATCGTATGTATTCGCGGCGGGGCAGCCGGGTACGCTGTCCTGTAATCGAGTCCGTTTCTTCCCTACGTCGGGTGGCGAGAAGGCGATGATCGGCGGCAGGTTTGAAGGCTCGAATGTCTCGCGGACCGAGGGATTCGAGTTGCTGGCGGAAATTAAGACCGCGCCGCCGGCGGGGCAGTGGAGCGAATTGAAATTCGACAACGCGAAAGTTTATCGCTGGTTGCGATATACCGGGCCGGCGGAAGCACAGGGGAAAGCCGGCAAGATGGAATTCTACGCCGGCGACCGTTTGCTCGGTTCGAACGACCAGCGCAAGGGCTTCCAGTTCTTCGCCTTCGTTAACGACAAACAGAACGAACAGTTTGTCGGGTTTGACGTAATCGAGGCGTCGACGCAGCGGCCTTCCTTCAAACCGGATCGCGCCGAACAGGATGGGCCGCTAGATGTCACGCTCGCCGCCCAGCGTGGGGCGGTCATCCGCTACACGCTCGACGGCTCGTGGCCGACGGCGGAACATGGCGAGGTTTACAAAGCGCCGATTCACATCGAGAAGAGCACGACCATCAGCGCGGTCGCCTTCCTGCCGGATCGCACGGCGAGTTTGCCCGTGATCCAGACCTATCTCATTCGCGGCTCGTGCAAACCGGGATTGGACAGCGCGCATATTGGCAACAGTCTCACCGGCACGACGGGCGGTTTCTGGCGCTACGCGCGCACGGCGGGCTACGAGCATCATTCGTCGGCGTTTCTTCGAGGGGGCGCGCTGACGCGCGAGCTTTGGGCGCTTGCGTCGGGAGAGTTTGCATCGGACAAGCTGGCGAGCGCGAAGGAAGCGCAGGCCCGCAAACGCGGCAGCCCGACATGGGACGAATTCTATGGCAGGGTCGGCAAGGTGAACCTGCTCACGTTGCAGCCGCGGGATTTCGATCTCGACAAGGAAGTGGCGGCGGAAATCAATTTCATCAAACTGTTCCGCCAGAAATCGCCCGACATGCAGCCGTGGCTTTACTGCGAGTGGGTGGAGATAAAGCGTGAACGGCCGAGCGACAAGGGCGTGGTGCCGAGCAGCCAGATGAAGAAGACCTTCCCCGCGCTGACCTGGCAGGAATCCATGAGCGCGATGCTGCTCTACGTGGAGGAACTCCAGCAACGAGTCTGCGCGTCGTATCACGAAGGCAAACGGCCGCGCGTGCTGCCCTCCGCGCTGGCGATGGGCTGGATCAAAAACATGATTGATCGCGGCGAGTTCCAGGGCGTGAAGCCGGGCTGCTTTTACTCACTGCTGTTCAACGACCAGGTGCATCCAGCGGCTTCTGCGGCGAACGGGAGCGCCAACGGAGCCTATCTGGTGGACATGACATGGTTCTCGGCTTTCTATCACGAGCCGCCGGAAGGCAGGGTGTTGCCCATCGAAACGACTTTCACGCCGGAACAAGCGCGGATCGTGGAGCGCCTCGCGTGGGACGTCATCAAAAACTATCCCGACTGCGGTTTGTATGAAGAAGGCACGACGCCGTGCGGTAAACCGGAGATTTCGAGCAATGGCAAGACCATCACATTGAAGTCCGCGACGCCGGGAGCATGGTTCCGCTACTCGCTCGACGGCTCGACACCGACGCGCACGCACGGCTATGTTTATTGCGGTATCATCAGCGCGCAGCCGGGCATTCAAGTGAAGGCCATCGCCTACAAGAGCGGCATGGCGGACAGCGTTATCACCGAGATAAAAAACCAGCCTTGAGCGCAACCATACTCCTTGTCACGATTCCGTCCGCGCCAAACACACCCAACATTTCGTCGCCAAAAAACAACCGAATCATCATGAAGATCCAACGCCTGACCCCACACATCATCGCGCTCGCTTTTGCCACATTCACCACCATACGAGCCGCCGAGGAGTGGGGCGTTTACCGTATCGCGCCCGTCAGCACGCCGACGATGGTGTTGGAGGCTGTGGATTCGGGCCGCGAGGACGGCACCGTGGTGTCTATCAACAAACCCGCGGGCGGCGCGAACCAGAAATGGATTATCACGCCGCGCGAGGACGCGTTTTTCACGATCAAGCCCGCGCATGATCCTTCGCTCGTGCTCGCGGCGGCAAAGGGCGGCGTGAAAAGCGGAACCGCCATCGTGCTGGAGAAGGATGGCGGCCAGCCGTGGCAGTTGTGGGCTCTGACGAAGCGTGACAACGGCAGCTATAGCCTCACGCCGAAGCACGCGCCCGCGCTCGGTATTGATCATCTGGGCGGCAAGCCGAATCCCGGAACGAAGATAGATCTCTGGACCTGCAACCCGAACGACCAGCACTTGCAGTGGTTCATCAAGCCGCTCGCCGGCACCGGCGTTGCGGCGGCATCGGCGGCGGATGACGCAAACAAATACGTGCCGCCTGCGATCAAGCCCGAGGACATCCTTCCCGGCACCACCAAGCAGTTCAAGTTCACGGAGAGCAAGGTTTTCCCCGGCACCGTGCGCGAGGTGACGGTTTTCATCCCGGCGCAATACGATGGCAAGAAACCCGCGTGCGTTTACGTGAAGACCGACGGCTTCAACCCGCGCGAGAAAACGCTGATGGAAACGATGATCGCGACAAAGGAAATGCCGGTCACCATCGGCGTCTTCGTGCGGCCCGGCGAACTGCCCCCGCCGATGAAGGGTACGCCGGGCCGGCGCAACCGCTGCTTCGAATACGACGGCGTCAACGACAACAACGTGCGTTTCTTCACGGAGGAATTGCTGCCATTCGTCGCGAAGGAATTCGGACTGAATCTCTCGACCGACGGCAACGACCGCTGCATCTCCGGCGGCAGCAGCGGCGGCATCGCGGCGTTCACGGCGGCGTGGAACCGGTCCGAGGCGTTCAGCCGCGTGTATGCGGCGAGCGGAAGTTGGGTGGCGTTCCGCGGAGGGCACGAGTTCCCAACGATGGTGCGCAAATTCGAGGCAAAGCCGATCCGCGCCTTCCTCACCACGGCCACGCACGACATGGAAAACTGCGCGGGCGACTGGTTCCTGCTCGATCAGGAGATGGACAAGGCGCTGAAGTTTTCCGGCTACGACTACCAGTTTCGCATCATTGAGGGTCGCCACGTCCAGGGCTACGCGGAGCACTGGCAGGAAGCCATGGCATATCTGTGGAAAGACTGGCCTGAACGCGTGAAGGCTGGCCCGAGCGCGCCGCGTGCGCAGGAAATTCTGGTTCCCAATGAAGGCTGGCAGCTCGTTGCCGAGGGTTTCAAGAGCACGCGTGGCCCGGCGTGCAATGCGACCGGCGAGGTGTTCTTTGCCGACACTTCCAACAACAAGATTCACCGCATTGATCTCGATGGAAAAGTGAACGAGTTCGTCGCGGACGCGGGCCAGGCGCACTGCGTTAGCATCGGCGCGGACGGCACGTTGTTCACCATCTCGGAAAAGTCGGGCAAGCTCATGAGCTACGACACGGCGGGCAAGGGGAGCGTGGTGATGGACGGCATCCTCGGTCACTCGATTCTCGCGCGACCTGACGGCGGACTCTACGTCACCAGCAACGGCGACAAGCCGAACGAGCCGGGCAAAGTCTGGTTCGTCAAGGACGGCAAAAAGACGCTCGTGGATTCCGGCATGAAATTCGCCACCGGCATGGCGTATCGTCCGGATCAATGGCTGCTCTCCGTCGCCGATGGCCATTCGAAGTGGGTCTACAGCTACCAGATCAATGCCGACGGCACGCTCACGAACAAGGAGCGATTCTTCCCGTTGTATGTCGCTGACTGGGACGATGACGCGGGCGCGGAGTGCGTGTGCTACTCGCTCGAAGGCCGGCAATTCATCGCCACCCGCAGCGGTGTGCAGATCAGCGCCGACGATGGCCCCACGCAGATCATCCTTCCCGTGCCGGATCGTTCCCGCGTGACCGGCGTATGCCTCGGCGGCAAGGACAAGGACACGCTCTACGCCTTCTGCGGCAACAAAATCTGGAAGCGCAAAGTGCAGCACCACGCGATGGGCGCGTTCACACCTTGGACGAAAGCCAACGGCACGAAGTTGTGAGATTGAGAAATACAGAAAAACCCGCTAAGGCCGTGAGCCGCCGCCTGCAACGCGCAGCAGGATCTCCGCGACCAGCCGACGGCAGGCAGTGGCAGATTCTTCATATCATGAACAAGCTCAGCATCCTTACCCTTACCGCCCTGCTGCTCGCGCCACTGGAAGCAGCGCCGTCCAACGACTACGTCGATGCAGGTGTCGGCAGCGTGGACATTACTCCAACCGAGTCAGTCATGCTGGCGGGCTCGCCTGCTCAATTGAAATCTTCATCGGTAAGCACTCGCCTGTATGTGAGGGCGTTGGTTCTTTCAGCAGGAGGGCTGAAGGTGGCGGTTGTTACCTTAGACACGTTGAAATACCCCGTGGAACATGTGGTGCGGGCACGCCGGCAGATCGAGAAGACCACCGGCATTCCGGCCAGCAACGTCATTATCTGCGCTTCCCACACTCACCGCGGCCCGCTGTGGTCCTATTACAAAGACCAACTGGTAACACCCATTGCGGAGGCGGTGACGATTGCGGCACGCGATCTCACGCCGTGCAGGTTCGGAACCGTAAAAGGCAAAGCCGAGGGCGTGAGCGAGTGCCGAAGGGTGATCAAAAATGGAAACGCCTGGAACCGATGGCAGTTGAATCCTTTGGAAAGAGATAAATATCCTGCGGAAGGTCCGGCCGATTCCGAGTTCGATGTGCTGGCGTTGACTGGCAAAGACGGCAGATACAAGGCGGTTGTGTATAACTTCGCCTGTCACGCCGCCAACACCCGCGCACTCGTCATCTCGGCGGATTTTCCCGGTGATGTTCAACAATATGTCCAGAAGCACTTGGGATATGAAGTGCCCACGTTGTTCCTCACCGGAGCCTGTGGCGACGTGAATCCCGTTTACAACGTGAGCAGGGAGCTCTTGGGTGAAAAGCTCGGAGGAGAAATCCTGCGGTGTCTTGGACGCCTCGAACCCATCGCCAAGCCGTCGCTGGCGATTGAAAGCCGGGAGATACAAATGCCGGGAAGAGAGCATCCGGAACTCAAGGAGGCGGAGATCGCCCGCAATTGGCCCGGACAGCTCGAACATTACAAGAAGTCGTTTAACGACATGAAGAAGAGGGAAAAAACGAGCTACCCATTTTTCTTCACCGGTATCCGCATCGGCGAGGACTTCGCGATTGTGACCAATCCCGACGAGCTGTTTTGTGGAATTGGAATAAGCATCAAGAAGGAATCGCCCTTCAAGCACACCATGGTCGCGGAACAGACCAACGGCGCTCACGGCTACGTCCCAACGCTAAAAGCGTTTGAAGGAGGCAGCTATGAAACTTGGTTTGGGGAGCACTCCTACCTCACCACGCGGGCTGGCGAGATCATCGAAAAGGAATCACTGGACATCCTGAATCGCCTGAAAAACACAAAATAGAAATGCAGAGGTTCCAATGAGAAGCGTATTGGCGTTGAGTGCTATGTTGGTTCTATTCGCTGCTGCCGCGCTTGCCGGGGATGGTGAAGGAATGCGAAGGGAACTGAGGGTTGGGTTCAGCCAGGTGGATATTACGCCGCCTGTCGGGGCCATCATCACCGGCCCGGCCCTCCCCCGCAGCGTTGGCACGGACGACCCCCTGTTTGCGAAGACACTGGTGGTTCAGAGCGGCGACCGAACGCTGGCCATCGTGGGGGTGGACCTTGTCAAGATTACGCGCGATCTGGCCGATGCGGCCATCGCTCAGGCGTCTCGGCGAACGGGGATCGGTCGTGATGCGGTGATGATCTGTCCCAGTCACAACCACAGTTCGCCCTTCGTCCCGACGGGGGGCCCGGATAACAAGGGCTACCTCTCGACTTTGCCGGGGCTTATCGCCGATAGCGTCGAGCAGGCACACAAGGCGCTGCAGCCGGCCCGCATGTTCCTAGGACGCTCTCTGGTTTACGAGGGTCATCATAACCGGCGGGTGGTGTCCAAGGCCGATGGATTGGTGCTGAATACCTGGTTGAAGAAGGTAAATGACCTAGAGCAGACCCCGCAGGTGTTAGGCACGGAGGGTCCCATAGACCCTGAGCTGTGGGTGGCCCGGTTCGACGCTCTGGATGGAACAGTGCTCGGGACGCTGGTGAACTTTACCTGCCACCCCGCGTTGCATGACCGCATCCGTCTTAAGACGTGGTCAGCGGACTTTCCCGGTGTTATCGCCGAGCAACTAGCACAGGCGTATGGGAAACAGGCGATCTGTGTATTTACCCAGGGCTGCTCCGGCAACATACAACCTCCCGTGACTTTTACCCCGGACTGGCAGGAGAGAGCGGCGGTCTTTGCGAGAGCGGCGGTGGACGCAGCCAAGGGAGCGACTCCCATCAAGGGGCCGATAGGCGTGGGCTTCGCTCGGCGCGATGTGACGGTGCCATGCCGAAATCCCGCAGAGCAGCGCGAAGGGGCCATTGCCCGGTTGGGCTGGCGACCCGACCAGTTCAACGCTGCCAAGCGCGAGGCAGCGCGCATGCCCAAGACCCGCAAAGTCCCGGTGAACGCCGCGCGAATCGGCCCGCTGGGCATTGCGACCAACGCCGGAGAACTCTTTGTGGAGTGGGGGTTGTCCGTGAAGAAACGCTCGCCCTTTCCCCACACCTTTGTGAGCGAGTTGACCAACGACTGGGTCGGCTACGAGCCCACCGCGCAAGCCTTCCAGCACGAGGGTTACGAGACTCTGGCAGGCGTGGACTTTGTGTCGCTCGAGGGGATCCAGACGTTGGTGGATACGGCGGTGGAGTTGCTGCAGGGTTTGTGGGAAGCGGATGGCCATTAGAGAACAGTTTATTTCCTTCTGCGGAGCGAGATTCTTCGTGCTCCGCATGTTTTGTCTGCTGTATAACCGTGATTCGGTGCATGTCCAACAAGCCGAACTCGTTGTGTCAAATCGCCCTGCATCGGTGGCTTGCAATCGCGACTTCTGCTGGTTTGACGGCGAAGACTGGAGTGTCAGTCAGGCCGCCTGAGTCGCCCTGACCAATCTCACTTTATGAAACTTTACACAGCCATTGTTTGCTTCATTCTTGGGCTCGCATCGCTTTGCGTTGACGCGCAAACGCCGTTGCTCACGCTCTCGGAAAAATTCCCGCGCGGCAAAGCACCGGGGACTGGACGCGAAACCGTCCAGCTCACCAGCGGCGAGGCGGCATGTTATCCGCTCTATTACTTCACCCCGTCCATCAGCCGCAATGGGAAATTTCTCGTCTATCACCGCTACGAAAAGAAAAACGTCCAACTCTGGCGGCTCAACCTTGCCACCGCCGAAAACGTCCAGTTGACCCACGCCACCGGCACGAACACCGATTGGCATCCCTGGCAACGGGAAGCCGGTCTCGGCGGCGTGATGGATTACCGCGCCACCCTTAACGTCGCCCGCAACCTTCTCGTCTATTTCGATGGCCGCCAGGCCCGCGCCATCGAGCTGGAGAGTTTGCGCGAACAACCGCTCTTCGAACTGCCCGCCGGCCGCGAAGCCATCGGCCAGAACACCACCACTCCCGACGGCCAATGGCTGCTTTACATCGACGCTCCCGCCGGCGCCGAATATCAGAAACCGTGCGTCGGCGCCAAATTGATGGCTTACAACTTCGACACCCACGAGCAACAAATGGTCTTCAATGTGGACAACGCCATCCATCACGTGCTGGCTTACGACAACAGCCATTTCATCGTCAACCATCCGCCCGGCCACAATGGCATCATGTGGACGGCGCTGGGCAGCGGCCAGTGGTGCGAACTGCGTTGGGGCGATCCCGGCGTCGTCGGCCACGCTTGTCACCAACTGCCCACCGCGCGGGGCATCAGCTACGAAGTCTTCGGCGCCGGCCGCTGCGTGGTCAGCGGCCTTTACGATCCCTTCGCGCGGCGGCGCTTCGAGTTTTTCCTGCCGAAGGAATTCGCATACACGCACACCGGCTGGGACCGCGAAGGACGGCTCTGGTTTTGGGAAACCACCGGTCGCGCGGGCCACAGTTTGTGGGTGCTGGAAAAAATGGATCGCGTGGCGGGCGGCCGCTTCAAGCCGCTGACGGGCCACTGGCCGTTGGTCGCGGCGGGCCAGCGCGGCCATTTCCATCCGCAACTTACGCCCGACCGCCGTTGGGTGTTGATGACCGGCGGCGACGACAACCAATGCGCGCAGGTTTTCCTGCTCAACGTGGCCGACGTGCCCGACACGGAAGGCCTCGACGCCTCGCTGCTGAGCGCAACCGGCGCGAATGACGTGCGCGTGCCCGGCCAACTGATCGGCGCGCCCGCGATTGAGATGGAGCGCGTCAAGCTCGGCGGCGACGCGTTGGCAACGGTGGAGTTCAACAGCGGCCAGAGTTACGCCGGCGAGGCGTATCGTTATCTGGGCGACGGTGCGATTGAGTTGACGTTGCCAGTGGCGCCGAAGCCCGGCCAGATTTTGGAACTGCGCTGGGGCGCGAAGAACGACGACCGTCAGGCGACGCTGACGATGAACGGAAAACAGTTCCCGCTGCGCAGTGGCGGTTACAACGGATATCGCTGGCTGGGCGTTCCCGTCCCCGCCGCGATCGGCGGTGAGAAATACGAGATCAAGTTGGAAGCGCCCGAAAAAGGCAAAGCGGCGTTTGTGTCGGCGGTAAGGGTGCAGGAGAAGGCGAAAGGGAAATAAAAGATGGAGCATGCCGGCATCGCACCAGCAGGGTTAAAGCCCATGTTACGTCGTTTGCGGGTTGAACACTCGTGCCACCGGACAGCGCATGATGAAGTCAGCGGCACGGAGTTTGAGTTGAAACGAACTTCACATTCAGGATTGATGGCTTCATGAAACATCACGCAACCCTCGTTTGTCTCCTCCTCGGTCTTGCGCCTCTTCACGCAGCCGACGCGCGGGGGCCGCTCGCGCCGACCGTCTTCGCCGGCGATACGCTGCCGCGCACCGCCGAGACGTTTGAGATCGCTAGACATAAAGCCTTCCTCTACGCCGCGCCCAAACCGGCGGCGGGCAAGCCCTGGGTCTGGTTTGCGCCCACGATCAAAGGCGTATCGCTGGCGGGACGGAAGATGTATTTCGAAGGGCTGCTGAATACAGGCATCAGCATCGCGGGATTCGATCTCGGCGAGGTGCGCGGGGCGCCGGCCAGCACGGCGAAGTTTACGCTGTTCTACGACGAGATGGTGCGCCGCGGCTGGTCGCCCAAGCCGATCCTGCTCGGCCAGAGCCGCGGCGGCCTCATGACGCTCGCGTGGGCCTTTCGGCATCCCGACAAAGTGTGTGCGTGGGTGGGCATCTATCCCGTGTGCAACCTCACCAGTTACCCGATGAAGAACAAAGAGGTGACGCTTGCCGATTACGCCCTGACCGAGGCCGAATTTGTCCCCCGGCTCAAGGAATTCAACCCGGTGGACAATCTGCAAGGTTTGCTGGCGAACAAGGTACCGATGTTCGTTGTGCATGGCGACTCCGATACGCTGGTGCCTTATGACGAGAACACGCGCCTGCTCAAGGAACGCTACGAAGCTGGCGGCGGCCAGATCACCGTGAAAATTATTCGCGGCGAGGGGCACAAGGCTACGCCGTCGTTCTTTGAGTGCCGGGAGTTGCTCGATTTCGTGACGAGCGTTACATCTGTTTCATTGCAGCCGGGACCGCTGCAGCCTGTCCTCCAGTCCTTTGTGGACAAGAAGATCGCGCCCGGAGTCGTTGCGCTCGTCGCGGACAAGGACGGTGTGCTCGCGCTCGACAAGGCGGGCTACGCGAGCCTCGCGACCAAGACGCCGATGCGCGACGACGCGGTGTTTTGGATCGCCTCAATGAGCAAGTCGCTCACTGGCACGGCGCTGATGATGCTCGTAGATGAAGGCAAGGTGAGCCTCGACGATCCGGTGGAGAAGTATCTGCCCGAGTTCAAGGGCCAGATGGTCGCCGGACCGGATGGCAAGGACACGCCGCATCCGCCGAAACATCCGATCACGGTGCGCGAAATCATGAGTCACACGAGCGGCCTGGTGCTCGCCAGCGAGAAGACTTTGAAGCAGACACATGTGCTGAAGGACGACGTGGCCGAGTATGCCAGACGCCCGCTGCGCCAGGAACCGGGCACGAAGTATGAGTATAACAACTGCGGCATCAACACCGGCGGGCGCATCATCGAGGTCGTGAGCGGGATGAGCTACGCGGAGTTCATGCAGAAGCGGCTGTTCGATCGGCTCGGCATGAAGGACACGACGTGCTGGCCGAACGAGGAACAGGCCGCGCGGCTCGCGCACACGGCGCGTTTCACCGAGGACAAGAAGGATCTCGTGGAGATCGTGCAGGACGCAAACGTGAAGCCGGAGCACATCTTGAAGTTCAGCGGCGGCGTGCCGGTGCCGGAGGCGGTGACGCGGGACATGGGCTTCGGCATGGCCTTCGATTATGGCAAACGCTACGCGATGCCCGCGGGTGGTTATTTTTCCACCGCGCGCGATCTCGGCCGGTTCTGCCGGATGCTGTTGCGCGGCGGCGAACTCGATGGCAATCGTTGCCTTTTCGAAAAAGCGGTGCGCACGATGAGCGCGTCGCAGATCGGCGATGTGAAATTGAGCGCACAGGAAAGCTACGGTGTCGGCTGGTCGGTGAAACTCACCAACGAAGAAGGCCCGGCTCCCGGCAGTTTCGGCCATCGCGGCGCTCGCCGGACGGCGATGTGGGTGGACCCGAAGAACGGACTGGCGATGGTGATTCTCGTGGAGCGTTTCGACATGAGCGGCCCCGAGCAGAAGGAGATGTACGGTTCGTTCATGAAAGCCGCGATTGAGAAATACGGAAAGGCCCGGTAGTCTGGCATCCTCTTGAAACGTGTGTTCGCAGCGTGGAGGTTTTGAATATGAGCGAGGAAAACGGCAGAGCGGCGGTTCTGCGCGCGTCAGCGGAACAATCGCCTCCGCCCAAAAAAGAGCGATTGCTATCCTTGGACGTGTTTCGCGGCATCACGTTGCTCAGCATGGTGTTGGTGAACAGCCACGGGGCTCAATACAAGTATCCTCCATTGAGCCACGTGGCGTGGCACGGGTGGTCTTACACCGATCTGGTATTTCCGTTCTTCGTATTCATTGTGGGTGCGGCGATTCCTTATTCGGTCGAGAGCCGCCGGGCGCGGGGCGCGGGGAATGCGGAAATCATGCTGCACGTGTTTCGCCGGGCGCTGGTGTTGTTTGCCATCGGCATCGCCATGAACTGGTGGCACAAGTTTGACTTTGCGCATCCCGCGCTCGACCTGGCCCACCTGAGGTTTTTCAACGTCCTGCAACGCATCGCGCTCTGTTCCGTCGCCGTCACCGCGATACATCTCTGGTGGAAGCCGAAGACGCAAATGATCTTCGCCGCCGCGGTGCTGGTGCTGTATTACGTGCTCATGACGTTTGTGCCCGTGCCGGGTTACGGCGCGGGCGTGCTGGAGAAGGTGGGGAATTGGGTTCAATACATTGATTCGCACGTGATGGGCGCTCACTGCGGCATGGTGGAGAAGGGGCAGTTCCTGGAAGGCAAGGGCCTGTTGAGCACGCTTCCCGCCATCGTGACGGCGCTCCTGGGCTTGTGGACCGGGCGCTACTTGCGCACATCGGCCGGGCCGTATGAGAAACTGGTGAGCCTCTATTTCTACGGCGCGCTCGGCATGTTCGCGGGCGCGTTCTGGGCCAACTTCTTTCCCGTCAACCAGAACCTGTGGACCAGCTCGCTGGTGCTGCTGATGG
>Ga0114951_10001849_pt1 | contig 25162 bp, 34 predicted proteins | sample AM7aDNAmetaG_FD_88677 | JGI IMG/M metagenome (GOLD analysis project Ga0114951, IMG submission 88677) | Freshwater microbial communities from Finland to study Microbial Dark Matter (Phase II) - AM7a DNA metaG | ecosystem: Environmental > Aquatic > Freshwater > Lake | place: Finland: Lake Alinen... | reverse complement strand
GACTGGGCCCTGGCACCCAAGAAGAAGAGGGCGGGTGCCGTCAAGTGGGACGTGGCGACGGTCATTGCTGCTCTGATCCTGATTCTCTTTGTGTATTCCCGCCTGAAGCGCTAGAATCCTACAATCTTTGCCGCCTGAACTTTGACCAGTTTCTTGGCCAAGTTTTCTCTTTCAATTTTCGACCGTTCGTCCAGCTTGGGACACTTGTGGACCTCAAGCTGAATGCACCTCGCACAAAACATCCCCTGACAGTCGCGACACGTCAGCATCTTCGGCTTGTGTGGGCACGTCGACGGCGTCATCTCCTAGTACTTCACAGACCTTTTCGTCCGTCTCGACCTCACACAACCCGTTTTCACGCGTCGCGAGAACTCGGTCCCAGAACTTTTGCATCGTGGCCAAGTGCGTATCGAACCAGGTCCGGTCGCGATCGACCCTCGTAATCATAAACTCGTCGGGCGGTCCTGGTCTGTACTGGACGAAATCACACACGTCGAGGTCCAGGATCTCAAGCAAGAGTTGAATCTGGGGCATGTAGTGCTTGGGCACCTTGTTTTCTATTTTTCTCGTCAAGGGGCACTTAATCTCCACAAGTATCCCATCCTCTGTGACGCCATCGGCCGACCCTCCAAGGAACGGGTACCTGGGGTGTTGCACGAGACCAATCTCATGCGTTTTCCGTCCCGTCTGCGCGTCATACAAGTCTCGTGCGACGGGCTCGAGTCGCGTGCCATGTTCCGTGGCGGCGTTCCCGGCCCAGGCCGTCTTCAGGACTTTTTTGCGCAAGAGGTCGTCTGGGCGCTCGTATCTGTTGTGTCCGAGCGCGCTCGCAACGTCACTGGCCGTCAAAAGGTTCTCACGGAGCGCAAGCCACTCGGGGCTTCTTTGCTCAAAGTAATGCCTGTTGATTATTTCCTGAATTCGAGGCTCCATTCCTCTTTTTAAAACGAGAATCAGTCTTAAGTAAGAGTTCAGCAGCGTTCTGCTCCGCCTGTTTTTTCGTACTCGCGTACCCACAACTCAATTCTTGACCGCTGACAATGGCCGTAATCATAAACGTTCCGTTGACTTGACCATCCACGCGGTACTCTGGCAGATCGATCTTTTCAGCCTGACACCAGCGCATCAACTGGTCTTTGTAATTGTCGTCCAGATCAACATCCGTCTCGATCTTTTCGAACGAGTCGAGAATGAACCGCTTGGCATGGACCATTCCAAGGTCGAGATACACGGCGCCTATGAATGCCTCGAAAACATCCTCGAGGATCTTGGCGTTTGTGTTCCAGCCGTTCCGGATCCCCTTTTCATCCATGAGGATCCACTTGTGAAATTCCAGGACGCGAGCAATGTCCGCGAGCGTCGACCCCCGGACCATCTTCGTACGCGCCTTGGTCAGGTACCCCTCCTGTTCCTTCTCGTGACGATCAAAGAGCCACTTCGTCACGACAAAACCCAGGACAGAATCCCCCATAAACTCGAGCGTCTCATACGATGACGTGAGGCCCTCGTAGCGTTTCAGGGCCGACTTGTGCGTAAAGGCCCGAATGTACAATTGCGTGTCTTTCACCTTTGTTCCCACAAGCGCGTCGAGGACGCTTCTGGGAATAACGGGAGGCTGCTCCATATTGTATCATATTACACTATAATGTTTAAGTCCATTTACTTCTTGACAACCTTGGGGCGCGTGGTCTTCTTCTCCTCTGGGGCGGCGGCTGCGGCGCCAGTGGCAGGGGCGGTCTCCTGCTTCACGTAGTGCTGGTTCAGGTACTTCTGCAGGTTCAGAATAGTCACCTGGATACCCTCGGGCACCTGGAGCAGAGTCTGCAGGGGCTCGTCCAGCGTGATATTCTTGCCCTGCTTCAGGCCCTTCTCGGTCGCGTACGCATTCACCGCCTTGGTCACGGCCGAACGAGACAGCATGTCCTCGGGACCCAGGTTCAGGAACTTGCGCAGAGCCTCGGTCAGGACCTGAGGCTTGTTGAAGCCGTTGTTCTTGGTCCGCTCGGCCTTCTTCTCACCTGTCGGATCATCAATGTCGTCCAGGACCTTGCGCAGCATCTTGCGCAGAGACTTCAGGTCCTTTGCAATAGAGTCGAGTGTGGCCATTTCTACTCTATGGGGCCCGGGCGTCTTTAAACCAGGAAAACAGCCATGAGAACCATGAAACATACGAGAAAGACGAGCCAAAAGAATCGTCTCTCGTACGCGGGCTCGGGGGACGGACCCACCTGATCGAACGGAGCCTCGTACTTGAATACAGTGGCCCGGTCGGACGTCTTCAGGTACTGTCCGAACGTCGGAGGCAAGGATGTTCCGTACGTTCTTTTGTATTCGCCAAGTTCGGAGGGTGGCAGGCCTTGACACTTTGGCTGACAACACGAGGGGTCACACGGGTGGACTATACCGTCTGCGCGGCCGACCCAGCCACAGAACGTTCCTTTTGGTCCAGGAAGACATTGGCAGTCGAGACTGCACATTAATCTTAAAGAATATTTTAGTTGTAAAGTCAAATGGAGTTTGCGAAGCCTCAGAAGTTGCCCGATGGTCGTTACTTCTTGAAGATTAAGAATCCGGTGATCCAGTTGAACAACGTCAAGTACCAGGAGAATTCTTTGGACGTCCCGGAGTCTTACACGAGCAAGTTCGATGCATTTGATGAGCAAATTCTTACAGAGGCTAAAAAGTCCAAGGTGGAGTGGTTCGGCCGGGAACTCAGCGATGAGACGATCCAGGGGGCCTACCAGACGAGCCTGACGGATGGAGCCCTCGGTGTGAGCCTCGCCAAGGTCAAGGGTGAGATCATCGTCAGGGCGTTCGGGTCCCAGAAGGAGGAGATGCCGCTGAGCAACGTGGCCAGCGGGTCCCAGTGTGACGTCCTCGTGGAGATTGCCGGGCTCTGGTTTCTCAAGAAGTCCTTCGGTCCCGTGTGGCGCGTGCTCCAGGTCCGCGTCCGGAACCAGGTCCCTCCCTCGGCCCGTCCGACCCAGTACATGTTCGAGGACGAGGTCGAGGACGAGGTCGAGGAGGACGACCCGGCAGATTATGTGGATTGAGACCTCCTCCGAAAAAAAGTCAGTGTCTAATAACAAATGCTGAACCGTAAGACCGTGGTGGCGATCGTCCTCCTGGTGATTCTTCTGGCGGTGCTTTTCTACCCCATGCCCAGTTACTACTCTGACGGCGTCCAGGGCGCCGACCTCGACCGCCCGGGCATGACCCGTAATACCCTGGCTCCTGCGCCGCCGCACGCCGCCAACGACGCCTCATATGACGTGAGCGCCGCTGGTCTGATTCCCCGTGAGATTGTGACCATGGAGGATTTCGGTAAGTTTTCCCCGGACGCCATTCTCCAGGGCCAGAACTACCTGGACCCCCGGAGCCAGATTGGATACCCCGAGACGATCGGCGGTGTCCTGCGTAACGCCAACCGCGACTTCCGCAGCGAGCCCATCAACCCCCGCACGCCCGTGAGCATCTTTAACCTCAGCACGATCCCCCCGGATACCATGCGCCCGAAGTTTGAGATAAGCCCCGAGTATCAGTGAGCGCGTCCCTTTCCTTCTATTTCTTTCAAAAACAATAACAAATGGACTTTTCCGATGCTATGAAGGAGTGGATCGGTCTCAAGGTTCAATTGGCCGAGGCACGCAAGGATCTCGCGGTCCTCAATAAACGCGAAAAGGAACTCAAGACTTTCGTGACGCGCCACATGGACACGAACGATATCGACACGGTCCGGGTCAAAGACACGGTCCGGGTAAATCTCAAGAAGAAAAAGTCCAAGGGGGCCATCACCAAGCAGGTGATTCGCACAGGTCTCCTGAATTACTTCCAGGGAGATGCGGGCCGGGTCGATGGCGCTATCCAGGCGATCGAGGACGCCCAGCCCTTGAAGGCCGTCTCGACAGTCAGCGTCTCTGGCCTAAAGGCTCGGGACTCTTCGTAACCAAGGAAAACAAACTATGGGTCTCGGAGACGAGTACTCACGCGACGCTCTGTTCAGGCGGCCAGACCAGGAGTACAACTCCGACTCTGATCGTGAAGAGGGAACCAAGGAACCTTTGAGTCAGGAAGACTGGGAAATCATGTTCTGCGACGAATTGTACTCGGACGTGTTTATCATCCAGGAGTTTGTATCGGATCGGTACGCCCGGATCAAACACAGGTACGGCGTCGAGGAGTTTTGTGACCTGATCCGAAACCCGGAAAGGTGGTGGCAAGACGTGGACCTCCGGATGGATATCGTCCGTCTTTGGCGCCGGCTCCAGACCCGGGAGCACGTCGACCCTCAGGCTTTCCAAGTCTGGCTCGAATATTATGTCGAGTTTTATTAAATATGATGCTTGATTTGGCCGCGCCCAAGGTGGTGACTCCGGCCATTATTTTCATGATTTCTCAACTGAACGCGCAGACGCGCCCCTATGCGTTCCTGATCGTGCCCCTGATTACGTCTCTCGTCGTCAAGTTCGGCCTGAAGATGAACATGACTCGCGCGGACGTCGTCGTTCCGGGCGTGCTCGCCGGTCTCCTGACGTTCTTGCCCCTGGGGTCTCTTGATGGCGCCACAAGCACAGTCATCAAGGGCCTCGCGTTCCTCTTTATTTTCGCCCAGTTAAGAATTACGTTCCCCAAATACTACTAGGGATGAGGCCACAGAACCTCGTCATAGGCCCGGGTGCCATGGCTTTTTATATGTATCTCGGGCACATGTCCCGGCTTGATCTCACACAGGTCAGAGCCGTGAGTGGCGCGAGCGCGGGTGCGATCCTCGCGCTTCTCTGGGTTGTCCTTCGGGGCGACGTCCCAGAGATGCTCGACTTTTCATTGAAAATTCCAGTCAAAACGCTCTTGGCCCGCCCGAATCTCAAGAACTTTTTGAATGAGTTTGGTCTCGTGTCCTTTGCGCAAGTCAAAAAACTTATTTCAAAAATTTTTAAAAAATATTTTCAAGTTGAAGACTTGACCTTCAAGGAACTCTGGGACCGAAGACCCGTGGATCTTTACGTGTCGGCCTTTTGCGTCGATCTTGGTCGGACCGAGTACTTTTCGTGGCGGTCGCACCCGACGCACTCCATCGTGGATGCCGTCTGTGCGAGCCTGGCCGTCCCCTTTCTCTTTTCGTCCGTGCGTATCGGTCCGTGGAGGTACATAGACGGTGCGTTCCAAGAGGACCTTCCGGCCGCGCCTTTTATAGGGTCCTCGGGGCCGACCCTGGCGCTCGGGACGGACAGGGGTCTCCTTCCGCGCCCGACCAAGAACCTCCCGACATTCATCATGAATATATTTCAGAGCGCTCTTCGCATGCGTCACGAATACGATATTCCGACCGTGCGCATCAGTACGGCCGGGATTGATATATTTGACTTTGGACAGAACCGTCTTCGACTTTTCTGTGAAGGACAAAAATCTTGGCCCCTAGTAAATGACCGGTCACATCATCCGCGCTGGCTACACGGTGCATCGCAAGCAGAAGCGAATTTTCGTCAAGGGGACGACCAAGCGTCGTCCGTACTCGTATGTGCGCAAGGCGGGGACGACCCGCGTGCGTCCCGTGCCGACCAAGGATGTGGGGGCGATCGGCAAGGGACCCAAGGTGATTGGCAAACTCAAGAAGGGCATGCTGACGTCTTACGGGTACCACCCCGTGGAGGCGATGACCAACCGCCACAAGGCCCTGAGCAAGGCGGTCTCCAAGGGCCGTGAGGATCCCCACGCCGTCCTCAAACGCCTGGTCGCCATCAGCACCCTGACGAAGCGGACGTTGCCCCGGGCCAGCCGCATCTACAAGGCGGACGCCCGTTGGGTCAAGTCCAAGTATGCCCGGGCGTTTGGCCGGAAGAAAATGTAGGCGGTTATTAATGGTCTCGGCGCCACTCCTCCTCGCCGGTGCGTCCAGGTCCCGGGTCTCCCGGCGCGTCGTGCGTTCGGCCCCGGCGCGTATTTCCCTCAATAAAGAGTCCATCCTCAAGATGACGCGTACAGAGGCGCGCGCGACCCTCCGCGCCACGACCCCAATGACTTTTTATAAGATGGGGCGTCAGCGTGGGCTCGTGCTCTGGGCCCTTTTGCTCATCATGGCGACCCAGCCGACCCAGGCGTTCCTGAATCACGCGGCCGCCGCCGGTGCCGTGCCACCAAGCGCGCCTGCTGAACCCAAACACTGGTACGAGGCGTTCAAGGGTCGGGAGGTGGGTACGTCGATGCAGTTGGCGCGTCAAGCAACACAGATTGCCGCCGCCCGGACGGGGTCTGGAACTGCCGTCGTGGCGGTGACCGCGAGCCAATACGCATCAACTGCGCTTGGACAGTATATCATTGCACTGGTCGCCGTGACCTTTTTCGTCAAGCAGATTCTCGATTACGGAAAGGCGCGCATGAACCGCCAGACCGCGAAGAACCAGATGGCTCTCATGGATCGGCAAATGGCACAACAGCAGCGCATGTTGGAAATGATGCTCGAGGCTCAGTTGCAGCCCCGGCGTCGCGGGACTCGCACGCCCGCTCTACCCTCGGCGAACCGGATCGCCCTGCCGGCCATCATGGCGTCCTAGATCGTCTTGTAAAAGGCCCACCTGAGTTCTTTGCATATTTCCTTCCAGATCTCATCTTGTTTGTACAGTTTCTCCTTTGATTTCAAAAGGGGAAAACACGGGAGGTACTGGTCCTCCCCGAGCAATTCACACATTTTGTAAAGCACAAATGAATAAGAAAGAAAATTCTTTCGGTCAAGTGGCCGATGTTTCTCAAATGGTTCTTGAATCTGATAAAACATGAGTCTCAGGCGCTCTTCGAGCACTTGGTCCATTGTCGGAGGCTGGATCCCGTTGAGAATCGTCGTAATGTATGGAACGTGTTCATAGAACCTCGAGTGGCCCAGTTTTTTGAGCAGGGCCTTGACCTTCTCGTGCGTAATCTCCGAGAGGTCCTTGACCCTCTGTTTCTTGAATTCGGCCCGGAGTTGTTCTATGACATCCTTGGGCACACTCGTCGATTCTTTTGCCTGGAACTGGCTGACCCACTCGTTAAAGTGGTTCTCGCGCTTGTAACTGTAGACGACATTCTTCTCCATCTCTTGCTCATCCTTGAACCCCATCTCTTCTCCCAAAAAGTATTCTGAAGTCCCACACTCTTTGCAAATCTCCTCGGATGATACCTCGTCAAGGACCTTTGAAAACTTGGCGCCACAGGCTCGACAGGGCGTCATGAGTACCTCGTCGCGCCGAGGGGGCGGAATGTCTTGGCCCTCGACATTCTCCAGGTACGACTTGAATATGTCTTTTCTCTGGACGCCCTTTCGTGATTGAATCTGGACCCCGGCCATCTTTTTCGTGCTTGGGGCCGCCTGGGCCTCGGCGTCACGGTGGTACTCCCTGATAAAGGGCGCTGAAAGAATCATGTATTCATACATATCGGCCTCGAGAGCGCTCCGGGCTTTTGGGTCGGCCTCCGCGTCTATCCGAGTCTGGAACTCACGCACCTTTTCGTTGAATCTCGCCTCCATAATTCTTTTTTTTGAAACTTTTATTTTTAATAAGACTCACTCTTCGACTCTCGGAGCCAAGTAAAACTTGACGTCTCCGAGATTGGCAACTCCGTACCGGAAAACGATAGGCATGTCTTGGTCTGCCGAATCCTGCATGAGTTGGACGGACGAGCAGAGCCCCGTCGCCTTGGTGAACATGTTGATGTACTTGAGATTATAGGCCGACCCAGACCTCTTTGTGACCGATTCGGGAAACTCGAGGACCGTCTCTTGGTCCGCGAAGTCACCCCGACACGAAAAGATGAGATTCGGGCCGTCACGATAAATGTCCATGTCTCGGGCCAGATTGCCCATGTCACGTGCGATGCGTTGAAAATCCAGGCTCGGCATCGTCGTGATAATATCCATCGAAATATCGGGCACGTCCAGGATATCCTCGTTAATGTCCAAGAGTTTCAGTTTGAAACTCGTCTTGGACTTTTTGGCCACATTCTCGATGACGCACTCGAGCACCTCGGTCCCCGTGATGTTCATCTCGAGCGTATCGGCCGTCGAGACGGACTTGAGCAACTTGAAGGTGTTGCCCATGTTGAGTCCGGCCGAGATGGGTCTCGGACACGAATACTCCTCGAAGTTTTCGGCCCCGAGCGTCATGTGGACCAGAGTCACGCGTGCCGTGTCGAGTGTCAGAATCTTGACACCCTCAGAATCGAAAATAACATTCACGTCGTTGATGATGTCCTTGAGCACTTCAAATATCCCTTTAATCGCATTGGCCTGGATGGTCCTCAGGTGCATTAAAGTCCAAGGATTGATCCTTTTTAAGTTGTGCCCTGGTTCTGTTGATACGCATCAGTGACGCTCTTTCCAATCTTCTCCTTGAGTTCGGGAGTGAGCATGGGCTGCATGGACTGGCCGTACGAGTCCAGAGAGAACAACTCGGGTCCGCCATCCTCCCCGTCAAGAGACGCCGTCAGGGGGCCCCCACGACCACTCCACGTCTCGACCTCGACTGGAATCATAGATTCGAGCCAGTTTCGGACTTCGCCGCCGACCATAATCTGTCCTTCGGACGTCACGAGCGTCGGGACCCGAGTCACGTTCGGATTCGCCGGCCGGCCGTGTGTCGTCACGTTATGATACCGAAGCATCTGCCCAAGACTCGGATTGCTTTTGACAAAATTTAAAATTTCAAAAGAAAATTGGCACTTGTCACTAAAGATGAGGAGTGCCATTGTACTTTTTCATAATTTTTTTGAGAGCCTGTATTAACACAGATGATGATGAGTCCCAGGGCGGACATGCTCATCTTGGGGCTCGTGGCCGGAGCGACTGCTTTCTTCTTCTGGAACTCGGCGTCTCGGTACGCTGACGCCCCTCCTCCAGTCGTCCCTGGTGGCCCCGTCGTGCCCCGGAGCATTATCCAGGCCATTATCGAGAAGATTCAGGCGGGTGCTCCGTGGCTCCAGCCTATTGACACGGTGTTTATCACGCCCTCGACCACGACACAGGGCGGGACCGAGTACAACGGGCGGTTCTTGTTCCTGGACACCCGGGGGTTCTTCGGGAACCAGTATGACGTGACGGCGACCGTCGCCCCGAACGGCACGGTCCAGATTCTCAAGCAGGTGACATCGAGCGCCCCTGACGCTCGTGGACCGTTCCAGGCGTTCGCCCCCGATCGGTACCAGTCATACAAGGACATCGAGGACTCCTTGGCGTCTCAGGTCCGTCAGGCCCTGGCCCAGACGAAGAACTTGCCCGGTCTCGATGCGTACACGCGCACGTGAGAAAGTCTCTGGACTTTTTAGGAATGATAAGCGCGAGAGAACTCGCTGAGCGCGAGCACCAGCGCCGAGGCGTCCGAAAACAGACGTATCAAACAATTCTCGAACAGTTTTCTCGAAAGGTCAGGGCGGCTGCCGAGCGTCGCGAGACGGCGGCGATTCTCGTCGTTCCGCCCATGGTCCTTGGGTTTCCCATGTACCCTTTCGACGAAGCCGTTGCGTACATAGAGCGCCAACTCAAGAGGGCCGGGTACTCCGTCACGCGTGGGAACGAACACGGAAACTTCAAGATTTCATGGGCCCGGGCCGTTCCCCGGGCCGAGGCGTCGGCCTCTGGCGTCGCGACCCGCCCTGAAGACGACCTGTTTTCGGGTCTGGCCAATCTCCAGAAGACGGCGGCTCGGCTCCGAGAAAACAAGAGGTGAGGACTGCGCTCTGGGCCCTCTTTTTTTTCAATGAAAACTAGTAATGGAAGTTCTCAACGATGCCGAGCGCCGGTTTTCAGCAAAACTCGTCGCGGCCATGCTTCCCGAACTTGTGGATACGTTCTGGGCCATCTGGGAAGAGACGAAAAAGGAGACGAAGGATCGCAAGTTTGTTGAGAATTACCGCCAGAATCTCAGGAAAATCAAGGATGAATGGTCCAACGTCAAGGTCAAGGGCCACGTGGCCAACATCGTGAAAGAGTGCGCCATGTTCCCGCGGCTCATCGCGGCCGTCTTTGTGATTCACGTAAAGATTCTGAGTTCGATCCGAATCGACAAAAATTCTAAAAAGATTTCTTTGAAGTTGCCGAGCAACGACGTGTTCGTACACACGTGCTTCATCGAGTGTGCCCGGGACCTCTATGAGGAACCATGGATCATCACGGATGAAAAGCCCGCGAGTGAGCGCCGTGACGAACTCAACAGGCGCTTCACAAAGTGTATCCGCGAGACGATCGAGAATCTCGTGCCGACCGAGGAGATCCTGAATGCTTACCTGACCTTGCCCGACGAAGAGACTTCTGAACTGGAGATGGGTGAAGATCTCGCCGAGCCTGGGCCCGAGCCCGAGCCCGAATTCGGGGAGGAGGGCCCTCCGAATCTCGAACAGGCGCTGGACGCTGCAGAGACGGCGAGCACACCCGCACTGCCCGACATCACAGAGACGCCCGGGGGGACCAAGACGGTCACCGTGACTCCCGTCTCGGCGGCCCCACACAGGGAGGAGTTGTTTCCGGATGCGCCGGAGACTGGGAAAAAAGATGTGTGATTCTCGTATAGACGATGGATCACTACTTTCGTCAGCCCCTGAGTGCTTCGATTATTGCGGCCGCTACGACCATGGTTTACATTTGGGCCAAAAACAAGATGAACGGGCGGACCCAAGTCCCCAACTCGGAGTACGCCAAGCCCGCATTTCTCGTGGCGCTCCTCGTGTATCTCATCGTGTCAAACGGATCGGGTCAGAGAGAGTCCGTGAGTCTCGAACCTTTTTAAGTTAAAAAATAAACGATCCAAAGAGACTAATGAGTTCTCTTGACGCGTTTAATGAAATGTACAGTGATTTCGTGAACGACCTCAGCCTTGCGTTTCCGGACAATGAGCACGTCCTCAAATTCAAGTCTGAGTTCGAGGCTCTCAAGACGGTGGGGTCTCAGGCGCCCCTCGACGCCTTCATGAAGGTCGCGAGCGCCAAGACCCAGGCGCTCACGACCCGGGACCCTTCGTTTGTGAACGAGTTTTCTTTTGGGCCCGTGTGGGCCGAGGCGAGCACGCGGACCAAGGATGCCATTTGGCAGCACCTGAATGGTATGTACATGATCGCCATGACGCTCTCCATGTTCCCCCCTGAGACGCTCGCGGCAATCGAGGCGGCCGCAAAGAAGTGCGCCGATACCGGCGCCTTTGACCCCTCTATGATGAGCAGTCTTCTTGCGGGTATGATGGGCCCGGGGGGTGGGCTCCCTCGCGGCCCGAGTGGCGGGGGACGGGGACGCGGCCGGGGCGGTGCCAGGCCGAAAAAATCTACCAAGTAAGTAGTAGATGGACCCTCGAGAGATTTTTCGAAAGGACAAACTCTTGCAGTTTTGGCCAACGGCCACACAGTCCGCAACCGAGCGGGTCAGCGCCACGACGCGCTTTATAGTGTATGCCATGTGTACCCTGTATCTCATCAAGCGTGATGCTCGCATTTTGGCTCTCGGGCTTTTGGTCTTGGGCGTTTTGTACTTTTTGTACGTGAATAACCAGATCCCTGACGGAAAGGTTCGGCCGGTCCAGGGCGACGGGAGACCCGCGTACTGGGGCCGGGACGACGTGACGCTTCCGACCGTGGACAACCCCATGGGGAACGTGCTCATGACGGACTACAGGGACCGTCCGGATCGTCCGCCTGCAGCCTGGGCCCCCAGCGTGCGTGATGAGACGGCCAAGGTCTGGGACTTTATTCATCCTTTCGAGAAGAAACGCGATGCCGAGCGAAATTTCTATACCCCAGCATCCAGCACCATCCCGAACGATCAAAATGCTTTCGCCGAGGGGGCCTACGGTGCCAAGTTCGCCCCGTTCGCCAAGGATGGGTCGGGCGTCGCCGACATCGAGAGCGATCGGTTCCACTTCCCGGAGCAGACGCAAATGCGTGCAGGAAACGGCGGCGGCTACGGACACTAGAAAAAAAAGGTTCACCAAGAGTAACGATGGGTCGGAATCTCCGTACCGATGGCCTGACGCTCCAGCCCAAAATTTGGCAAGGACCCGCGACCGTCCTCCTCGACGACATTGTTCGCGTGGATGATGCCCTGCGCTCCCAGACGACAACGCAGTGGAATTCAGGGTACACGGAGCGTCCGTATGACTTTCCGAACCTGTACCTGCGTGACCCTTTCCCGACCCTCTTGTACAATCCCATCAGCACGTACAGCAACGATCAGAACAATCGGTTCGATCAACGGAACCCGACGGTCGTTCCGTACCTCACGCTCAAGAAGACTCCCTGGGCGGCCAAAACGGGCTCGGGCCCGCTCCCGTACACAGGCTAGGAAATTTAATAAAACCTAAAAGTAATATGGACCCATTGGCTCTTGCGGCCGTGGTCGGTCTTGTGTTTGCCGGTCAGAGATTCAGTGAAGAGTCTCCAGCGCCGCCGCCAACCACTGTGATCATGAATCAAAAGCCCCCGCACCAACTCACCAAGTTTGATACCGAACTTGCCGGTGATGCCCACACGCACAAGGCGGATGCGTACGGTCTCCGCCCGACCAACCCCTCGTTCGGGCGACGCATCGGTGACGATTACCTCCTCCCCAAGGAGGCTGTTCCCAGTCTCCAAGACTGGTCACCGATCGCAAACAGGTACCCCCATGGCGAGCCCGTCTACGACTTGTATAACCGCGAGAACGTGACGAACAAGCAGAACAATCTCGCACCGATCGAGCGCAAGAATGTCGGCCCGGGTCTGGGCGTCGACGCGAACGTCCCTGCGATCGGCGGGTTCCAACAGTTTTTCCGGGCCTTGCCGAACAACGTGAATGAAGAAAAGTTGGTCACTTTGCCGGGTGAGAAGGGCCCTGCAGACTACTTCGTCAAGAGTGGCGGCACGCAGTTCCCGGCGGGCGCCCAGGGCCCGCCCGGACTCATCAACGGGTCCATGAGCCACCAGGCCAAGACGACAAAGGTCTGGTATCGGCCTCCGGCCCAGAACAGCGGTCAGGGTCAGGGCGTCATCCGGGCGCCCGAGGGCCGGCCGGACAACATCAAGACGCGCCAGACGACAATTCGTAGCGAGACGGGGTCTCGTTTCGACACGCTCGGTCTCGGGCCCGCCCAGTACGCTCAGGTCTACCAGCCGTACTCCCGGGGCCTCACGGACACCTCCCTGCCTCACCTCACGGGCAACCGTGTGAACCCAGACCGGTCCGGAAACGGTCAGCGTATGAACGTCCGGGCTGACCCTCAGGGCCAGGTGGGTGCCGCCACGCAGGTCCGTGAAGAGTCCATCCCGCTCCAGCCCGGGCCCCAGAATCTGTACGCCGCGGGCGGTGGCGGGCCGTACAAGGCCCCGGAGAACTGGAGCCTCAACAACAGCAAGTCGAACCTGAACCCTCTGGCCTCGAATAAGAATTTGAATCTCGCAATTGATCAGATCAAGAACAATCCGTTGGCCAGCCCCATTTGGGCCGCGTCGTGATCTCTGAAAAAACTCTACGTCTCATAGTAAAATGAGTGGAGGAATTGTCCAGCTCGTCGCGACCGGTGCTCAGGACACGTGGCTGACTGGCCGTCCCGAGGTTTCCTTTTTTCGTTCCAACTACAAGCGGTATACCCACTACGCTGCGACCGTCGAGCGTCAGATCATCCAGGGTCAGCCGACCCCGGGGTCCATCTCCATGGTTCGGTTCGAGAAGAAGGGCGATCTTCTGTCTTATGTGTATCTCACTGCTCGTGATCAGAATGGTGCTCAGGTCCAGAATCTGGACTGGTCCAAGGTGATTGATCGTGTGGAGCTTCTGATCGGTGGCCAGGTCATCGACCTCCAGGACTTTAACTACATGACGGACATCGAGCCGTGTACCGGAGCCCAGACATACAACCAGCGGTACATGAACAACGAGACTGTGACCCCGACCGGCCCGACAAACAAAGTGAACAACTTTTTCCCGCTCAAGTTTTTCTTCTGCAAGGACTGGTCTGTGAGCCTGCCCCTGGTGGCCCTCCAGTACCACGATGTGGAGTTGCGCATCACATGGGCGAGCGGTCTGAGCAGTCAGGTGAACTTTGGCACGCCCTCGGCGACCAACATGGGCAACCCGTACGCGAGCGCGAACGTGGCCGCGAGCGTCGTCACGGGCAATGGCGCCGGTTTCGTGGCCTCTTCCAACACGGCCAACCTGGTCCTGACGAGCAACACCTTTGTGGGCCCTCTGTCTTCGGGCCTGATCACGGGGAACGTGGCGGCCACGGCAGACATTCTGAGCGCGAACGGCCTGTCTGTTATTCAGTCCCTGTCGAACGTCAGCTCGGTCGGCACGTCCAACGCCGTGATTTCCTTCTCCAATACCGCCTCGGCCAACGTCACCAGCGAGTACCAGGCCAACACGAACCTCGGGTTCTGGCTGCCGAACTCGTCGGCGCTCGTGATCCCCCCGGCGACTGCCATCGCGGCCGGCTCGACCAGCAATACCCTCTCGTACGTGAATCAGCTCCGGTCTTCGGGCATTACCGTCGGCAACATCGTGGTCGGTCTGCCCTTGCCGAATCCCGTGTACGTCACCAGCGTCACGCCGACCACATTCACGGTCGCCTTCCCGGCCACGACGACCGCCACGACCATCCTTCCCCAGACGCTCGTCTCCTTCGTCAGTTCGACCAGTTCTTCGAGCCTGACCTACGGTGGCCTGACGTACCAGATCTGGACCAACTTTGTGTACCTGGACCAGGCCGAGCGCGAGTTCTTTGCGCAGAACACGCACGACCTCCTGATGACCCAGGTTCAGCGTGTGCCTGTGGGCTCTCAGGCGATCCAGGAGTTGGCCCTGGCCCACCCGGTCAAGTTCCTGGCTTTCCAGTCTCAGCAGTACGGCTCCGTGTACCAGTCGGGTCTGGGGTCGGCCAATGCCGCCAACTACTTCCTCAAGGTCCAGATCAACGGCGTGGACGTCGGTGAGTCTCGGCCTCTGCCCGCCTTTACCGACGCGAACCAGTACTACCATACCCAGTACGGTTACCTGGGCTCCCACTCCGAGACGCCCATCTTGGTCATTCCGTACTGCCTGGACACGAGCAAACTGCAGCCCACGGGCACCCTCAACTTCTCTCGCCTGGACACGTACCGTCTCGTGGTCCCGACCCAACTCACGGGCGGTCTGGCGGCGCTGGCGAACCCGGCCGTGTCGTACCCGTACCTCTATGCCGTGAATTACAACGTGCTCCGGATCCAGAAGGGTATGGGCTCGGTTCTTTATTCTTCTTAGTTAGTAACCACCATGCAATTCTGGCCTTGGCTCATTCTTTTGGGCCTCGTATTTTTGGTCTCATATGACCCAGGCACGCGTAACCTTGCGAATTATTTTGCCGAGCCAAGAGTAGTAAATGATGTCACGGAAGGACCTTCCGACGGAACGGCACAAAAGTATAGCCGTTCCGGTAAGTTACAGTGAACATGGTCCTCCGAAGTTTCTCTTGGTCCACGATAGGCGCTACAAAGAGTGGACGTTCGTCACGGGCGGGTGTCGGCGTCGTGAAATCTTCAACCCTTTGCGTTGCGCAATTCGTGAACTTGAAGAAGAGACTCGGGGGATCATAAATCTGAAAAAGGGAACGTATTCCTATTTCAGTTTTTCCTTCAAAGATTCGGATGGCGTAAATAACGTGTATCACGTGTACGTCCTTGACGTCCCTATGACGCCAAACGAACAGAGTCACATTGTAAACAAGTTTAATGTTGAAAAGGCTAAAATGGAGGGACACGAAGTTCCGTTCCGCAAAAATTACGACGAGAATGATTCGTGCGAGTTTGATACGCTCGAAGGAATCACGGAACGCCTGGACCTCTGGGAGATGATACGGACGCACGTCCTCAAGAATCCCCAGTTTCACAAGGTGCTCAAGACGCCCGAGAAGCAGGCGTTTTTCCTCAGGGCCTAGAGCGCCGACGGGGAAAGAGGCGAGCCCCACAGGGGCTCTTTTCCATCAGACTCACTTTTCAAGGCCCCGAAGGCCGCGTCCCTTTATTATTTTAAATTCCTATAATCTTAGTACTATGACCCTGAAGAAGGATCAAATCATCAAGCGACTTTTGAACCTTCGCGGTGATGATTCGACATCGCCCGAGGATTTTTATAAATATTCCATCCAACAGATTCATTACTGGATAGAGATTGAGGAGGAGAAGAAACGTGTGGCGGCCGAGGCCGCCGAGGCCGCCGCCGCAGCCGCCGCAGCCGCAGCGCCCGCAAAGAAAGAAGAGGAGGAGGAGTTCAAGCCCCTTATCCAAAAAGCCTTTGAGTACATTTTCTCTTAGAGACTGTAAGTGCTCTTCGAGCATGCTGATTTCGAAATGGAATCTCAAAAAGGGCGAAAGCCCGACACACGTTCTCATGAATGGCGGCCAGATCCACGTCCCTGACGCGGATCTGGATACTTTTTGGCGCGCGTACATCGTGGATCTGACCACGGGCACGGGTAAACTTTACGTCGTTGAACAAAAGACGACCCGATTCAAGTTTTTCGTCGATGTTGATTTCAAGTCCGAGAGAGCCTTGACGGACGAGGACGCCCTCGTTTTGTGTCGACACATATGGGACTCGGTCGGCGATCCGGGCAGGTGCGTCGCGGCTCGCGCCCCTCCGCGCAAGGAGGGCCTCTTGATCAAGTCGGGCCTTCACATCCATTGGCCGGACCTCGTCGTCGATCGTGCCCAGGCCCTCGCTCTACGGACCAAGATTCTCCTCGGGCTCGAAGGCGACCATTGGGCCCAGACGATAGATCAGAGCGTCTATGGCGGCTCGGGTCTCAGGTGTCTCTGGTCACACAAAAAGCCAGAGGGGCCCCCCTACGTTCCTTGGCGGTCCGTGCCTTCTGGCGACGCGCTCGATGCTCGACCTCGGCTCGACACGCTCAAGATGTTTTCGGTCCGGGTCGAGGGGGACTCAAAGACCGCCTCGCCTTCGGCCTCGCCGGAGGCTTCATCACGTCTCGAACGCTTCATACGCCAAAACATGGACGGTCAGGCGAACGCACGAGTCAAGGCGGTCAGGCGGACGAAAAAGGGCGAGGGGAAAGGCCTCTACGTCGAGACGGACTCGCGGTGGTGCGAACGCATCCAGGCCGAACACAAATCGAACCACGTCTGGTTCTATATACTCGACGGGACGATCCAGCAAAAGTGTCTCAATGAAGATTGTCTCGAGTTTTCAGGACGTGAGCATTTTCTCCCGCCAAGTATCAGTAATGAACATCCTCGTGTGGATGATTCTCCTCGTCCTCGTCCTGTGGATCTTCTTCCCTCGTCCTGGAGCAGGTCGTTTCCGGTCCTTCGAAGATCAGGTCCACGTGTACTCGGGCCTGGATCCGAGCGAATGGAAGTTGTTCCTGACGGAGATTCGAGCGTTTGATCAGGGCCTGGACGTGGCGCACCTGTACAGAGCCGTGGAACACGTCAGGAACATAGGCCTCATGAATACGAACTTTACGGATGACCTGAATGCCCTTGCGGACCGTCTCGGATACGACGGGGAACGCATCGCACGGCCCGAACGTCCAAAATTCCTTAATGAAGTGATTCCGGATCAGCCGTTCACGTATTACTTAAACGATTCAAAACCTATGGATACAATATATGTCAACCCAACTGGAATCGCCGTTGGGAACGGGTTCGTCGGACGGACCCGTTCCTGAGTCTCTGCGCACGCGCTCCGGACGCGTGTCCAAGCCCCCGGTTCGCTACGAGCCCGTCGAGCAAGTCGAGGACGACTACGAGACTGATGAGTATGACGATCTCGAGTCGGACGTGAGTTCTCAGGTCGAGTTTAGCGACTCGGAGATTGAGGACGATGAGGACGGTTCAGAGTTGGACGACTTTATTGTTGAAGATAAAAGCGAGAGTAGCGAGGACGATAATGGAAGTGAATCCGACGCCGAGTCAGCAACAGACGGAGGAGTACGAACCCCAGTGGCTCGAGCCGCCCCTGCCGGCGCCCGTGCCAAGGTTCCAGTTCGCCGAGCGAAAAAGTGATTTTTTTGGCGATAATAACCGACTCATTTTGGGTGTGGCCATAGGTATCATCCTCATGGGAATGCTCATGTCGATGAGACCTGTGGTGATTCATGCAAAGTAAATTTTTATTGAATAAAATAGAGGGGCGCCTTGTCGCTCGGTGAATCGTTCCCCACGAAATCACCGATCGGCCCCGTCCGTGTCTTGTACACGTCCTCCTGAAGGAATCCGACCCACGGGTTTTCGCGTCTTTGTGTATCCGTCTCTTTAAGCAAAAAGTCAGTGTCGTAGTACGGGGGCCGGGCCGCGCTCGTGTCCCACGAAGGGGGCGGCGCACGCGGAAGGACTTTATAGGCCGTCATGATGAGCCAAAGAACGATCAAAAGTCCTACGAGCCCGAGCCACATCTCCTCTTGACGGACATTTATTTTTTTTAGGCACCTAGGGGAACAATCTCGGGGTCAGAATGGGCGGGAGCCGGGCGCTGGTCCTCCTCGGCGGCCTCCTCGGTCACGGGCTCGAGGGCGGCGGCGGCCGCGAGCCGATCCTCCGTCTCCTTCTTGCGCCGGGCCACCTCGAGGGCCACCTCGGCATCGGCCATGCGTCGCAGGACCTCATCATCCTTGGTGGGGAACTCCTCCTTGAGTTTCTCGAAAATCTCCGCGGGGTGAGGAATCGGGGGCACGTCCGGCCGGCTATAAAACTTGCTATTCTCGTCAGACGGGTCGATGTATGGGTACGGGCCATCCAGAGGCTTGGCGACCATGTCGCGCTTGCGCTTCTCGAACATCGCCGCGGCCTGAGACTGGTTCTCGCGATACTTGGTCATAATCTCCTCGAGTTTCTCGTTGGCATAATGGACATCCTCAATCTTGTCCCGATCCGGAGGGATCAGGAGCCACTTGTACATGTCGACCACGTAAATGTCCACGACGCCATCCTCCTTCTGAAGACGCTTGGCGTGAACGGCCGCCTCATCACGGGTCGGAAAACACCCTCGGATCTTCATGCCCAGGAGGTCATTCTTCTGAGGCAGGTCAGGACCCACGAAGGACACGCACGCAAACAGTTGGCCCGGGATGGTCAGGTAGTCCACAGTAAGCTCGCCCATTTAAAAGAACGGGGCCCTTTTCTTTTAAGCAAAATGAACGCGCTTCGACATCTTCACAACGGGGCCAAGCGCGAACTCATCACCGAGTGGGTCCGGCCGGGATCCAAGGTTCTCGATTGTGGGTGCGGACGCGGCGGAGACATTCACAAGTGGAAATCTGTTCAGGCCCACGTCTTTGCGATTGACCCGGACGAGGCGTCTCTGCGCGAAGCGGAGCAGCGCGCACACGATTCGCACGTTGGTATTTGGTTCCTGGGACCCGGGACAATCATCGAGGCGCAGGCCTCTGGCCCGTATGACGTCATTTGTTACAACTTTTCGCTCCAGTACATTTTCGAGGACGCCGTCACGTACCGAACCTCTCTCAAGGCTCTGGTCGCCTCTTTGGCTCCGGGCGGTCTCCTCATCGGCGTCGCTCCGGATAAGGCCCGGGCCGAGGCGCTCACGGGCTCCAAGGGCCATTTCAGGGACGCGCTCGGGAACGAGGTGAGTCTGCCCGTGGGATCCGAGCGTCTTCACGTGCGTCTGGTCGACGGCCCGTTTTACGCCGCCGGGGGTCGGTCCGAACCTTTGCTCGACTCTCTGCGTCTCATTCAGGACCTGGATCGACTCGGCATCAGTCTCGTCTCGTGGGAACCCATGATTCCCAGCCCGAACGGACTCGTCTCGGACCTGTATTCCAAGTTTGTGTTTCGGAAGAAAAATAAAAGCGTCTAGTAGATGGACATGCGTCTGGTCGCGCTCGGGCTCGCGCTCGGGCTCGCGCTCGTGCTCGTGTTTTGGTGTCGCGACCCGCCCCTCCTCGTGAAAATCAAGGCCCGGTACGAGAAACTGCTCCGGGCCGTGCGTACCGACCCGGACCTCGACCCTCGGTGGGAACCCGTGAAGCGCCGCGTGATTCTCACGGCCATGAACGGGTGGTCCAAGGCGAAGGGCGCTATAGCATTCAACGTCAACAAGGGGTACGAGATTTACCTGTGTATGGATGGTCAGGACGTCAACACGGCCATGCACGTCCTGATTCACGAACTGACACACTCGACAGTTCGGGAATATGAACATTCAGACGATTTTTGGAAAAATTTCAAAGATTTCAAAAAGTATTGTGCGGACGTGGGCGTCTATACCCCCGGGGAGGTCGGGCCGTACTGTGGTGAGAACATCAGGCCCTAGAGGAACTTCTCGGCCGCGTAAAACACGAGGGCCGCAATGAGCGCCGTCACAAGCGCCGCATACATGGACCCGGGCTCGACATTCGGGAAGAACTGATTCAGGCGCTCCTGGACGGGCCTGGACGTGGAGACCACGGCCGCCAGACCCGCGAGCAGAGCCATGTACTGCTGGACCGTCAGACCGAACGGAATCTTCTTCGGTCCCTGGGCCGTCTGAGGAGCCTGCTGCACGCCCTGAGGAGCCTGCTGCTGCTGCTGCGCCTGGTGCATCGCCATCGCCGGACCGCTCATCATCGGCGGCGCAATCTCGTCCAAAGATGTCGAGAACTCGGCCATTTGAGATGGGCCAACGTTTTTTTCAACGGAAGTTTCAATCAGGCCTTGGGGAATCACGGAGGATATGTCGGTCGATCCGTTCGCATCATACGACTCCATTACGTCTGGACACTGAGTTTTTTCAGGGTCCGGGGGCGCGCCCTCACTTTAACTTTTTGACTTGGACCGTCCCGGACCCGGGTTTGCGCGTGAGCCCCTGGGCCGGCGCCAGGCCGTGTTTCGGGTTGTAAAACTTTTGATGGTACTGCCACAGGGCCGGGGACCCGACCCTGAAGTTCTTGCGTAGGGCCGCCTTGTACCAAAACACACAGTTCGAGACTTCATTGCTTTTGGACGTGTTGTCAAGGACAAGACACTCGTAATTTTCCGTACACGCATCCATCACTTGGCAAAACTGATCAAAGGTCGGGAAGACGCCAAAGAACGCCTTGTAGAGGTTTTCACGATTCTGACGAACGTTATCACGTAGCACAAAGACGTAATCCACGTTGGTCCGAATCATGGGCGTCATGTCCATACAGTACTGGGTCGTCATCATGAAGAAGATTTTCCAGTGGCGCCCATTCATAAAGAGTTGGCGGATGACCGTGTCACGCATGAAAGACCGGTCGTACATACAGTCGTCCATAAGTATAAAGACGGGGCTGGCCCGGCCGGCCGCCAAGTTTTTCTTTTGTCGATCAATGATTTTCTCGACGGCGTCACGGTTATAATCCGAATACACGAAAAGGTCCGGCACGAATTGCTTGTAGTGGCCGTTGCCCTCCTCGGTCCCTGACATGGCTATTCCGGCCGGCAAGTGCTTCTTGTGCCACAGGATATCCGTCACGAGCGTCGACTTTCCTGTTCCTCTCTTGCCTATAAAGACACAGACCTTGTCATCGGCCATTTTCGACGGGTCGAACTTTTTGAGTTGGATGTTCATTCCGTCGTGTCCTGAAACATCACGCCGACTTTATGAGGCCCCTGGGGACGCGGTCCTCCGGCCCCTCTTTTTTTCAAAGTAACTTATTAGAATGAGCGCGAGTGGTATTCAACTCGCGGCTCTGGGCATGCAGGACGCGTACCTCACGGGGAAGCCCTCCGTGACGTACTTCAAGGGGGTCTATAGACGACACACACCCTTTAGTATCCAGGCGTTCAACATTCCTTTTGAAAATCAGCAGATTTATTGGGGCGGTCAGGGCATCTGCCGAATCCCATACAAGGGGGACGCCATCCAGTCGACGACACTGGCCGTGACCCTCCCTGGTCTCTTTCCGTATTCGACGCAGTACGAGTGGCCGACGCCCGTGAATGTCCAACGGCCCGTCCCGTACTTGTGTATCAACGGCTCGAGCACCCCTCTGAGCGTCTCGGCCGGTACCATAGATTACTACTACGTGACGACGGCCCTCGGACCGCCGTTCTGGGCGGGCGCACTTGCACCGTACCTCGGGTACGATCCGTCTGCCCAACAGTTTTACGTGGTGCCGTCCGTGACGAGCGTCACCATGAACATTGCCGATGCACCCAACGTTGGCGTCTTTTTCGGTCTGGATCCACACGCCTTTACGAGTTACACGAGTAATACCTTGACATGGACGTTTTCGAGCACGGGCTCCAATTCGTACGTCAATTTCAGTCTCGTCGAGTCGGGCTGGCAACAGTACAATCCGAGCGCCACGTTCAATCAAACGACGACTTTGCTCTTTGCAGGGGGCGCCGTGCTCACCTCGTCCCAAACGTCTCCGAACGGTCTTCGGGCCCAGTTTTCGAACCTCAATGCGTTTGCGTCGCAACAGGGCTACACAAACTACTTTAGTGTGACGCCCGGCGGGTGCCTCAAGTTTGCGTACCCGGGAACATACGCCCTTATTTTCACGGGCCCTCTGTCCGGCCCTGTGACGCGTATAGGCGTAGGGTACTCAGGGAGCGACGGACACCCTATAACAACAAACTGGACACAGGGCTGGAACTTGACCGTGTACACGTACGATGTCGTGTCGCTCCAGAACTCGCCGCGGGTCATCGTCCCCTTGATCATCACGGATACGACCCAGTACTATTTCATAGATCTCGAGACCCAGTCGAACACGCCCTTGACCCTCGGGCCCACGACGGAATTCCTGGTGACGGATCTGAGCGAGACCTGGACCCTGACCACCTCCGGCACGCTCCAAAACAAGACTGTGAATCTCGCATCCAATTGGTCGCACGCCTTTTTCTCGTCTCAGATCATTCCGAGCCTCGTCTCAAACACGTTCACCATGACGTCTGCGGGCGCGTACCTTTTTCACGGGTACCTGGCCAGCACGGGGAACGTCGCCTCTGTATACGTGTGGTCTGTCGATCAGTTAAAGGTCGTCTCTGAATGGTCCACGAATCAATACAGGTCCCCGACCGTCATGTTCACTTTGCCGGTGTACGTCTCCAGTCCCTCGACGAACGTCTTTTCGATCGTGGTGACGACGACAGACTCGGGCCCGACGGGCCTTTTGGCCAACACGTGCGTTATGGTCGAGGCTATCGGGTCACCCAACTCGTATACGATCCAACAGAACGATTTCAAACAGAACGGTGTGTTTTTCCAGGCCACGAGCGTTCCGAACACGTCGCTCGGACTACGGACTTTGAATTTCGCCTCGCAATTCACGGAGTTTGGCGGAGGGCCCTTGGGGGGCTCGCGACACGTCCACGTCACGCCCGGCGGGAACCTCACGTTTTCAAACACGTCACAGTACCGCCTGACCAGTTACTTCGAGACGAGCAATGCCTACGTGTCCAACGTGAGTCTGTACCAGTCGTCGAGCGACGCGGGGCCATGGACGCTCGTGGCGAGCACGCCCCTGAACCTCGGAACGGTCGGCCCGTACGTTCTGGACCTCATGGCCAATTGTTCAAGTCTCACGACGAACGTGTATCAGGTCCAGGTCGGGCTCGGGAGCATGATCCCCGGCCAGGTCACGACGAACGTGACATCAAACACCTTTTTGTCCGTGGTCGGCTCGACGGGCGTGTCACCCAACTCGTACTCGTATGTCGACTCGGTCGGGACGTACCTCATCGAATCGGCCGAACTCCGTTTGGGTGGTCAGTCGGTCCAGACACTCACGGGCGAAATGATTGAACTGTTGAACGACCTGAATGTGCCCCAAGAGAATCAGCCTGGTCTGACCCTTCTGACGGGCAAACTCGACACGAGCACGGCGTACCAACTCCAGGGGACGCTCGGGCGGACGTACTATATCAAACTTCCGTTCTTCTTTTACGGGAACGCCGAGGTCTCTTTGCCCGTGTGTGCCCTCGGGCGCCAAGACCTCGAGATCTGGATCACGTTCAGGACATTCACGCCCCTCATGGTCAATGCGACCAATTGGTACACGCCCCCACAGTATGTCGTCACGTCCATGATTGTCGAGTATGCATACATGTCCGATCCCGAAGTCAATTGGTTCTCGAGTCACAGGCTCGACTATGTGATTCAGCAGACCCAACTGGACACGTTCCAATTGGGCGCGGACACGACATTCGATCTGAATTTTTCGGGCCCGGTCCGTGAGATTTTCTTTTTGATGCAGGACGCGAGCGCGACCCCGTACGTATACGTGACTGACCCGGGCATAGGCCTGACCCTGACGCTCAATGGTGAAGACTATCTCGACTCTTCAACACTCGAGTACGACTTTTTGAGATACATAGGACCTTTGAGGTACCATTCACGTCAGCCGGACCGGATCTTCCACGTCGTTTCGTTTGCCCAGGACCCACGGAACCCTCGACCGTCCGGGTCCCTCAACATGAGTCGCGTGTACCAGAAAAAATTCATTTTGAACATTCCGTACCTCCCGAGCCCGGCGACGAAACAACTCAGGGTCATCGCCTTTTCGTACAACGTACTTCGGGTCGAGAATGGTCTGGCCGGGATTCTGTATCAGTAAGGGACTGGGTCGCTGCGCGACCCTTTTTCTCCTTGTAGATGGTAGGAATGGCCGGCCGTCAGGTTCTCGCCCAATTAGGCCAGGCTGACATTATCCTTTCGGGCGAGCCCGAAATCACATTCTTTAAAGAAAAGTACGCGGCCCAGGGCCCTTACGCGTCCCGTATCATCGACATTACGTTCGAGAACACGCCCGAGTACGGCACGGACGTGCGGACCGTCTTGCCCCTCGACGGGGACCTCATGACGGCCATGTTTGCACGGTTCGACCTGCCCCCGAACCTCGGCACGGATTTCCTTCCACAGGCTGGTCTTCTCATGATTAACTTTGTTGAATTGTATTCAGGGACCCAACTCCTGGAGAGGCTCTGGGGCGAATATCTGAGTATCCTGAACGGGTGTCAGGTCCCCACGAGTCAACAGTCGGGCCTGACGGCAATCACGGGCCAGAACGTCCCGGGGGCCGTGTACATTCCGGCGGCGCGGTACACGGTCCCTCTGCCGTTTACGTGTTTGGCAAACGGTCTGCCCGTCGCGAAAGACCTCTCGATCCGCGTGGTCCTCAACTCGAGCGCGGTGTTCACGAGCCCTTCCATCGTATCAACGCTCGGCATGCAATTCCACCTCTTGACCGAGTACGTGGTCCTGGGCGAAAAG
>Ga0114951_10001847_pt1 | contig 25180 bp, 25 predicted proteins | sample AM7aDNAmetaG_FD_88677 | JGI IMG/M metagenome (GOLD analysis project Ga0114951, IMG submission 88677) | Freshwater microbial communities from Finland to study Microbial Dark Matter (Phase II) - AM7a DNA metaG | ecosystem: Environmental > Aquatic > Freshwater > Lake | place: Finland: Lake Alinen... | reverse complement strand
TGTCGGGGTAGACTTTGCTAACCTTATCGTAATATATCATTCAATGAGTATAACAAAATTGGTACAAAAAATCCCCCGCTTCGGCAGTCAACCCCTTGATTCAATCTGAAAATCCCCCGTCCTTCGGCTCCGCCTCAGGACACCCCCTTTTCCAAAGAGGGATCCTCCATCGAACCATATTTATAATATAACTCGCCATGACTTTAATCACTCTTTGTGTTTCGTAATTCAAAGTATTTGAACAATAGCGTCATGCATTACATTAGCTGTACGTTGGTGGATCCCCCTTTGGAAAAGGGGGTGCCCCGACCAACGGGAGGGGTGGGGGATTTTTTGAAAGATAAAGGGGGTGCCCCGTAGGGGCGGGGGATTTTTAGATATCCCGTTCCGCCTCAATAAACTCCCCTATTTCTCCTTCCAAAACCTTATCAACCTGACTGGTCTCAAAATCTGTCCGATGATCCTTGACCATCTTGTAAGGATGCAAAACGTAGGAACGTATCTGATTGCCCCATTCGATAGAAGTTGTTGAGGAGATCTGCATACCGCGCTCCTTGGCGATCCGCACATCTTCACTGTGTTTCCAGAGTTTGCCGCGTAATATTTCCAGGGCTTTTTCCCTATTTTGGGCCTGCGAACGCTCGGAAGTGACATGAATGGAGATACCGGTCGGTTTGTGGACCAAACGGACGGCCGTCTCCCTTTTGTTGACGTTTTGGCCGCCAGGCCCGCCAGACTTGGCGATGCTAATTTCTAAATCGCTTTCGTTGATGACAATGTCGCTGGCTGAAGCTTTTTCAAGCTTGGGAACGACTTCAACCATTGAGAAAGAAGTATGACGTTTCTCATTGGCATTAAATGGTGAGATCCTGACCAATCGATGGACACCGGATTCATTCTTCAAAGTACCATATACATTCTTACCCGAAATTTCGACCGTGATATTACGATATCCACCATGATCATTTTCATTGCTGTGAATAACGCTCCAACCCCAACCCTTTCCTTCGCAATACTTCCGGTACATTCTGACAAGCATAGATGAGAAATCCTCGGCATCATCACCGCCGGCGCCGGAGAGGATTGTTACAATAGCTTCGCCTTTGTCGTATTTGCCAATACCTTCCAGACTGTCTTTCAGATTGGCTAGCTCTTTAATCGTTGCCTGAGCTTTTTCCTTGTCCATCCAAAAATCCCCCGCGGACATGGCAGTCTCAATTTCGGCGATCCTTTCTTGAATTTTGGCTTTATCTTGGTTCATTAAGAGAGCCAAAGGTCGGGATTGAACCGACGACCCCCGCTTTACGAAAGCGGTGCTCTACCAACTGAGCTACTTTGGCGAAAGAGTCACCAAGTTTTGACTCAAGAAGAGTGCTACATGAACAGCTGTTTTAGTGTCGATATCCACGGTATTAACATCCTACACCGACTACCACTTGAATCATGCCCGTTGGGTATCTAATCCATCAGACATTTTAATCTTGGTGACTTTTCAATACTATCAGTGCTTACCCGAGACTTCAAGAGCCGACGTCCGGGATTGAACCGGAGACCTCGCCATTCGTTTACACCTCACCTTACGGGAGGACTAGACTGTATCTTTCTCCAAATCTTTTGGAGACCCTTGTCAGTCGTTCGGGCCCAATCTGTTGGGCCACGGTCTTATCCATTACAAAAGGCTCTGGACTTTAACCGTTATTCGGGATTCATCTTGACGTTACCGTCAGGATGGGCAGGGTCTTACGACCTACCAATGGCGTGCTCTACCAACTGAGCTACATCGGCTTATGATTAACTAATTCAAAGAACTCGAGCGCGCCCGATGGGGCTCGAACCCACGACCTCTCCCGTGACAGGGGAGCGTTCTAGCCAACTGAACTACGGGCGCATGAACACTAATGTACCAGAATTGAGCCAAAAAACAAAGGGTTGCTGTGCCGATGCCTGGACTCGAACCAGGGACCTTCTCTTTATGAGTGAGATGCTCTAGCCACCTGAGCTACATCGGCGTTAAACGTTACACTACAATACAATAGACGAAAAACGGCTCCTGTGCAAATCTCCCATTGCTTAAATTACCGCTTTATGGCAAAATGTACCGAACATCGCGGGGTAGAGCAACGGTAGCTCGTCAGGCTCATAACCTGAAGATTGTCGGTTCGATTCCGGCCCCCGCAACAAGTTATTGAGTAATTTCTGGGTGTGCTTTTAAGTATTCATCTCGAACATGTGTACCGAGAGTTTGAGCCGTATTTGGTAGATTCCGAGTAGGATTGTTATAGAAGAATTGTTTCAGAAAGTTCATATATTCCCTATCGTACAGAGCATAAATAGATTTTGTTGCCGATGTCTCCACATCATATTTAACCTTAGGATGTTCGCTATCAATAAAAGAGAAGAAATCATCTCGGTGATCATTGAACGCAGATAAAAATCCTATTGTTTCGACAAACTTCTTTCCAGCATCAGTTAATTGAACAGGACTATATGCCTGTAATTCAGTATGATTGAACCCGCCTTGATTTTTTATCAGAAAATCACAGACTACTTTTACATTTGTTTTTATCTTTTCAGACGTTTTTACAAGCCCATCGAGAACTTGTAATTTTCTACCGATATATATGAATCCAGCGATTAATGAAACCACACCAATCGTCGTGATAACATCAAAAAAAGAAACCGAAAATGCTTGAACTGCAGGAACAGCTTGTGTTACCTGTTGAGAACTCTGCATCGTGGATGAAGTAAGAATATTTGATGTCGCCATAATATTACAATCATATCACGCCCATTAGGCGCAAGCATCACAAAACTGTTTATTTCCTGTTTACAATTATCTTTTTGTTTCTATATTTGGAATGGAACATAACCTAGATGTAGTAAAACTCCTCGAACACCTTCCTGTACATCCCTATCACCCTTTTGGCCTCGATCTGATTCAAGGCAAACCCAGGTTCATGGGCGATCTGATTCCTGACCTTATGGGCTTCCCAGGCTTCGTTCAATGACTTCATATCGCCAGGATTGACCCTCTTCAATTTGTCGCCGATGCTCTCGCCTTTGTAGCCGAGTTTGGTCAATAGATCGTCGAGGATAATATCAGCTTCAATAATCCCCTGCTTCCAGTCATTGGGATTGTCCGACTCGACATGCCTGGTAGCATTTTCCCAGCGATGAGCCATGACCGTATCTCCCGTCTCGACAGCGTCAAAAGCCGGCTCCACTTTGAGGTCATGGATCTGGGCCTCCTTTTTGCGGATCCGTTTCAAACCTTCAACGCAATAGACAATTCCGATTATGAAAAAGACCGAAAGTGGAATCGAGATCCCCACAAGGAAACCGTAAAAAGCCTTGAGGAATGAAACTACAGCCGGGAATGAATCAACGAGCCAATGAAAGGCCGAGACTAGCCAAGGGGAGAAATCCGGCAAAGGTGGCGAGTAATGAGCAGTGTCGGGCATGGGATTATTATAGCGCGAATGTTCAAATAAAAAATCCCCCGGCCTGCCGGCCACCCCCTTTTTCAAAGGGGGATCCTCCATCGAACTACATTTTTAATATAACTCGTTGTGACTCTAATCACTCTTCGTGTTTGATTTTAACCCAGAGAGTAATTAAGCAGTAGCGACATATATTACATAAGCTATACGTTGGTGGATCCCCCTTTGAAAAAGGGGGGTGTCCTGAGGCGTAGCCGAAGGACGGGGGATTTTTTATTATTCACTCCCCAAAAACTCCTTCCCCGCCCTGAATATAGTTTCCTCAGCTCCATGCGTCGCCGTCAACTGAAGTCCGATCGGCAAATCTTTGCCATCTTTCTTGGCGAATCCACATGGAACGGATATCGCCGGCATTCCGGTAATATTGGCGGTGACCGTGAAAATATCCTCCAAATACATCGAAAGTGGATCGCTGGTCTTTTCACCGATCTTGAAGGCTGGCGAAGGCGCCGTCGGTGTCGCTATCAAATCTACTGATTCAAAAGCCTTCAGAAAATCATTGGTAATCATCCGACGCACGGCATTGGCTCGATTGTAATAAGCGTCGTAATAGCCTGAAGAAAGAACGTAGGTACCTAGAAGTATTCGACGAATAACTTCGCGACCCAACCCAGCCTTCCTTGTCTTGAAATAGTCCTCGATACCGTCCTTACCGTCGACATGCAAACCAAATCTCATTCCATCGTAGCGCGCCATGTTTGAGGAAACTTCCGCCGGCATCACGATATAATAAACCATGAGAGCGTAGGAAATATTCGGCAATTTTACCTCTTTTATCTCATAGCCTTTTTCCTTGAATTGAACCAGGGATTTTTCAAAAGCCTCCATAACCGATTTATCAATCCCATCACCGCCCAGGAAATGCCTTGGAACGCCTATTGTTGGTTTTCGGTCGCCGCTTTGATATTTGATATTTGATATTTGATATTTGTACGTCTGTTCATCTATCGTTGTGCCATCCTTAATGTCTTTCCCGCGAATGGCATTGAATACTATTTCGCAATCGGAAACCGTCTTACCGATCGGACCGATCTGATCCAACGAAGAACCCATCGCCATCACACCATACCGCGAAACCGCCCCATAAGTCGGTTTGAGCCCAACCACACCACAGAAGCTTGCCGGTTGGCGTATGGAACCCCCTGTATCCGATCCAAGAGCAAATAAAGCGCCATCCATAGCAACAGCCGCCGCTGAGCCACCGGAAGAGCCTCCTGCGACCCTATTCAAGTCCAAAGGATTTTTGGTCACGCCATAGGCAGAATTTTCCGTCGAACCGCCCATGGCAAATTCATCCATATTTGTCCGGCCAAGAAAGACGACGCCTTCCGCCTTCAATCTTGAAGTCACTGTCGCGTCATAAGGAGCACGATATTTTTGCAGAATATTTGACGCGGCGCTGGCAATCTGGCCTTGGATCAAAATATTGTCTTTTATACCGCACGGAATCCCCGTAAGCATTCCGCCTTTTCCGGATTTAATTATCTTATCAGCCGCTTTTGCCGATTCAATTGCCACATCAAAAACTTCCAAATAAGCATTGACATCCTTGTTCTTTTTCTTTATTTCATCCAAATAGGCTTGAGTCAATTCGACAGCGGTAAAGTCCCCTCTTTTCAGTGCTTCATGGGCTTTTAATATTGTTAGATCTTTTAAATTAATCTTCATTTTTTAAATCCTTTATCTTGAGCTTTTTATCTAAATTCAAAATTCCAACTTCTTATCTCCTGCGATTTCCTAGTTCCTAGTCCCTAGTCCCTAAAAACTAGTCCCTAACTCAATCCTGTTCAATAATCTTCTTAACCGCCACAAACTCCCCCACCATTTCCGGCGCCTCAGCCATCAGCCTATCCCGATCCTCTTTCGAAATCGGTTCCGCTAGGTCTCTCCTCGAGACGTTCTTGACCGCCCCCACCCGGTCTTCGGCCGCCGTGGAGACTTTCACTTTCTTCAATTGGTCGACGTAAGCAAGGATGGAATCGAATTCTTTGATGAGGGATTTTTTGTCCTCCTCGGCGAGCTCGATGCGCGAGAGAACCGCCAAATGCTCCAATTCTTTGATCGTTATCATATTGGGATTGTAACAGTGATGAAGATTTGCGGCAAGCGAATGAGCGCGGCGGCGCAGGTGTGTCACTCTGAGAGACTCCGCAGGCAATTTTCAGCAGAAAATTGCCGAGGATTAGGGAAATTTTCTGCAGAAAATTTTCCGTGTCTCGAAGGGTGACACACCTGCGCCGCCGCGCTCATTCACCAATGATCTTTCTAAACTCATCCTCTGTAATAACTTTTACCCCCAATTTTTTGGCCGTCTCCAATTTCGTCCCCGCTTTTTCTCCCGCCACAACATATGAGGTCTTGGTCGAAACCGAACCGGAAATATTGCCGCCGTTTATTCTGACCAACCGCTCCCCTTCTTCCCTTTCCAAACTGGACAAAGTCCCCGTAAAAACAAAGGTCTTTCCTTCCAATAGTTTCTTAGCTGTCGTTTCCGCATTGATTAAATTAACGTATTTTAATAGATTGGCAACCAACTTGCGATTACCAGCTTGTTTGAACCAGGTTGAAATCGATTCCGCCACAATCGGTCCGACACCATTAATTGATTCCAGCTCTTCCTTTGAAGCTTTAGATATCTTTTCAAGGCTTATCTTGGCAGAATCGGTTGAAGTCCGGGAAAAATCATTCGCCAGATCATAGGCTGTTTCTTCACCTACTTGCGGAATTGAAAGCGAAGTCAGGAAACGAGGCAATGTAATCGTCCGGGCTTTTTCTATGGCGATTATCAAATTGTCTGCGGACTTTTCGGCGAAGCGCGGCAGATTCAGAAGATCACCTTTCTCCAGAGTAAATATCTCATCGAAACTGGAAATTAGGCCAGCTTCAATCAGCTGATTTAATATTTGCGGACCCAAACCGTCGATGTTGAAACATTTTTTGGAGGTGAAATAGTGGAATTTGCGCTTCTGCTGTTCAAAAGAATCCTTGGAGACACAACGCCAGGCCGCTTCACCGGGAACGCGTTCGATCCGGCCGTCACCCCCGCAGGCTATAATGAATTCCGGCCATCTGAAAGGCTTCTCTTTGCCGGTTCGGAGTTCTGTCACGACTTTGACAATGTCAGGAATGACGTCGCCAGCTTTCTGGATTATCACGGTGTCACCGATTCGCAGGTCCAATCGTTTGATCTCGTCCTCATTATGCAAAGTAGCTCGCGAGACCGTCGAACCAGCCACCAGAACCGGCTTCAAGGAAGCCACCGGAGTTATTACGCCCGTTCGACCGACTTGAAAGACGATATCTTCCAAGATTGTCGTCACCTGCTCCGCCGGGAATTTATAGGCCACACCCCAGCGAGGCGATTTGCCCGTGTAACCCAAGGCCGTTTGTATCTGCCGCGAATTGACCTTGATGACGATCCCATCCAATCCATAATCCAGCGAGTGGCGCTTCTTGGTCCATTCTTCATAGAATCGCTGAACGCCTTCGAGGTTTTCAAAAACTTTGAAATGAGAATTTGTTTGAAACCCCAAACTCGCGAGCATTTCCAGTTCTTCGTTTTGTTTTGCAGGAATGGAACCGGGACCAAAACTGTCCAGGTCATAAATGAAACTGTCTAACTTCCTGGCCGCTGTAATCTTGGGATCAAGTTGTCGTAGTGACCCGGCGGCCAAATTTCTGGTATTGGCGTAAAAGGCTTCTCCATCTTTGGCTCTTTGCTTGTTGATCTTGTCCAATTCCTGGCCGCCTATCCAAATCTCACCAACAGCAATGACATCAGCTTTCTTTTTAAGTTCGAGCGGAATGCTTTTAATAGTTCGGATGTTTTGCGTCACATCCTCACCGACTTCACCATCACCGCGAGTAGCCGCTTGAATCAATTTACCTTCCTTATAAGTCAGGATGACTTTGAGGCCATCGATCTTGAGCTCACAGCAATATTCGACTTTCTCCTGAGTCAATCTGGCTTTCTCTATAAAATTGTTGACTTTCTCCTGCCACTTTTTCAATTCCTCATAATCGAAAACATCGTCAAAAGACCACTGTTTGACCTCGTGGCGAACTTTGACGAATTCTTTGAGCGGTTCACCGCCAACCCTCGAAGTCGGACTATTGCTAGTCTGTAATTCGGGATACCGCCTCTCGAGCGCTTCCAATTCCCTGACCAAGGAATCATAAGCCTCATCACTGATCTCCGGCCGATCTTGAGTATGGTAAAGCACCCGATGCTTCTCAATAGAAGCCCGAAGCTTGGATACGCGTTCTTGAATATCGATAAATGATTCCTTCTCCATCCCCTAAGAATAGCATTTTATCCCTTGTATTCCAGCCTGATCGTTCTTTCCACAGCGCGAGCGTTTGGAGTGCTGTTCGGTCCGGCGCATGGACCGCTATCGGCCAGATTGTATCCGCTGGAATCGATGACTGTTTTATGTTTCGGATTATAGTGATTGTCAAAATAATATCCGTCAGTTATGACAATCCTGGCGCAGGTATTATTGGAAAAATTGATCTGCAACGGACTGTTTGTCTGATAGACATTGAATTTTGTGCCGTCAAATGTCGTATTTCCAGGCAGGTTGTTGATGATCTGCGGAATAAAATGCATGTCTAACACGTCTGATGCGGGAATCGAGTGGAAGCTCGATTCGGCATCGGGAACAGGCGAAGGCGAAGGATTGGGATTGGCGCAGTAGATCATGGCGTCCAACGGATATCCATCATCGGTGGAAGTGGCCAGAAGATTGCCCCTGTATCCGTTGAAAGCTTCCACGGCGCACTGGATCCCGCCGTCGGCGGCATAGACCGCCACGGTCGAATCGCGGGCCAAGGAAGAAAGGATGAACTGTTTGCGGCTAACCGAAAGGATGAAGGCGGCAATCGACAAAACCACACTGGAGATGATAACCGCAAAAAGAAGCGTGTATCCTTGTTTGTTGTTCATATTATCTGGTGTAATAGGATATCAATTCCTGAAGCCTGACTTGATTGCCGACGGTACCGGTTTGCCAGCTGACGACGACTGTTGCCAGTACTTGGTAATAGCTAACCCATTGATAATTATAATATCTTGTAAAACCGGAAGGTAAAGCTCCTAATGCAGTGATCTGACAAGTCAAAGTTGGCGATGCGCAATTATCGAAGACCGCTGGGTGACTATTGCCGTTCCAAGCACCCCAATTTGAAGACGTATCCTTATTATCCTTAAGATTATTGATGTACTCCAAACCTTCCTGGGCCAGATTGAAGGCAATGGTCTGTTTTTTGGCGTCGATGGCCGCCCGGTAGGCTTTGTTGGCGACCGTCAAAGGGCCAACAACCGCCACCATCAGGATGGCAATGGCCACCAAGGTCTCGACCAGCGTAAATCCTTTGTTTGAAATTATTCTCATGAATATTAGTTCGATATCCTTTGCGATATGGCCGTGCGGACATCGAAGGATTCCCTTTCGCTGGCTTTGACTCCGGCGTAGCCGACCAACCTGATCGAAACCAAGGGATAGCTCACACCTTCGGTCTTGGAAAGATCATAATCTGTGAGTACGGTACTGACCTCGTCAAACATCTTGGCGTCATTGGAAGTGATCTCACTGCCACATATAGTCTGCTGGGATTTGCGGAAACTCCAATTATTGTCCCGTATGAACCAATAGGCATATATCAGGGCGCAACTGGGATTGGCAGGATCAGTCTTTGTGGATTTGAAAAAAATGCCCTGATCGCGGCCATCTTGAGTGGCGGAATGACAGGGAACAATCGGTAGTGTTGAAAGATTAGATCCAGTAAATGAATAACCATTCACATCATGCGTATAAGAGGCGCAGGTGTAATTTGTCCCCACCCGCATTTCCCGGGATATGGACTCCAAGGCAAAACTCACATTGTTCATGGCCGACTGCAGGGCTTGGGCCGACCTGTTGAGGCTGGTCATCCTGACCAGAGCTCCGATAGCTATCACGGCCGCCACGGAAAAGACGCCCAAGGAAACCAGCATTTCCAGCATCGTAAAACCTCTTTGAGTTGATGATTTTTTATACATGGATTTTTAACTTCCGTTCCGGACCACGATCTGGCCCACATTGAAAACCTGAATCCGTTTGATCGCCGAACTGTCACCGGAAATAAGCTCGATTTTTCCCTCATTTTTTCCGCAACCGCTCGAGGCCGGGGAGACAATCTTATAGCAAATAATGGCCATCGGTTCCGGACGCTCAAAAGAGATATCGAGGACATCGACTGGATTGTAATCCGAACTATTTGACTCGCGATAATAGAGTTGGTTGATCTTCGCCCCATGTTTCAGGTAATATCTGTTTTCGATAAGATCATCACCAAGAGTTCCGTTATGGTCATAGTCAAAATAACCATTGTTATTGAGATCGGCAAAGAGAATGAAATTGTCGTTGGAACTTTTGTCAAAATGCACGCCGTAAGCGGCTTTGAAATTGATGGGAGTATCTTGGGCCACCCTGACGCTGATGCCGTATGTCTGGGCCTGACGGATAGTGAGGGCGATATCGTAAGCCAGATTGGAAAAGAGCGTGCCGGAATAGTAGCTATTGTATCTGTAGAGGACTAGGGCCGTCATGAAGACGAATATCCCCACGGTCACCATCAGTTCTATGATGGTGAAGCCCTTGCGCCTCGACGGGGGGTTTGTTTGGGAAGAAAGCATCATGATTATTATAGCAGATTGGGCAATTGGGGGCAGGGACTAGTTTTTAGGGACTGGGGACTAGTATTTGATCAAAAAGAAGATTTTGCGTTTGTCATTCCCGCGAAGGCGGGAATCCAGTGTTGAATACCCTAATTGAAAATTAAAAAATCAAAATGGAAAATGACAAGGCAAAAGTTAAAATGAAATCGCATTTGTAGCAGACATTTTACATTTTAAATTGTCATTTTCCATTTTGATATTTAAATTTTGCATTATCCTGGATTCCCGCCTTCGCGGGAATGACAATTCAAATGCCCTCCCGATTACGAAAACAAAAGACTCAAATCCATCACTTGTAAACCAAATAGCAGAACCAAATACATTCCCAGTATCAAATACGGCCCAAACGGTATTTCCGTCCGCGGTTTGAACTTCTTTTGGGTGGCGTAAAGCCAGGCAATGGAAATAACCGCCGCTATCCAGAAAGCCAGGACAATGGCATTGATTCCCTCATTGAGACCCAATAACCAACCAATACCAAGAACCAATTTGGCGTCGCCCAGACCCATCCAAGTTCCTTTTGAGAAATACCAGATCGAGGCGAATGGCAAGGCCAGGATCGGTCCGGCCAAGACCGCCAGCCATGTCGTGCCGTGAATCAAAGAGGAACCGCCGACAAATAGATTCAACAGACTGACCGCGCCGAAAGTGTAAACCAGCGGGTTGGGTATTATTTTGTGCTTGATGTCATAAACGGAAATGACAAGAAGTAAGCAAGTAATTAGTAAGTAAATAAATGTGGTAATACCTTGAAGCAAAGCCACCGGCGGGAAAGTGTAGAAGATCAGGACGAAGAATACGCCCGCCAAGAATTCCACCACCGGATACTGCCAGGAAATCTTGCTCCGACATTTCCGACAAGATCCACTTTGGATTAGAAAGCTTAATATTGGAATCAATTCCTGCCAAGTCAGAGTCTTGCCGCAGGCCATACACATTGAGCGACCGTTTATACCCTTCCCTGTGTTGAATCTGATGGCGACTACATTGAGGAAACTGCCGATGATCGTTCCGGCGATGAAGGAGAAGATCAGCAAAAGAGTATCCATTTGTTTTTATTTCGGACCGATGCAGTACAAAGTAGTGGTATTACAGTCGATGTAAGGAGAATATCCGCTCGAAGAGTGCTGCAATGTCATGCCGAGTGAATTCTTTAAGACGTCATTATTGGACTGCTCCAAAGTCGCCTGCAAAATATAATCACTGGTACCATTCACGGAATATACATAAGAACCTGAACTTGGCGGAGTCGGAATCACAGAAATGTATTGGGATAATGAAACACTTGAAGCTCCTGATGGACAACCGTCAGGCTGCGATAAGACTTCTGTCGGTGTCGCATAATGAGCGGCATCAGGATACTGTCCACACCGGTCAAAATACTGCTCCAAAGCCAACTGGATCTGTCCGAGGTCGGAAACCCGCCTGGCATCGCGGGACTTCACTCGAGCGCCCATGATATTGTTCAAGATCATGCCGGTCAGGATCGCGATGATGGCCACGACGACTAATAATTCGATGAGCGTAAAGGCGCGGTTGTGAGTTGTTTTCATAGCCAAATTATAGCGCCAAGTGAGGATTTATGGAAGCAAGCTTTCATATAATCCGCCTTTACTGACAGGTGATGGTCAAAGGGCTGATTGTGTAATCGTTCTGGAGAGAATTGCCCGTTGAATCAAGACAAAAGAAGGTTCCCGTTCCCTGGCTCAACTTGCCGTACAAAGCGTAGGCATTTACCGAGCCAGTTATACTACTTCCTGTCACAGCTACCCCTGCCGGGTAAACAGCGATAAATTCCGGAAAAGCTCCCACCCAGCCATTAAAACTAAATCCGCTTGCTCGCGTTGTCGAAGCGGTACTGCTAGCTGTATTGTTATGGAGATCGGCAAAAATAATATTGTAGTTGATATTGGAGTTCCCGAGACTTGTAATCGCGTTCCCGCTGGCCGTAAAGCTGTTGTTATAGTTGATACCATATTCGCTTTCTATTTGAACGCGAAGTTGCTGAACATCGGCGATTACATGGGAATCCTTGGCTCTGGTCCTGGCCGAATTGATAGCAACCAAAACAATAGATGAAAGTATGCCGATAATGGCGATGACTACGAGAAGTTCGATGAGGGTAAAAGCACTTTGGGCGCCAGCGAGTTTTTTATTCATGGCAATATGGTACCACAATTCGGCAAATAGATATCCACAGCGGTCACTAGACCTGATGCTAATTCTTCAGAAAAAAACGTCCGATGCTTATGCAATGCCGAAATAACTGTTTATTCAAACCCTTGGAACTAATTCTGGCGTAATCATGATAGACAATGGAATCAGGCCAAAAAACCGTTGAGTAGCCAACCTGCTTGGCCCGATAACAAAAATCAGTATCTTCATAGCCAAAGAAATATTTTTCATCCAGCGGGCCTAGCTTATCGAAAAGTCTTCGCCTGATGATTTGGCAGGCGCCGATAGCCCAATCAACTTCTTTGATTGTTGATAAATCCTGAACGATGTATTTTCTGTACCAGGAAACGTTTGGGAATAACTTATAAAGTTTGGTTCCCCGCCAGAATAATGCCGCAAAAGTCGGAAAGGATCGCATAGATTCTTGAATAGTACCGTTTGGATTCAAAATTCGCGGTGCGATTATGCACACATTTGGATTGTTTTGAAAATATGATTCTATAGCGACCAGGTCCAATCTATCAATCCAAGCATCGTCATCAAGAAACATTAAGTAATCCTTGCTCGCTTTCTTGATACCAATATTCCTTGCTCCGGCCACGCCGAGATTGGTGGGTAATATTACCGATTCAATATTTCGTCTGGCTTTCAGGTAATCACCAGTGCCATCATTTGAGCCATTATCAACCACGATAATTTGACATCCATTTAATGTCTTTTTCACCGAATCGAGGCAACGCATGAGTTTGTCCAGACGGTTACGGGTTATAACTACAACTGAAAGATTTGTCATGTTTAATAAAGCGATTATATCATGTACTATATGGGCATGAATGAAAAGCCCCTGAAGACCATCGAACCACGAGTCGGATTCAATCCCTTTATCGAGATTGGTGATGTTTGGCGGCATCGCGAGCTTCTATATTTATTGGCTTGGCGAGATTACAAAGTTCGCTATCGCCAAACGATCATCGGCATAGCCTGGGCCATATTCCAGCCACTGATGGCCATGCTGGCTTTCGTCTTTATTTTTGGCAAATTCAACCAAATTACCGATAATGGCATCAATTATGCGCTCTTCGTCTATTCTGGTTTGGTAATCTGGCAGTTCTTCTCAAATTCCGTAAGCGAAGCCAGCACTTCCCTAGTCCAATCGAGTCAGATGATCACCAAGATCTATTTTCCTCGAATTATTGTGCCACTGGCCAAGATCGTCACTCAGTTCATTGACCTGGGATTATCTCTAGTAATTCTGGCGGCTCTCATGATCTATTTCCACTCTTTTCCAACCTTCGTCGGTCTAATTTCAGTAATTCCAATAGTAATTCTACTGGGAATTGTTTCGGCAAGCATCGGTATCATCTTGTCTGCTTTTAATGTCAAATATCGTGACGTTCAATACGCTCTACCCTATTTCATCCAAATGGGACTGTTCTTTAGTCCGGTAATCTATTCATCGGCCAGTCTTGGCAAATATCAGTGGCTTTTGAATCTGAATCCGATAACCGGGATCATTAACGCTTTCCGATCCGCCTTATTTTCATTACCGGTTTCCTGGACATCAATAGGAATTTCCTGTCTAATTACCCTGATGTTGTTTATGGCCGGAATGTATTATTTTATGAGGGCGGAAGGAGCTTTTTCGGATGTGATATAAATATAAGGTCACAATTTGTGACCTTAAAGAAATACGACAAACTACATGAAACCAATCATCGAAATAACCGGCCTAGGGAAAAAATACCCCATTATCCACGAGAAAGCCTGTTATGGGACTTTGCGCGACACTATAATGAATTCGTTGCACCATCCGTTTGCCTCAAAAAAAACCCATGAATCTTTCTGGGCTTTGAAAGACATCAATCTGACCGTCAACCGCGGCGACATTGTCGGCATCATCGGCCGGAATGGCACCGGCAAATCCACTCTATTAAAAATCTTGTCAGGCATAACCAAACCGACGGAAGGCAAAGTCAAACTCTGGGGACGCGTTTCTTCCCTACTAGAAGTCGGCACGGGCTTCCATCCAGAATTAACCGGCCGGGAAAACATCTACCTGAACGGTGTTATTCTCGGCATGACCCGCAAAGAAGTGTCCAAAAAATTCGATGAAATCGTGGCCTTCGCCGGCATTGAGAGGTTCCTCGACACTCAAGTCAAACACTACTCAAGCGGCATGTATATGAGACTAGCTTTCTCCGTGGCGGCACATCTAGAACCGGATATCCTGATCGTCGACGAAGTCCTGGCTGTTGGAGACGCCGAGTTCCAAAAGAAGTGTCTGGGAAAAATGGAGGAGGTATCAAAAGAGCAAGGAAGGACGGTGATATTTGTGAGTCATAATCTCGATGTCGTTCAATCCATAAGCCAAAAAGTTGCTTACATTTCTGATGGACACATCAAGCAAGTCGGAAAAACAATTGAGACTGTCGATGCATACATGAGCGACACTGTTTCATATCAGGCCAAAGATTTCGAAACAAAAAACAAGTCCGCTTTCATTTCAAAAGTAAGAATATCTGACGAAAACGGCAATCCGTCCTCAAACCTACCAATCAGTTTATCTTTTACTATTGATATCGAATATACCGTAACAAATAAACTAGAAGCTGTTCTCTGTTTTCTTTTCTTTGCCGATTCAAAGATTCTTTACGCAGTCACTGAAGCAGATAAAGAGGGCAAGCTTAGATTATACATGCCGGGAAAATATAGAGCAACGCTCAAAATACCTGAATTTTTCTTCAATGTTGGGACATACAGACTTGATATCAGCATTCAAGTACCAAGCATAGAATATCTTGACACCAAAGAGGGTTTCAATTTTAGAATCATAAGCGATAGTCGCGATAAGCGGAACCAGCTGTTTGGCGGTAAAGTCTATGGCCACATGGCTTCCCTGTTGCCGATTGAGACAAAAAAACTCCAATGAGATTATTATCCTTTATAATTGTTCTGGCGCACACGACTCAACCATGAAAGACAAACCAATCGACATTGTCTTCTCTTCAGATAGCCGATACGCACAACATCTAGGGGTGGCTCTTATTTCCATATTTGAAAATGCCAAATCGTCGACACAGATTCGCATCTACGTCATCGACAATGGGATTCATGAAACTGATCGCCTTAAACTGAAGAAAATTTCGGAGAAATATTGTTTTCAATTAGTATTCACCCCTGCAAAGAAAAAATATTCCTCAGCCTATCAAAAAATGTTTATCCCTGAGTATTTTCCTTACCTTGATAAAATCCTGTATCTGGATTGTGACATTGTGGTCATGGAGGATATTGAGGAATTATGGAAGATCGATGTTTCTTCTCATTATCTAGCGGCAACCAAAGACGATTGGGCTGCAAATCAGCTCGTGTTGGCCAAACTAAAAAGCCAAAACTATTTTAACTCTGGCGTCATGTTGCTGAACCTCAAGAAATGGCGAGGGGACAATATCACGGACAAGATCGAGGATACCGTGATAAGTGAATCATACAACCATATCTTTTTTGAGCAAAATGCGATTAATACTGTTATTGGTGATGAATTCATTCAACTAGACCCTAAGTATAATCAACTTCCCCACCTCATTATGCAAAAACCAATAATTGTTCATTTTGCCGGTCATAAACCATGGGTACATTCCTGTGAACATCCGCAAAAAAAAATCTATTTCAAATTCAAAAAAATCAGTCCGTGGAGATGGGTCAGCTTTTTTAACGGCAATTTTCAAAATGCCAAAAAATATTACCTCGAATTACTATTATCGGAATCCGCACTTGATCTATACATTAAAACCAGAACTTTATTTACAGGAATTCGGACAAAAATTGGCGTATTTCTCAAATCCAAGATAAGGCCCGAATTGCGAAGAATCGTTCTGACTGTTTATTCTGTCATTCAAATTGCAGAAACAATATTTTTGAGAGCTTTCACCAAAGAAACAGACGGTCTTGTCGTGATTCGAACTGATCATATCGGAGATTTCATCTTGTTCTTGCCGACATTTAGACTTTATAAAAGTGCCTACCCGGGCAAAACGATCACCTTGATTGCAAATCAAACCTGCCGCGAACTGATCGAGCGATTTCGCCATTCCAATATTTTCGATAAAATCATTTATTTGGACGAGAATAAATACAAGAGAAACATATATTATAGAATGGCATTCACTTACAGATTGGCCAAATTCTCCTACGAAACTCTGATCAATCCGATATATTCAAGGACTGAGGAAATAGATTTGATCGTTCGACTGGTTTCGAGCAGATCCAAGTCTGGCTTTGAATGCAACAAGTTAGATTCTATCTACACCAAACTTTGTCCGGCTCCAGATACAGTCAAATCAGAAGTTGAAATAAACACGATTTTCGCCAAATTCCTCGGCATAACACCGATCGGCGATCTGTTACCCTGTCTTGATATTGATCTGAATGACCAAAAAAGTGCAGATCGAATAATCGGCATAAGCAATATTCCCGATAAATATTGCATTCTTTTCCCTGGTGCCGCGCTTCGTTATAAAATCTGGCCTCTTCATAAATATGTCGCTGTCGCAAATTTTCTTGTATCAAAGGGAATTACACCGGTAATCTGCGGCTCGATAGACGAGCTTCCCATGGCCAGGGAAATCTCAAACGCTTGCACGGGATGCATTGTCATCAACGGTCAAACCGACATCTGGACACTGGCGGCCATTCTGAAACAGTCGAGGTTTTATGTTGGAAGCGACACGGGTATAATGCATCTGGCTGCTTCCGTAAAGACCCCGGTAATTTGCCTTATGGGCGGAGGATATTTTGGACGTTTTTTTCCTTATGGAGATCCGAAAACCAACAGGATGGTTTACGATTATCACATGAAATGCAAAAATGACGGCTGGGCCTGCGTCACTGATCAAAATAAACCGGCTCCGTGTATCGCAGGGATTATAGTCGAAAACGTAACCGCTGAGATAGATTCTCTACTCACAATTCTCGATAATAAACATGAATCCTAAATTTTCCATAATCACTTGTACGAAAGATAGCGAACAATATCTGGAGCAAAACATCAAAAGCGTCTCTGAACAAACATTTAACGACTTTGAACATATCCTTGTCGACGGCCAATCATCGGATAAAACAATTGAAATAATTTGCAAATATCAAAATCAATTTCCCGATAGAGTCATTTCGATTATCCGATCTCCAAAAGGCATAGCCGATGCTATGAACGAAGGTATAAAGAGGGCAAAAGGTGAATACATAATCTGCTTACATTCCGACGATTTATTCAATGATAAAAACGTATTGAAAGATACCGCAGAATTCTTAAAAAAACATCAACCTGATTGGACCTATGCCAAAGAAATGCTTATAGATTCTAATGGAAAAGAAATTAAGCTTTTCATAAATATGAATCTATTCAGATCTGGAAGTGAAAGATTTTTTAGCAAATATCTTCTTAAATATTTCAATTTCGTCAGACATCAGTCGGTCTTCATAAAAAAAGATGTTTTTAACCGCTTTGGTCCATTCGATGAAACGTTTAGGATCGCCATGGATTATGAATACTGGCTTCGAATCAAAAATAGGACTGATTGGATATTTTTTGATAGAATTGTCGACAATTTCAGGAAACACGACAAAGGAGCTTCATCTTCCCCTTTTACCAGAACAGATTCTCATCTAGAAGAAATGCAGGCCGGTAAAATGTACATGAATTGGTTTGAATTTTACGTATTGCGTTTTATTTTCAAAATTCTCGCCAAAGTGGCTGATGAAGCAAAAGAGCAGATCGAGCTTTATAAAGCTTTTCGCAAAGCTGTCATTGGTAGAAGACAACTATGAAAACAAAGAGACTACAAATTTCGACTATAGACTTAACAAGCCTAACTTTGGCATTTTGTCTCTCCTTTTTTCTCCGTTCATCCCCTCTTTCTCTCAAATATTTCGGCCCAATTAATTTCAGCACCACTTCTTATCTTATTTCCTTTGTAACCACTTCCCTCCTCCTCCTAATAATCTTCGGCACCTTCAAACTCTACCAGATCCGCCTCATCGAACTATCCGCCCGTATCTTCACGGTCCTCAAAGCTCTGGCAGTCTGGACATTCATTACCGCCACTTTGATCTATGTTCTCAAGTTTGATTTCTCCCGCGGTTTATTCTTCATGACGGTTGCCTTAACGACAGTATTCATCTGTCTGGCCCGCTTCTTCCTGTTCAAACATCGTCAGAAAAAGTCAAAAGGCGATAATATTGAAGCGATAATCATCGGGACTGGCGATAGAGCAAGCAGCATTGAAAGGCAGATCAAGGAAACATTGCCGAATTCAAATTGCAAAAAGTTGGACTTTTCAAATAATAAAACGTCTGATTATCTTGTTTCTCACGCCTCGGCCGACATTTTCATTGCCGACGAACTCCTATCGCGTGACAAAGTCCTTTCTATTCTAGTTGATGAAAGGTTCAGTCACCACAGTTTCCGAGTCGTCTTGGACGTTTTTCGGCTGGCTACAGGTGAGATACACCTCAATGACATTGATGAAATTCCTTCAATAGCCTCCAGGAATGAACCTCATTCGGCTTTTAAAATGACAAAAAAAGCGCTTGATTTGGTCGTTTCTATTACCGGTCTGATCATAACTTCACCGCTCTGGATTCTGATTGCAATCTTGATCAAGCTCGATTCCAAAGGTCCGGTTCTTATTAAACAATCCCGGGTCGGCTGGAATGGCCAGCCGTTTACGATTTTCAAATTTCGGACAATGCGTTGTGACGTGCCGCTTTATCAATTGGCGCCACACGATCAAACAGATTTTCGCATCACTAGAATCGGTAGATTCCTCCGCCGTTTCAGCCTCGACGAACTTCCACAATTATGGAACATCTTCAAAGGTGAAATGAGCCTAGTCGGTCCGCGCCCAGAAATGGAGTTTATTGTAAAAAATTACCAGCCTTGGCAGAATTTCCGCCTCAAAGCCAAACCTGGCCTGACCGGCCTTTGGCAAATCCTAGGGCGCAAAGACATTCCCCTCCATGAGAACCTCGAATACGATTTCTACTATGTCACCAATAGGAGCCTGCTTCTTGATTCGACAATAATTTTGAAGACAATACCGGCAGTATTATTTGGCAGAGGGGCGTATTGAAAGATTCACTTGTCTTCACTATCAACGAAAGGTTTAATGAATTTTTCGACCAGAATCTTAAAATAGACCTTGTACAACTCAAAAAACTTTCTTGTTGAGATTACCACCTGGTCCGGAGATAGTTTGTCGTAATCATGAGTAATTTGATTGCGAACTTTCGCTGATTCCGCTATTTTGTCCGCTAAATCCTGATCTATTATATTTAATGGCACTAATTCATAGAAGGAAGACTTCGATGAATCTGGAACAGTGCCGCCAAGTTGGTAAATCAGAATCGCGTTTATATCTACCGCTTCATCAACAACCAGCTGAAAAATCCTCTCGATTGAATAAAGCTTGTCTTTATTATCAAGTATTTGCTTGTTATCCAAAATCAAATATGACTGGAGCTCCGCCAAATAGCCCTGTAAGAGCAAAATTTTTCTATCAAGAGTCTTTTTTACATCTTCATTTATCATAGCTGTTCAGCCCATTCAACAAGCCTTTTTTGGCCAAGCTTGCGTAACCAAGCAGTATCCATCCAAACCCAAATAGCATAGAATTTCCATCGAAGAAACAATGCGGGCTCGCGTTCATACAGAAGCTTACCATCTACAACTATCGCTCTCATAAGAGTCGGCGATGCCCTACTCAGATCAACGGCAGTAACATCCGTCCTGCCGAAGGCATTGTCGAGATCAGTCATCACCCTTACTATATCAAATTTGCCCTTGCTGATAACCCCGACATCAACATCACTCTTTGGATGAGTCCTGCCGGTAGCTTGCGAACCGAAAAGAACGACGAAATCGAGTCCGTGTTTTATGGCCACTTCCGCGATTTTGGGTTTTACAGCTTCGATATCCATGCCACAACTATAACACACTTTTAAGACAAAATCTTTTACCTGCTCTTTTCGATTTTATCATTGAAATCGTTGAGTTTTATCAGATTTTCATCAATTGTCCCTGAATTGGGATCACTCTTGAACCATAGGGCCTTTTCATACTTGGCATAAATCGGCAGTACCTCATTTATCACATACAAAGCCTCATCATATTTGCCATTTTTTACATCCAATTCAACCAGCCTGACTTGAGCGTTGAGATCGCTAGCCGGAAAATATTTGATGGCATTCAATAAGTTTTCCCTGTAATTGGTCGCGTCGCCAGCCGCTTCATATACAACAGCCTTGGCCAGATAATATGACCCGCTTTGAGGGAAAATGTTGATCGCTTTGTTGATGCAATTCAAGGCCGCCACATAATTCTTGGTCAAGAAATAAACCCGCCAAAGGTCATACCAAGTCGTCGGATCATGAGAATTGATCGAGGCAGATTCAAAATAACTATTGATGGCATTATCAGCATCCCGATTGGTCAATAGATAAATATCGCCTTTGGCCCGAGCCATATCGGATCTAAGAAGCTGAATTGAGATGATTGATGCGCCGATGATTAAAATAACTAATATGTAAACAAGCCATTTTGGCAAATAGGAAACCGACGCACTATTATCTTTCTCATTGTTGTAATCGGTTACGCCTCTAACTTTCTCATTTTTATAATCGGTGGCGCGATCATTCAATAAGAATCCATATAATAAACCGGCAAAGACAAAGAATATCAACAGTAAATTGTTCACGCCCCAATCAAAGTCCGTCAGTCCATGAATAGTACCAGCGATTAAGGCGGCGTAAATGCTTACAGCCAACCAAGAGAATCTCCGGCGCCTGATAATTAGACCGCGCATTTGCCAGAACAAAGACGCTATAAATATCACAAATATCGTCGTAACAATTAACCCCTGCTCAACCAACATCTTGAGTAGCCAGTTGTGTGGATCAGCAAATGAACCGTAGTTCGGATCAGTCTTGTATATTCTGAGAGCACTGCCGTAATTCCCCACCCCAAAGCCCGTAAAAGGCTTCTGCAAGAATGTATGCCAGGCATCGTTGAAATAGTGCAGCCTGGCGGTAAAAGCATTGGTTTCCGCGTCTTGCATGGAAAATACGGCAGCATCGGATAGTTGAGCAGGTTTGGTGTTGAGTTTGGCGAGGAACCAAATTCCAACCGTTATTAAAAGAGTTAAAATCAGCAGGATTAGAATTCCCCGCCATTGTCCAAAAAATCCCCCACTCCTCCCTATCAGTCGGGGCAACCCAGTGGACCTGAGCAAAGCGAAGGAACGGGGGATTTTTGAAAAAACCATTGCACTCACGATCACCCCCGCCACAATCGACACCCAAGTCCCCCTGGAATAAGTCAGTATCAAACTGGAAAATATTATTGAACCGGACAAGAGCCATAAATACTTTTGCCATTTTGTTTCTTCTGAAAAGATTAAATAGACGCTCAAAAAGAACGGGATTATCAGGAATCCCCCGTAAACATTGTGAGTACCAATAAAACTGTTCAACCTGGTATACGAGGTCAGACCTAGTAAAATGAAATTGTAAATCGAAGCAATTCCGAAACCGGCGGTTAATATGACAAATACTTTTGAGATGTTTGCAATAAATTTATCTTCTTTAGCCAAACATTGGCAGAATAGGAATACGCCCAAATACCCCAGCCACCAAATGATTACAGGAACTGAACGGACGAAAACTTGGGAAAACGGCAGAAATATTAGTAAGAAGACGAAGAATGCAATAAAGGCTATATTCGGGATTGTACGCTGAATACGTCGATCAAAGCGACTAGCCACAAAGAGGAGAAGTGTTGTAATAAAAACAACATAAATTGCAAGCGAATGAAAAGTGCCACTTAAAAGAAATGGTACTAGAAGCAACAGAAGAGTGGCGATAAATGTCATTGATTTGATCGGTTAAATTTGTATTCTTTGAATACTATCATTAAATTATTCATAAAGCTTATACAAAACAACCTCTCAAACGAGAGGTTGTTTTGCGAACAAAATCAAGCGAGATTTAGTTTCCGGCTGTCGGACAAGAAGAAGCGTTGTGAGCAATTGCAGACTGATTTGTTCCACCAGTAGAGTCAATACAGAAATACTTTGTTTGACCCGTACTTGGCAAAGCCCCATAAATAGCATAGGTCTTTACAGGTGCCGCATCGGTTACTGCAAACAACATACCACCATTATTACTTGCATCAGTTAACAGTGCGCTAATAACATTCCAAGCCAGAGTTGTACAAGGAGCTGTACCAGAAGTGCAAAGCCCATTACCATTTGCCCAAGTCGTTGGCGTAACGTTTGCCGCAAGTGCCTGAGCATAGTCTGTGCCACTATAAGATGATTCTGCCTGAGTTCTAAGCTGTTGAACACTTGAAATAATCCTAGAATCCTTGCCCTTGTTCCTAGCCGAATTCAAGCTCACGAGAACGACGGAGGCCAAGATGCCGATGATGGCGATGACGACGAGGAGCTCGATGAGGGTGAAACCTTTTGTATACCTTCTCATAGTATATTTATAATTAAGTTACTAATCTATTAATAACGAACCTTTGATGAGGTTGTTGGGATAATTGTATCATTTTCCTGGGAAATATAGGCGCAACACAGGCTGTGGATAACGGGAGGATAGAGGTAAGAGGTAAGAGATAAGATAAATCGCATTAAATCTTAACTCTTACCTCTTACTTCTTAACTCTTGGCTCTCCTACTGCGCCCCTGCAATATTATAAATAGGTACGAGCACTGAAGCTAGAAGGACGGCCACGCCGCCGCCCAGGAGGACGATCATGGCTGGTTCGATGAGAGAAACGAGCGAATCGACGGCCGTGGTCACTTCACGGGTATAGAAGCCGGCCAAGGTCTTCAAGATCTGACCGACCTCGCCGGTTTCTTCACCGACTTTGGTCATTTGGACCAAAATGCCGGGAATCTCGTGAGGATTGTTGGAAAGGGATTCTGACAAGGTCTTGCCGCCTTTGACCGACTCGACGGCGTTCATCATAATCTGCGAATAGATCTTGTTGTTGATGATATTGGCTGTCAGCTCCAAGGCACGAATGATCGGGATGCCGGAGGAAAGCATCGTGTTCATATTATCGGCAAAGCGGGACAGGTAGAGTTTGCGGTAAAGAGTGCTGATGTACGGGATATTCATCTTGAAATGGTCAAAAGCATAGCTTCCGGAAGGAGTGCGAATATAGCGGATCAGGAAGAACACCACCACGACCAAAATGCCGAAAATGAAGAACCCATAACTGACCAGGAAGTTGCTGATGCCCATGATGATGACCGTGTAAAATGGCAAAGCCACGTTGGACTCGGTCAAGATGCCGCTGATCTTCGGGATAACCACCGTAAACATCAGGATCATGACAGTCAGGAATGTGACGACGACGAAGGCCGGATAGATGAGGGCGCCGCGGACCTTGGAATTGAGTTCGTAGGAGCGATCGAGATATTGGGCCAGATATTCAAAGACTTCGTTCAACTTGCCCGACTCTTCGCCGGCCTTGACCATGCTGACGTAGAACTCATTGAAGATCTTGGGATGCTTGGCTAGAGCCGCCGAAATGGAAGCGCCGCTTTGGAGATCGTCGGCCACATTGCCTAGCTGGACACGCAGGACATTGTTTTCCGTCTCCCCCGCCAGAAGGCGGAAGACTCTCAAGGCCGAAACCTGGGCCTCGAAAAGGGTGGAGAGTTGGCGGGAAAGGATGACGATATCCTTGTTGCTGACCCTGTCAAGCATAGAGATCTTCTTTGACAGAAAGGATGACTGGGTTTCCGCGCCCTTGATACCGGCCAAGACCAAGCCCCTTCTCTGCAAGGAAGAAATAGCAACATCGACGTTGATGGCGTCTATCGAGCCTGATTTCTTGGCTCCTGTTTCATCGATGGCTTCGTAGTTGAAGAGCATGGTGGTTATTATAACTTATTTTTATCCTACCAGCGAAGGTGTCAAGTGTATTACTAAAAATCCCCCGCCCCTCGCTTCGCTTCGGGGCACCCCCTTTTCCAAAGGGGGATCTTCCAACGTACAGCTAATGTAATACATGTCGCTATTATTTAATTAATCTTCGGGTTTAAAATCAAACACAAAGAGTGATTAGAGTCAGTGCGAGTTAAATTAAGAAAGTGGTTTGATGGAGAATCCCCCTTTGGAAAAGGGGGTGCCCCGTAGGGGCGGGGGATTTTTTTATTTGAATAACATTCAACTCCTACAGCATCCTCTCCAGATTCTTCGGATTCAAGGAATTCTGATAGGCGCTTTCGACCGAGATCTCCCCCGCCCGGACCAACTCCGCCAAGGAACGGTTCATGTCGATCATGCCTTCCTGGGAACTGGTTTCAATGACCGTATTGAGTTCATGAGTCCGGCGTTCGCGGATAAGGTTGGAAATGGCGGTATTGTTGATGAGAAGCTCATAAGCCGGGATGAGACCGCCGGAAATGCGCGGGATCAGGCGCTGGGAGAAGATTCCGGAGAGCGAACCGGCCAACTGGACACGGATCTGATCCTGCTGATTTGGCGGGAAAGAGTCGATGATACGGTCGACGGTCTGGGCGGCATTGTTGGTGTGTAGCGTAGAGAGAATAAGGTGACCGGTTTCGGCGGCGGTCACGGCCGTGCCGATGGTGATGATGTCGCGCATTTCACCGACCATACAGACATCGATGTCCTGGCGGAACATGGCCGTCAGGGCGTTGCTGAAATCAGGCGTGTCGATCCGGACCTCACGCTGGTCGATGACCGACTTTTT
>Ga0114951_10001845_pt1 | contig 25181 bp, 22 predicted proteins | sample AM7aDNAmetaG_FD_88677 | JGI IMG/M metagenome (GOLD analysis project Ga0114951, IMG submission 88677) | Freshwater microbial communities from Finland to study Microbial Dark Matter (Phase II) - AM7a DNA metaG | ecosystem: Environmental > Aquatic > Freshwater > Lake | place: Finland: Lake Alinen... | reverse complement strand
GCGGTGGGTGTGTCAGGCGGTCAAAGCGTGCAGGACGGGCAGTGCGCCAGCGCGGCCGCGGCGATCATGGCGAAGTAGAACTCGCAGCTTTCGCTTTTTTCCGTTGCCTGGCAGATGAGCTATTGGGGAGTTCATTGAGGGCTACTGGAGAACCAGCGCGCTCTCTTCCCTCATGGCTGTAATCTCCGAGCGGGTTTCGTCGGCGGCTCTGCGGCGGTCGGTATAGACGCGGGGCTCACCGAAGCGGACATCGGCCCAGAAATCGGCCACGCCGAGCACCTTCCACATGTGGTTCGCGAAGGTTTCGTCGCCGTACCAGCAAAGCTCCCGTTCCTCCATGCCGTCGCCGATAACATAGCGCACGGCGGCGGTTGTGATGGGCACGCCTAAAGATGTGGCGGGATCAATCAGCCTGGAGTGGAAACGGATCACCTGGCTTCCATCGGTGCTGGTGCCCTCGGGAAACAGCAGGACAGGAACCGGGATGGGCAACTGGAGCCTCTCGGTCATCTGTTCAGCAACGGATTGGGCGCTGGCAAGGCTGGACCGGTCGACAAAGATGGTGCCGCCTGTGCGCGCCGCCTTTCCAAAGAACGGCCAGCCGCCAATTTCCATTTTGGCGACAAAGAAACAGGGCATATCCGCCGAAAGGACGAGGATATCGATGTAGCTGAGGTGATTGGCAACAACCAGGCCGTGTGTAGGCGGTTGGCCTTCCACCTTGCAATGAATGCCGAGGCTCTTGAGAATTCCCCGCGCAGTTTGCTGAACCCACAGGGCGCGACGATAGAGAGTAACCGGACCGGTGAGATGCAACAGCCAGAACCGAACGATACAGAGGGCTAGAGAAAAGGCCAACGCCACAGCGCGCCGGAAGCGGCGAAAGGTCATTGTGTGAGGGGAGCCAGAATCTGATTACGCTTCGAGCGCGAAATCAGCTTGATATCGAGCTGAGTAAGAAAACCGATGGTACGAAATTCCCGGCTCCAAGCCAATTCCGCGGCATCGCGCGGACCAATGGCCAGATAGGCTTTCAGCAACCTTGGAACCTTGACTTCAGGAATAACCGGCATTCGCATCGACTTACTTTCACTTGAAACCGGCGGCTGTGTGCGCCGGCTTTCTTGCTCGTTAGGGCGGGTGGATGAAGCGGCTGGTTCTGTCTCAAACTCCAGAAACCCGCAAGAGCCAAGTAGGCGGTATAACTGCCAACCGTGCGACGGGCCGTTGGAGTTCAAGGAAGAGCCGCCGAGCAGGCAACGCAACCCCGTTTCGTTAGCATACTGCGCCATCCCCCTATTGAACAAGACTGACCGGCATTTCGCGGAGCGGAATTTTCCAGTGAATCCGGCCGGGGCAGCGCCCTGAACCCAGTGTTTTGGTAGTTTCCAGGAGCGGATTTCAATTCGGTCCAGTCGAACTGCCTTGGCCATGATCTCTGGTAGGCTAGTTTCAGAATCAGGTATTAGAGTTCATGAGCACTGTAGAACCCAAAACGCAAGGTACAGGGATAGTTGCAGGAAGCCCGCTGGGTTTTGCCGGTTTCTTACTGCTCGTCTATGTTGTGCCTCCGCTGTTGATCTTCTTCGACGTGGTTCCCTTCCGCTTCCGCTTTCCAGTGTTGCTGATCACGTCGGTGATGGTGCTCGCGTATGTGCTGTGGAAAGGGAACGGGCTGGCAGCGCTGGGGCTTCGCAGGGATACGCTAAAGCGCTCGCTTCAATTGAACCTGTCAATTACGGCGTTGGCGCTGGTTGCGATCGCGGCTGTTTATTTTCTGGGGCTGATGCGCGCACCCTCTATTCCGGCGTGGCGGTGGTTTTTCGTCTTCTATGTGCTGCTGTCGTGCCCAGCGCAGGAGTTTCTGTTTCGCAGCGCACTGTTCGCGGAGATGGACCGGGCGGGGATAACGCACAGGATTTGGCAGGTCGCCATCTCAAGTGCTGCATACTGCCTTTTGCATGTGATCTACCGGGACGCAATTACCCTGGGCGTGACGCTTTGCATGGGAATTGCATGGGGGCTGAGTTATCGTGCCGCGCGGAATTTGTGGGGAGTCACGGTCTCCCATTGCGTTCTGGGAACAGTCTCAATTTTTGTGGGGTTGATCTGACTTATGCTCAGCCGTGCTCACCGTAACTTCCAAGGCAATTGGACGGCAATCGTCCTGGCGGTCATCAGCATCATCCAGGGTTTGGCATTCAACGATCTTGCCGGCCGTCTGCAGATGATTCTTAGCTATACCGAGGCGACTCACGATCTGATTCCGGCTGCGCATTTTCTGCTGGCCTTTACGTTATTGCTACGGATTTTTCAGACTTATATTACGGCCGCGCTGGATTACGACGAATGGGCAACGAACTTCGCTGACGTTCTTCTTATCTTTGTGATCGGCATGCTGGAGTATCACGTTTTTTCGTCGTTGATCGTGCCGGGCTTTGCGGTGATGCAGTTTCACAAGCGGATCAGCATTGTCTCGATACTGGCGCTTATCGGGTATATCCGCGCCTTTGGCTCGTTGAAGGAACCGATGTTTGCCAATTACCAGGGCTACCGCAAAGAGCGCAGGTTGCAGGCCATGAACATTGCGGGCGTGGCGGCCGTTCAGGCGATTTCACTGCTCATCCTGCTAACGCACACGTTACCGAGTGCGGTATATGTAATCTGTGCGGCAGTCGCTGCGGCTATCCTGGCATTCAACATGGGCTACTCGATGAATGCGACGTTCTCGACCAAGCTCGACACTACCGGTATGAGCCACGACGGCGTAAGCGCCTTCAGCGCAGAATCGCACCTGGGGACCGGCAATATACGAGTTCGCCAGGCAGGCCGCGACGATTCACTGGCGTTAGCGCGCCTTATGACGGATCACTTCGGCTACATGTATGCGGCGGCGTTCGACACTAGCCCTCGGATGACCGAGAAGATCCTGCTTAACCTGGTGCGTATGGCAAATGGCAAAATTCCGAATTTTGGCTTTCGGTCGTTCCAAGTTGCCGTAGAAGGTGAGCCACACGAGGTGATAGGCCTGTTGAAGTGCACCTACTCGACGGCATTCAGGGCCGGAGTACTTTATTGGCTATTGGTACCCGCGATTCTTTTCTATCATCTGGGCGTTGTCGGCCTGGTGCGGTCGTGGCGAAACTGGCGGGTTTTGAGCGATACAGCACCCGACATTGGGCCGGGCGAACTCTACATTCAATACATTGCCGTTGACCGGAAGCTTCAGGGAACCGGAGCCGGGGGACGGCTTATGGAATACGCGATTGAGCTAGGCAGATCGATGCGGAAATCAAGAGTCACGCTGGACGTGCGCGAGCCGAACCAAACGGCGCGAGACTTTTTCAGCGGCAAGGGATTCCGCGAGATGCAATTGATCGTCAGGCGTTCCGATCAGTTTGTAGGCAAGGGCCCGACGATCCGCATGGAGCTTGACATCCCTGCCCCGGTTGACCTGGCGATGGATATTTAGGAGCCGGGCAGTCTAGAGACCAACAAGAAACAAGTTTGGGATTCTGCGAACGATCCAAGTGGAGATGGCGGCAGGGGGGGGTGGAGCAGGTGAAGCAAGTCAGGCGGTGCGTGGATGCGCCATACAGAGGCAGGCCGCTGCTTTGCACTCCCGGCGTATACTGGCGCGAGCCGGAAAATCAAGACCCATCCTTGCTGTACAGGGCGACTGTTCGCGGTCGCGCCTCTCAGGAGTGAAGTTTCCATGAAAAGACGTGCCTTTCTTTTGCAGTCGAGCGCCGGACTGGCCGCTGCCGCTTTGCCTGGTTTTGCAGAAACAGCCGCCGCACCCCTGGTTGGCAAGACAGGCGCTTCGCAACACGGTCTCGTTCATCCCGGCATCCTGCAAACTCGTGCCGATCTGGAGTTCATGAAGGCCAAGATCAAGGCCGGCGAAGAACCGTGGAAGTCCGCATGGGAGCGGCTGCAGGCCGACCCCGATTCCTGGCTCGACTTCAAGCCCGCGGCCTTTGCGCACATCATTCGCGGCGCTTACGGGGCGGGACAAAAGGGCGGCGCCGAACTCACGGCCAGCGCCAGCGCAGTGAACAGTCACGTAATTCAATGGGTGGTGACGGGCAACGAAGCCTATGCCCGCAAGGCTATCGAGATTTTTGACGCATGGTCGGGGACGCTCGCCGACTTCTTTGAGAACGACGCCATGCTGCTGTCGGGCTGGACCGGTGGAGACTTTTGCAACGCCGCTGAAATTCTGCGCGCCACTTATCCGGCATGGCGGGGCGAGTCGCAGGCACAGTTCAAACGGATGATGCTCACTGTCTTTGTTCCGCTGCTGCGCATGTACTACCCGGAGGCCAACGGCAACTGGGATGCGGCGATCATGTACACGCTGCTCTCGATAGGCATCTTCTGCGACGACCGCACGCTAATGGACGAGGCCTGCCATCACTATCGCGTCGGGCCTGTCAACAGCGGCATAACGCGCTACATCTATCCCAGCGGCCAGTGCGAAGAGACTACGCGCGACCAGGGGCATGTGCAGCTCGGACTCGGCTACCTGGCGCGCACCTGCATTGTGGCGTGGAACCAGGGCGTGGACCTGTTCGGTGAGGCCGATAACCGTCTTGCTCTGGGCTACGAGTACACAGCCCGGCTGCTGCTGGGCGAGACGGTCCCGGTTTACGGCAAGATCGTGGACAACCGCAACCGGTTCAGCGACATTTACGAGGGTGTGCTGAATCACTACCGGTACCTGAAGCAGATCGACCTGCCATACACGGAGAGGGCGGCCATGCAGGCACGCGACCACTCCCGCAGCGTGCTGACGCTCTTCAAAGGCGACCGTGGCACGACTGCGGCAAGGCTGCTGCCTGCGCCTGTCGCCTCGAAGGTCGCGGTGGCGGCCGGTGCGCAAACCAAGCCTTCGGCTCCCGCGCCTGCCAATGCAATCGACGTGGCACCCGGCCAATCCATACAGGACGCACTCGACAAGCTGAAGGCAACGGGCGGCACGGTGAGTCTTGCCGCTGGGTTGCACACGCTAACAGCAACATTGCGATTGCCGAGCGGAGTCTCGATTGTCGGCGCAGGTCTGGATTGCGAGGTGTTTCTCGATCCGGCCAAGCCTGAGTACGAAGCCGCAATCGTCAACGCCGACGCAGACATGCACGAAATTGTTCTGCGCGCCTTTGTGATCGACGGAGCGCAAACCCCCAAGCCCGGCCGCGACCCCAACAGCGACGTGCAGCATCGGCGCATGGAGCGGGGGCCGATTCGCGCGGGCGTGCTGTTCCAGGCGGATGAGAAGCTGGCTCTTCGCAACATTCGATTCGAGCACCTGACCGTTCGCAATTGCACTTATTCGGGGGTTGAGATTTTTGGCGCCGAGCAGCTCTCGGTTGTCGATTGCGATTTTTCGGGGAGCGGCGGGCTGGTTCCGCCCGGGCCGGGCAAGAATCACAACCTGAAGCTCAACCACGTCTCAGGCGTAACGGTGAGCGGCTGCCGGCTCTCCGACTCGATGTTCGGCTGCGGCGTGGCCGTGAGGTTTGGCCGCGACGTGACCATCCGCGACTGTGAGATTGCCCGCAATGGCCTGGACGGCGTTCGCATTGCGGAGTCACGCGAGGTGACCGTCGAAGCCAGTCTGGCGGAAGGCAACGGCGGCGCCGGGATAGCGCAGCAAACGTGGATGGAACCTAACCAGAAAGTCGAAATTCGGGGCAACACCTTGCGCAACAACGCCAATAGTAATTAACAGGACTTGCGTGTTTCGGTTGCCGGGGTGAAAATGGCTGGCATCTGTTCGCGCAGCATATTATTGATCCGGCAAGAAAGCAACGGCGTCTTGTTCCCACCCATTTCCGCAAAATACGCGGGAATGAAGGGGGCACACGAACAGTATTTCGTTGCCGGATCCATAGTAGCGCCGACCCGAGTCCTGCCGATAATAAGTTGGATAGGAATTCAGCATCGCCGGAGGAAGAACCATGGCGAACAAAGAAAAGAAGAACCACAAGGACGCAAAGCAGAAAGACCAGCAGATTGACATGAAGGGGGCACCTTCGCCTGCAGGCAACCCGGTAGAAGGCCTGCTGCAGCCGGACGGCGTTCAGCGTCTGGGCAAGGACTGCGACTACGAGCGCGAACTGCGCCGGCTGCAGACTGAACTCGTAAAGCTGCAGGAATGGGTGCGCAACGAAGGGCTGCGCGTAGTAGTCCTGTTTGAAGGCCGCGATGCCGCCGGCAAGGGCGGCGCCATCAAGCGTGTGACCGAGTCGCTGAATCCGCGCGTCTGCCGGGTGGTGGCACTGGCTACGCCCACGGAGCGCGAAAAGTCGCAATGGTATTTCCAGCGTTACGTCCCCCACCTGCCCGCGGCTGGAGAAATGGTTCTCTTCGACCGCAGCTGGTATAACCGCGCCGGTGTGGAGCGCGTGATGGGCTTCTGCACGGAGCGCCAGTATCTGGAGTTCATGCAGAGCTGTCCCGAGTTCGAGCGCATGCTGCTGCGCTCTGGCATCATCCTCATCAAATACTGGTTCTCAGTGTCCGACGCCGAACAGGAGCGCCGCTTCCAGGACCGCATGAGCAAGCCGACCAAGCGCTGGAAGATCAGCCCGATGGATCTTGAGTCGCGCAAGCACTGGGCCGACTACTCGAAAGCCAAAGACGAGATGTTCGCGATCACCGACACCAAGCAGTCGCCCTGGTACGTGGTGAACGCGGAAGACAAGAAGGCAGCGCGGCTCAACGTGATCCGCCACCTGCTCTCGATGATCCCTTACCGCGACCTGACGCCCGAACCGCTGAAGCTGCCGCCGCTGGGCAAATCGAAATATGTTCGGCCGCCGATTCAGGAGCAGAACTTTATACCGCAAATCTATCGATAGCTGGATCTCTTAAAAAAGCGGCCCGGCGCCCATCCACTTGCGAAGATGGGCGCCGGGCCGTTCTGGTTCCAGGGATTCTGCAATGCGCTGGACTAGCGCTTGATGATCTTCGCCAGGCGCGGATCGGCCCAGAGCGAGGCGAATTCCTGATCCTTATAGACATCGGACAAACGCGGGAAGCGATCGTCTTTTGCACGGCGCAGATAGTCCAGAGCGCCGTCGAGGTTGCCGCGTTTAGCGTAGGCTTTCGCGATCAGGTAGGAGATGCGGGCGCGCTGCTCGGGGGTTCTGACCTGGGCGGCAAGTCCGTTGCCGTCGTCCTGCATCAGGTCGGGATTCAGTTCGAAGGCTCGAGAGTATTCCGTCATCGCGCGGTCGATCTCGTTCAGTCCCATCCAGACTCCGGCAATGTTAAGGTGAGCGGAGGCGCTTGACTCATCGAGGGCCAACGCCTCTTTCAGATAACGAAGGGCCTGTTTGTATTTCTTGTCCAACAGGCACAAGGCCCCCAAATTGTTCAGTGCGGTGGTATTGCGGGGGTCGTACTTGATTGCCTGATTGAAGCTTCTACGCGCGGCACCCCTGTTCTCGAGTTTGAGTTGGGCGATTCCCAGCTTGTTGAGCAGCTTCGAATTCTGTCCATCGAAGCGGAGAGCCTTCTGGTAGTTCATGGCAGCCGTCGCGTAGTCGCGATGCGCCCGCGCCAGATCGCCTTTCTCTTCCGCCGCCCTGGCGGCCTGCAGGCTGTCTACGCTTCGCAGGTCCGGCAGAATCTCCGCCATGACGCACGAGGCTGTGCAAACCGCCAGACTCATGATTGCGAGTGTTCTTCCAAGTCTCAACACGGTACACCTCCTGTTCGATTGCGCGTCTCGCTCCGGGGGCTGTGGATTGAATGGCCGGCTTGGGCGAGAAGCGTTCCAGTTCGATCTCAGTAGAGCCCCGACGGCAGGCGGCGACAACGCTATCCCTGCTAACCGTCCGCGACTTCAAGGTTACGGGCCTAGGTTGGTTAGATAACTCGCAGCGCTGCAACTACTTATGGAACAAGCTTGTTTAGGGGCTGCTTGCGGTGCTGCGGCTCTGCCGAGGGGGGTTACATGAGGTTACACGATTGCTTTGACCGCTAAACCCGGCGCTAAACGCTCGCGCGGCTGCCCCTTGGAGCTAACATTGGAGTCGCGCCAAGAATCAATAGGTGGTGGAAGGCCCTGAAGATGGCCATCGAAGGCTTGGAGTCGGTAGATCTGGAAGAACAGCGTGCTGAGCTGAAGGCTGTACTTGAGTCGACGGAATTTGTTCGCGCGCCGACGCTGGCTCACCTTCTCTCTTACGTGTGCGAGAAGTTCTTTGCCGGGGAGGCGAACCGGATCAAGGAATACTCGATTGGCGTGGAGGTTTTTCACCGGGGAGCATCTTTCGACCAGGACTCGGATTCGATTGTGCGCGTGCATGCCAACCGGCTGCGGAAGCGCCTGGCGGAATATTACGCAGGCGAGGGCGCGGGCCATGCACTGCGGATCTGCATTCCTGTGGGCCAATATGTTCCGAAGTTCCTGACGGTCGGTTCGCAAACTCCAGCAGGTGGTACCTGCCCACCAGTGGGGCCTGATGCGGCGAAGCCCGCCGCCGAGAAGGTTGCCAATCGGCTGTCGAAGAAATGGGTGCGTGTTGCTCTGGTGGCGGCAATTCTCGCGGCGCCGCTGATGGGTTTGATCTGGTTTCTTTTGCGGCAGCCAGCGCATTCAGGGCAGGCGGTCGAATTGGGTCAGGCCGCGGCGAGGTCCGGTGAAATGCAGTTTGGTCCGCCGGTCGGCCAGGAAATCAGGGTTCTGGCCGGGGCAAATCGGAGTTTTGTGGACCATGCGGGAAAACTGTGGGAGGCCGATGCCTGGTTCTCCGGGGGGACGGCGGTGAAGAGTGCCGGCCTGCACATCTGGCGTACCCAGGAGCAAGGATTCTTCCGGACCAGCCGGCAGGGGCAGTTCCGTTACGACATCCCGCTGAAGAAGGGTATCTATGAGCTGCGCCTTCATTTTGCGGAGACGGTCTATTCTCCGGAGTCCTCAAGCACAGGCGGAGAAGGCAGCCGCATTATGACGGTGCGCGCCAACGGGAGAACGCTGCTGGCCGGTTTCGATGTGGTGGCCGACGCCGGCGCCAGCCACACCGCCGATGTGAAGGTGTTCCCGGAGATTGCTCCGGCAGCAGATGGGGTGTTGCATCTGGAATTCTCGGGAGAAAACGGCGGCGCGGCGATCCTTTCAGCCATCGAGATTCTGCCCGGTGTTCATGGGCATATTCTGCCGGTTCGGGTATTGCCGCGGCAGACACCTTACTACTCGAACGACAGCCGCTGGTGGAGCCCTGACAATTATTTTCAAGGTGGGCAACTGGCTGTTTACAGCGCTCCCGCAAGCGGAACCGACGACCCCGACCTCTACGAAGCCGAGCGATGGGGCAATTTCACGTATGCGATTCCGGTGTCGCCGGGAAAATACACTGTGACACTTTACTTTGCGGCTCGGCACGCCGACTCGAATCGGTCGCCGGCGGAGGGGGGGCAAAGTGAGCCGGGTGTTCGCCGCGTCTTTAACGTGTTTTGCAATGGGCAGGCTCTGCTGCAGAATTTCGATGTGACCAAGGAAGCTCAGCGCAAGGATGCGCTTGTCAAAACGTTCAATGGACTCGCCCCAAATGCGCAAGGCAAACTGCTTTTGAGCTTTGTTCCAGTGGAGGGCTACGCGACCGTCAGCGGCATAGAAGTTCTGCCACAGTAAGGGATTCCGGCGCGGCCGCCATTCTTGCTGCCTGCTGATTTATCGTTGTACCCAGCCCATGAAGCAGATCCTCACCCGCCTTCTCCTTGCTCTCCCGGTCGTCTGGCTGGTGGTATCGATCGTTTTTATGCTGATTCACCTAGTGCCGGGCGACCCGATTCTGCAAATGCTTGGCGAGGGCGCGACGCCTACGGACATAAGCGCACTGCGGCACCAGTACGGCCTCGACCTGCCTCTGCACACGCAGTATCTCCACTACTGGGCGGGGGTTCTGCATGGTGACCTGGGCAGCTCAATTCGCCTGCATGCGACCGTCTCCAGCCTCATCGCGGTGAGATACCCATACACGCTTGCCCTGACGCTCACGGCGCTGGTTCTGGCACTGGCGATGGCTCTGCCTGCCGGCATATTGGCCGCCGTGCGCCGGGGCCGGTGGCTCGATCAGGTTCTTTCCGTGGTAAGCCTCTTCGGGCTGTCAGTACCCGGCATCGCGCTGGGCCCGGTGCTGATCCTGGTGTTTTCGATTGGCCTGGGGTGGCTGCCGGTCTCCGGTGCAAACTCCGGCGGGACATCGTCGATAGACTGGCGCTACCTGATCCTGCCTTCGATTGCGATGGGGGCTTCGCTGGCGGCTATCCTCACCCGCATGGTGCGGACGGCGATGCTTGAGGAGCTGGGCCAGGACTACATACGCACGGCGCGCGCAAAGGGGCTGACAGAGACTGCCGTGGTCTGCCGCCACGCGCTGCCCAACGCGCTGGTTCCAATCGTCACAGTTGTTGGCCTGCAGTTTGGCGCGCTGCTGGCGGGAGCCATTGTCACGGAGACCATCTTCAGTTGGCCGGGGCTGGGCCGGTTGGTGGTCAGCGCCATCTCCAACCGCGACTATGCGCTGGTGCAGGGCTGCCTGTTGTCGATTGGATTGACGTATGTGCTCGTCAACCTGCTGACGGACGTGATTTACCGCTGGATCAATCCCCGGATGCGGGGATAAAAGCCGAGGGCCTGTCTACTCAACCGAGGTGACGCCTCGGTAGAGTAGACAGGCCCCGGAGTGCAGGCCGAATTCCTTCGGCTTGGTTAGCGCTTATTCTGCCGGCAGCGCCTTCACGGCCAGATGGGCGAGTTTGCCCGACTCCGGCAGCTTTTCAAATCCAGCCGCCGCCACATGAGTGGGGCCGGAAATGATGGGCGCCTTGAGAGTAACGCCGGGCTCAATCAGCGTGACTGTCTGGAAGTCAGTGCTGTACAGGCATGGGTAGCTGTATCCGTTGGTGGAGCGTGCCCAGGCAGTGATCCTGAACAGATAGGAGCAGGTGCCCGGAGGAATTGGCGGGGTCCAATGCGCGGGGGAAGCTGGCCGCGTATCGGTGGTAACGCCTTGCCAGATATGCGAGGCGCTGAGGTGAGCGGCGTAACTGTCGCTGTAGATCCCCGCGCTGTTGCCGTGACCGTACTCCGCGGTCAAAGCCAGGTTGTAGAGATCGCCTTCCGGATCGTAGGCCTCGAACTGTAGTTGAATGCCATCGGTGATCGAAGTGAGGTTGACTAGTGCGCATGCCGGGACCGGAACGCCGCCATGGAGAACGTTGATCAGGTTCACAATCGGCGGCTGGTTGTCCAAGGCCAGCGTGACTATCTGGGCAGAGGACGGAACCACGACATTTGCGCCGGTAAAGAACTGGAGTTCGAATTGATGCGCACCGTCCGGTTCCGATGCCGTTGTCCACTGGAACAGCAGATTCTGGATGGTATACGGAATGCTGGGAGCGATGAAGGGATAGAATCCGCCCGCATCTGGACCGAACGATTGCCAAATGTCGTTGACGCCCACAATCTCGAAATTCGTCCAGGCTTGCAGGATGGGAGTCCAGGGAGCAGCCGAGGCAAGCGCCACGGTGGCGCCGTGGCGGTGCAACACCCTGTATTTTCTGGCACCCGCCGCCCATAACCCGTTCAGGGTGGCTACGTTGCCGATCATGTTCATGGTGCCGCAGAAGGCCGCTTGTTGCGGGTTGATGTAGTAGGGCGGCGTGATGGTGCAATAGCCATCGGCGGCAATTTCGCCAGTGCCAATGAGGCCAATGGTGGCAATCACCGGGCCAAGGCTGCCCGGCGGGGCCGCGATCGAAGGCACCGGTGCAAGCGCTATCTGGTTGAAAGCAGTAAATGTGCCCAGCGGGTTTGGCGGAACTTCTCCAACGAAGCCGCCTAACGTGGCGATTCTCAACCCGAAGTCGACGACTGGGGAGGGGCCGGCAGGGTCTATGGGGTCAATGCCCAGATCCGAAAGGGCGAACGATATTTGCCACTGCCGATGACTGACGGCCGAGTTTAGCGATGGGCCAAAACCGCTCTGCAACCTGGACGGAATCACTTGGGTGGCCGGTATGCCGGTCGTGGTGTTGGGACCGAGCATGTAGGCCATGACCAGGTGATTCAGATTCCCCGGCAGAATCGAAAACAGCTTGTCGCGGTTTGCATCGATATGGCCGTTGGCGTTGATATCCACGACAAACCAGAAGTAATCGTTGGTGTTGGGTGCACCGGTCTCTGCTGTTACGTCGAGGCCGATGTACAGATGAGTCGCATCGTTCTGAGCCAGCAGCGTTCCGTGCGGAATCGCCATGGTTGCGGCTCCGGACCATTCACTTGCCGTCAGCAATCCAGTTAACGGCGGGGGAGCGGATAAGGTCCATGTGCTTCGAATCAAGGTCATAGTTACTCTCCAAAGCTGAGTGTTTGCGCTGCGATGGGTTGTCCGTTCTCAATCCCTGTTACTCTGCCGTGCAGGGGGAGATGTAGGCAGTTCGGTCCCGCGACCTAGGGGCACAACGTTCGCCACTTTTCGACGGCGGAGAAATTGGAGGGGCCGAAGTGGACCAATTTTGCACAGATTTAACGGGGCTGGCAAGCACTTTCTTCTTTTTAAGATTCTTGATCGAGCCGCAGAGGCGAGAAACCGCCGTGCCGTCCTGCCTCACAGCTGCCAAGCAAAAATGGTGGCATACGCAGCGGTTGAAATCAGGCAGTTTCCAGCGAGATGATGTCCGGCTGCAACTCGCCGTCAGCCCCGATGGTCAGTGTTCCCACAGTGACCGGCAAGGCAAACCGGCGTGGTCCGCAGGAGCCGGGATTGAAGTAGAGAACACCCTTCTTTTTGTAGAAACCGGGCTCATGGCTGTGCCCGTAGAGTACAGCTGCGAACTTCCCCGCGGCCGGGTCCAGGTGGAGTGTGTGCAGGTCATGGAGCATATAAATATATAGACCATCGATAAGCACCACATCGGTTTCAGGCAGCTTTGCGCACTGGCCTTCACGGTCCACGTTGCCGCGCACCGCAGTAACCGGCGCAATCTTGCCAAGCTCTTTCAACACCCAGGGAATGCCCACGTCGCCCAGGTGCAGAATGCGGTCGACCCCGGCCAGCGCCGAGATAACCTCGGGGCGGAGGAGACCGTGAGTATCGCTAAGAACACCAATCTTCATAGGAAAGACCATATTCCGGTTGAAGGTTGAAGGTTTCCCACCCCTGCGACGGGAAAAACTCGCAAGGATGGGGCAGAGAAGGTTTTATGGGCACACAAATGAATCATCTAAAGCCCCAACTCGAGCCGCGTTCTTGGGTCGAGCTGGTCGCGCAAGGCATCGCCAAGAAAGTTGAACCCCAACACCGCTCCAGCCACCGCAGCCGCGGGGAACAGAACCAGGTGCGGCGAGTCGAACAAATGGAGCCGCGCGTCGTTCAGCATCGAGCCCCAACTGGGCGCGGGGGCCGGAATCCCCAGCCCTAAAAACGACAGCGTGGCCTCGGCCAGGATCACGCCCGCCATGCCGATAGCTCCCTGGACAAGGATCGGCTGCACAATATTTGGAAGTATGTGCCGAAAGAAGATGCGGAGTCCGCTGGCCCCTAACGCACGCGCCGCATCCACATATTCACGATCGCGCACCGCCATAACCTGCGCCCGGACGAGGCGTGCATATCCGGCCCAGCCGCCAATGGCCAGGGCCAGCACCAGATTGGTGAATCCGGGCCCCAGGAAGGCGGCAAAGGCAATGGCCAGCAGGATGCCCGGGAGCGCCAGAAAAGTATTCATCGCGAAGGTGGTGAGAGCCGTATCGATCCACCCGCCCAGGTAACCGGCGAGACCGCCGACGGCCAGCCCCAGCGCCAGCGAAACTGAAACGACGCTCACCGAGATTGCCAGCGAAAGGCGCGCTCCCCACATCATGCGCGACAGTGTGTCCCGGCCGAGTTCGTCGGTTCCAGCCCAGTGGGCGGGGGAGGGGCTTTGGAGGCGGTGCAGCAGGTCGATGGCCGATGGGTTGAACGGTGCAAGCCAGGGAGCCGTAAGCCCGCACACCACAAAGCATGTGAGCAGAACGATCCCAGCCACAGCCAAGGGCTGGCGGCGCAAACGGTTCCGCAGAGATCGGAGCGCGACTGAAGTGAGAAAAGACATCCGCAAAGCAAGAATACCGCGACACCGGCACCGAGGCGGGGTTTAATCAGCTATGAAGTCTTTCGCAAAGGGCGTTGTGTTGTCTCTGGCATTTCTTGTGGTTGCATGCGGGGCGGCGCAGGCCCAGCCGTATCCCCGGAACGAAACCAACGCCAATCTCCCGTCCCAGGCCGAACAGTTGTTTGCGCTGGCCAACCAGGCACGCGCACAGGCTGGCGATGGGCGCTTGCAGTGGGACCAGGCGCTGGCCGCAGCCGCGCTGTTTCACTGCCGGCGCATGGCCGCCGAAGGCCCCATTGCTCACAGGTACGGCGGCGAGCCCGATCTTACCGCGCGGGCAGCGCAGGCCGGCGCGCACTTCAGCCTGATTGAAGAGAACGTGGCCATCGGACCCAGTTCCTCGGCAATTCACGAAGAGTGGATGCGCTCCCCCGGCCATCGCACCAACTTGCTGAGCCCCAATGTGGACCGTGTAGGAGTGGCGGTGGTGCAGAGCCGTGGCGTGCTGTACGCGGTGGCCGACTACGAGCGCGCCGTGCAATCGCTGACCGCGTCGCAGGTAGAGGCTCGAGTGGCGGCACTGCTTCGGAGCAGCAGAGTTTCCATTCTCGGCGCCTCCGCACAAGCGCGCGCCGCCTGCGCGGCGAGCCATGGATTTGGAAGCTCATCTGCCGACCAGCAGCCAGGTTTCGTGATGCGCTGGCAGGATTCCGACCTCTCGCACCTGCCCCAGGCGCTCGCGGATCACCTAGCGTCAGGCCAGTATCGGCGTGCGGCTGTTGGCAGCTGCCCACCCCAGGGCGTGGAAGGCTCGTTTACCGCCTATCGGATCGCCGTGCTGCTGTATTGAGGAAATCGGGGGCCGGCTTTAGAGAACCTCCGATTAGGTCTTATTCCACGCCGAGTCGCTCAGGGGTTTAGGCCCTATTTATTTTCAACTATTTGCGGCGCGGCGACCCAGAGGGTACCCCGGCCATGCCCTTTCAAAACAGACAAATGACGATCTGTGTGGCGGACACCGCCGGCGCTTATGGGCGGGATCAAACGGTGGGGGCCGGTGGGTCGGCGGGCAGGGGCTCGACACGGATTTTGGAGATGCGGCGGCCGTCCATTTCTACGACGGTGAGGCGGCGGCCATCGTTGGTGACGGCCTCGCCGGGCTGTGGGATGTGGCCGAGGCGGAAGAGCAGGAAACCGGCCAGGGTTTCGACGCCGCCGTCGCGGGGCAGGCTCCACTGCATCTGGGTTTCGAGGTCGCGCAGGTTGACGCCGCCATCCATGAGGAGAGCTCCGCTGGCGGTGGTGAGGACGGGTACGGCTGGGGAGTCGAATTCGTCTTCCAGTTCACCTGTGATCTGCTCGATGGCGTCCTCTGAGGTGACCAGGCCAACTACGGAACCGTATTCGTCAACGACAACGGCCATGTGGCGGCGGCGGTGCTGGAAGTCGAGGATGAGGTCGAGAATGGATTTGGTTTCGGGAACGACGAGGATGTCGCGCATGACCTGGCGAAGGCGGAGTTCGACGAAGGGGGTGGTGAGATGGGGCGGAGTGGATTCCGAGGTTTCGGATCGCAGGTTCGGTGTGGAGACACCTTCGGGGGCTAAAGCCCGCGTCAATTCCGGCGCGCCAGTGGCGCGGCTAAAGCCACGCCCTTTCAAAGCATCGGCCTGCTCAGCGGGCTGTGCAGCGTGGGGCTGGGCGGCGGAACGGAAGAAGATGAGACGGGCCAGGTCGCGGGCGTAGATGACTCCGATGATGTGCTCGGGGCCGCGGGTTTCATCGTAAATGGGAACGCGGGAGCGATGACGGGCGATGACTTTGGCGCTGGCCTCCTCAATGAGCATGTTTGAAGGGAGGGAGAAGATCTTCTGGCGCGGTGTCATGATCTCGCGGATGGAAACGCCGTCGAGTTCGAGGGCGCGGTGGATGAGGGTTTCCTGGAATTTGGGCAGGATTCCCATGCGGCGGGCAGCGGTGGTGATGAGCTTGAGTTCGTCAGAGGAGTGGACGGTGGCGCGCTCGGTGATGGGAATGTCAAAGGCGCGCAGGACGGCGGCGGCCGAGCTCTGGAGCAGGCGGACGGCGGGGCGGGCCATAGCCATGAACACGAGCATGGGTGGCGCGACGGCCACGGCCAGAGCCTCAGCGCGGCGCAGAGCCAGGGACTTGGGAACCAACTCCCCTAGAACTACGTGGAAGTAGGTGATGAGGGCAAAGCCAAGGGCCACGGCGGCGATGTGGGCGTAGATATGGGCGTGGGGGAGAGCGCAGAGCCAACTCTCGATGACTGAGGCTACGAGCGGCTCTCCGAGCCAGCCAAGGGCCAGGGAGCAGAGGGTGACGCCAAGCTGGACGGCGGGCAGGAGCTCGTCCATTCCGCGCTGAAGGCGGCGAACGGCGCGGGCTCCAGGGACGCCGGCGACGAGCATTTGTTCGATACGGGTATCGCGGATGGAGACGAGAGCGAACTCGGCAGCCACAAAAAAGGCGTTGGCCAAGATGAGCATGGCCACGGCGACAGATTCGAGCAGCGGAAGGCCGTGCATCTGGGTGTGAGGATAGCACTTCGGAAGGCAGTCGACAGTGGGCAGCGGTGAGTGAACAGTGGTCAGTGGTCAGCTATTTGCCTGCACTGGCGAGCTATGGCTGAAGAATTGGGGAACGGGATGACGGCGGGAAGCGTACTGGTCTTCAAGGTTGACTCTCTATTGGGGGGGTTGTGTGTCCGGGGGCGCACAGCGGTGTTCGAAAACGGGCACTGAGAGGACGGTTGTACGGCTGTTACTTGGAGCTAACCTGCTGACAAATATGCGGTTGGATGCGGATCTGGTTTGGCAGTTGGGGTGCAAGGAAACGACCGGGAATCTCTGGGCTCCGGGCTTAGGTTTCAAGAGGAAACGAGGACGTAATGAGACATCTTTTTGTGGCAACGGCGATGCTTGGGCTGGCGGGGGCGCTAGCGGTTCACGCAATGGGTGCGGAGGCTACCTTTGAGCGCAACCTGGCGGTGAACGGAAAAGTGGATCTGTCGGTCGAGACCGGCGCAGGATATATTCGCCTGACGCACGGAACCTCGGGGCGGGTTCACATCTTTGGGCGGGTCAAGTCGGGATGGGGCGGGAACGAGGAGCGCGTGAAGTCAATCGCGGCCAATCCGCCAGTGGACCAGACGGGGAACATTGTGCGGATCGGTGCGCGGCACGAGAATCTGCACAACATCAGCATCGATTACGAAATTGAAGTACCGGCGGATTCTTATCTGAACGCGAGCACGGGCTCGGGCGATGTGACCGATGACGGGGTGGGCCTGAATGCCAAGCTGAGCACAGGCTCGGGTTCGATTCGCGCCACCGGGCTGAAGGGGAATTTCTCTGTGGATACGGGTTCAGGCAGCATCTATGCCGAGCAGATCGGCGAAGGCGATGTGAAGGCTGAAACGGGGTCGGGCTCAATCGAGCTGCGCAACCTGCATGGGGGATTGAAGGCCGAGACTGGTTCTGGCTCGATCAAGGCGGGCGGCACGCCGACTTCGCCGTGGAAGCTGGAGACAGGCTCTGGGAGCGTGGAACTGTGGACCGGCAGCGCAGGAATGACGATCGACGCCGAAACCGGCTCAGGCACCGTTCAAAGCGACCGCGAGATGACGACGCAGGGGTCGCAGAACCGGCACCACATTATGGGCAAGGTGAACGGCGGCGGACCGACGGTGAAGATCGAGACCGGATCGGGCGATATTCGAATCCACTGAGGCGGGGCGGCGCTACGGGATGAAGTAGTAGGGATTCGGGTATTTGACGAAGAACTCGGCTTCGGGCGCGCCCTTCTGATCGCTCCACTGATCGCCAACACTAAGGACGAGGGTGTATCCCTGCGCCACGATCTGGGCGCGCGCCCCTGATTTGTAGGCCACTGTTTTGAGCGAGGGCTGATCGGCAGGGTGAAGGACCAACTGCTGCCAGTTATGGAAGCCCTGGGCCTGAAGATTGCGCACCGTCGCGGCGCGCTCGGACTCGGGGCGGCCGGTGATGAAAAAGACGCTGACACCGAGGCTCTGCGCTTCTCTATAGAGGCGCAGAGTTCCTTGCATGGCGGGTCCCTGGGCGGACTGCACCCATTCATCAAAAGCTTTGCTCTCATAGGTGAAATCGGCTTTGAGCATCTCCGGGTAGTTGGAGAGAGAGGTCTCGTCAATGTCGAGAACCATGGCGAGCTTTTCCTGGGGGCGGGGATGGGCGGCGCGGCGGTGGAGGAATGCGATGGCGCGGTCGGCCTGGACGTCGATATCGCGGGCGTAACAGCCGCACTTGCAGGTACAGTCGTGATACTGGCGCAGTTCGCCTTTGACGATGTCGAGGTTGGGAAGCAGCTCGGCATGGGCGTTGGCGCTGGAGGCTGAATGCTGCAGCCCGGGTGCTAAGGGTTGCTGCGCGGAACAGAGGGACGCCAGGAAGATGGCGAGAATGGCTGCCAGTTGCGCGAGATGCTTTTTCACGGAAGTAGATCCTTTCAAAGGGCGTGCAGGGAGCACGCCGCAGTTTGCCCCATCCATCATCGCATCGAAGAGGCTGGGAGCCCAAAGAAGGCGACACCAATGAGTTCATTCTTTCCCAGGTTTCAGAAGCGGGACCTGGGGCAGCCGATCGCCTCATCGTATGTCAACCCCGGTCCCAAAAACGAGGGACCGGGGCCACCCTCAGTGTGGTTTGGATAAGGCATTGAGACCGGGGGCACCCGCCAACCAATCGATGAAATGGGTGGAGTTCCTATTGGTTACACTGAAGGTATGGTTCGTGTCTTTCGCGCTCTGCCTGTGGAACGGTTAAAGCTGCTGGTTTTCGATCTGGATGGAACGCTGATCGACTCCGCGCAGGATTTGTGCAACAGCGTCAACGCCGCGCTGGAGCATGCGGGGCTGGCACCGCTTCCGGATCCGCTGATTGCCAGCTATGTGGGCAACGGAGTGCCGATGCTGATGCGGCGCTCGCTGGCACAGGAATCCGGCATTGCACCGGAGCAGGTGGACGAAGAGCTTTTGACCCAGGCGACCGCCTTTTTCCTGGGGTATTACCGCGAGCACAAGCTGGATTTTACCTACGCCTACGAGGGAGTTCTGGAGGCGCTGGCGGCGCTGAAGGAACTGCACGATGCGCCGGGTGGAACGCCGCGGACGATGGCGGTGCTGACCAACAAGCCGGTGCGCCCGGCGCGGGGCATCTGCGAGGGGCTGGGGCTGGCCGACTACTTTTTACATATTTACGGGGGCGACAGCTTCCAGATGAAGAAGCCGGATCCGATGGGCCTGCGCTCGCTGATGGAGGAGACGGGCGCAACGCCGGAGGAAACGGTGATGATTGGCGACAGCCAGGTAGACGTGGAAACAGCGCGAAACGCCGGTGCGTGGTCGATCGGATGCCAGTTTGGATTTGGGCCGCAAAACCTGATGGACACTCCTCCGGATGTGCTTGTGGACCGTGCTGCAGACTGGACGGCAGCCCTGAGTCCTGCGAAAATCGGTGTGCAGCCGTAGAGGACAGTTTTTTGTGTACGAACGCACCCGGAGAGACCCTGGGGCGACATTGGACCGAGGCGCGCGCTTTGAAGCGCGGCAGCGTCAATTGGATATACGGACTGCGCACGTGAAGCGGGCTATCTTTCCACGGAATCGGACATTGTCCCGGATGCGCTCCAAGGGATGAATAGCCTGTGTACTCGAACGACCCTTGTTTTTCTTGTTTTGTGTTTTGTTGCCTGGAGAAGTCTGTCATGCGCTCTATTGCTTTTGCTGTTACCGGTGCGTTTGCACTGGGTGTTTTCCTGTTTATTCCTTCTGCCCAAGCCGCCAATCCAGCTGTCCCCCCGGCCCATACTGCCCCGGCGTTCACATTGCGCGGGGTGGTGACGGACGCAACCGGCGCGATTATTCCGGGCGCTCAGATTGACCTGGTGGACGCGACTGGCACGATAACCGGCAAGTACAAATCCGATGCGGTGGGCAACTTTCAGATAACCGCCGCCCATGCCGGCAGGTACGTGCTGGTGGTGTCGGAGGCGGGATTCAAGACGGTACGGGCAGCGGTAATGATTGCCGCGCCTGCCGGGCAAGGTTCGGCGACCGCGGCAGGGCCGTCACTGCCAGCGCCGGTGCGCGTGATTCTGCCGATTGCGTCGGTGGCCACCGATGTGGAAGTGAATGCGGAAACCGATCAGGACCTGACGTCGACGGATTCAAACAGCGACTCGTCGACGCTGACAACCGCGGACCTGAAGGCTCTGCCCATCTTTGACAACGACTACGTGGCGGCGATGGGCGCCTTTTTAGACAGCAACGCGACCTCGACCGGGGGCAGCGGCCTGCTGGTGGACGGCATCGAGGCTAACCGGGCAACGGTCTCGTCTTCGGCGGTGCAGGAGGTCCAGATCAACCAGGATCCCTACTCAGCGCGGTACTACTACCCTGGGCGCGGACAGATGGAGATCATGACCAAATCCGCGGCCGAGCACTACCATGGGCAGTTTAATTTTTACTTTCGCGACGCGGCGATGAATGCGCAAAACGCGCTGGCTCCATCGAAGCCGCCGGAGCAGCGGCGTATTTACGAGGGACACACGACCGGGCCCATCCCTCATGCGAACAAGAGCAGCTTTCTGGTTTCATTCAACCGCGCCGAGGAAGATCGCCAGACGGTGGTGAACGCGACGATTGTGCCTACGGTGGCCAATCCGACGGGGAGCTTTGAAGCCAACGTGCCCACGCCGACGCGCGACACGGAGTTCAGCACGCGCGCCGGGCATCAGTTCGGGGACCGGCACTCGGCTTATGTTCAGTACAGCTACGAGGACTGGACCGGGCAGAATCAGGGCGTGGGCGGACAGACACTGGCCTCGGGCGGATACAACTCGGAGTACCGCGAAGACGACCTGGTGACCCACCTGGACTCGGCGTATTCGGCGGTGCTGCTGAACCAGATTTCGCTGGTGGGCGAGCACAGCTGGAGCCGCAACAAGAACACGACCGAGGGTCCGCGCATCAACCTGCCGGGCGACTTTCTAAGCGGCTCGGCGCAGACCGACGCGTTTTCAACGGAGTACAACTTCCGTCTGTCGGATATTGTGAGTTGGACGCGCGGGCGTCACCTGGTGAAGTACGGCGTGAACATTCCGCACCTGGCGCGCCGCGCCTACGACGATCACACCAACGAGTTGGGAACCTATACGTTTGGCCCCACGGTGGCGGCCGGCGGCGTGACCGTGCTGCAAACGACGTTCCAGAACTATACCAACAACCGGCCCTCGGCATTCTCGCAGAACACGGGCGACGTGCACTTTATCTATCACCAACAGGAGATGGGCGCGTTTGTACAGGACCAGATGAAGATCAGCACCCGGCTTTCGATTTCGCCGGGGCTAAGGTACGACTGGCAGAATTTTCTATCGACGAAGAGGCTTGGCTTTTCGCCGAGGTTCTCATTTGCGTGGGTGCTGGATGCGCACTCGAAGACCATTGTGCGCGGAGGCGGGGGCATCTATTACGACCGCTTTGGCGGCGGGCCGATTCTGGATCTAGCGCGGTATGGGAATGCGCGCCGCCGTTCGGTGCAGGTGTCGATGGACCCTGCGAGCTTACCGGTTTCGGGCTGCGTCCCGATCACGAATTGCATTGCGCTGACCGCGCAGCCCCCTTCCTTGGCGCAACTGCGGCCGAACGCCAAGCTGCCTTACCAGATCCAATACGGGCTGTCGGTCGAGCGGCAACTGGGAGAGCGCGCAACCGCCACGATTAGCGTTTACTCGATGCGGGGCATCGACATGTTCCGCTCGGTGGACATCAACGCTCCGACGCAACTATCGGGCTTTGCCCAGCGGCCGAATCCGGCCTATGGACGCATAAGGCAGATGCAGCCGGAGGGCTTTCTGGCAGGCAGCGGCATGGACGTCGCGTACCGTGGAAAGCTGAACAAATACTTCACAGGCTTCGGCCGCTATACGTGGTCCCATTACGAATCAAACACAGGCGGAATCGGGTGGTATCCGGAAAATCAATTTGAGCCCAACAACGAATGGGCCGACTCCGGCTGGGACCGCCGGCACCAGATGAATATGTACGCGATGTTCCATCCGGATGGACTGTTGAACCTGGCCGTGGGTGTGTTTGCGAACACTGGTTCACCGTGGACGGTGCTGACCGGCACCGACGATTTCGGCGACAACCTGTTTAACACGCGGCCGGACGGCGTGGCACGCAACACGGAGCGCGGCCCGTCGTATGTGGACATGGATGTGCGCTGGGGCCACGACTTCGCCTTCACCGCGGACAAGGGCGATGAAGCGCCAAAAGTGGGTTTCTCTGCCGGCGCCTTCAACGTGCTTAACCATGTAAACGGGTGGGGCATCGACCAGGTGCAATCGTCGGCGGACTTCGGAAAAATCACGGGGGCGTCGGCGCCGCGAAGGATACAACTAGGCATGCGGTTTCAGTTCTGAGAGTAAATTCTTTCGCGGGTTGATGATTGTCTCTGGAACCGCGGGCCGCGTTTGCGCGTATCGTTTGGGGGGAGACACCTATCATGAAGCAACGAATGCTTGCCGTTGGCCTGCTGGGAGCCGCCCTTGCGCTTTGCGGGACACCTGCCCACGCGGACCGGGACGCGGTTCAGTTTGGCAACAACATTCATGTCACGGCCGACTCACCGGTCCATGACGCCGTGTGCTTTTTTTGCAGCGTGCATGTGGAAGGCAAGGTGACAGGCGATATTGTGGTGTTTTTCGGAAGCATCCACATTGCCGGCGACGCCCAGCATGACGTTGTGAACTTCTTCGGCGATGTGACGGCGGAAAATGGCTCCTCGATCGACGACGATCTGGTGAGTTTTTTCGGCGGGGTGCGGCTGGGTGAAAACGTCTCTGTCGGCAAGGACCTGGTGGCGATGTTCGGCACGCTGCATGCGGCGGATTCAGTAAGTGTGGGCGGGGATCGCGTGGAGTGGCCGGGCTGGATCATCTGGGGACCGTTGCTGGTCTTCCTGGTCGTGATTATTGTGGTGGTGCGCGAGTTCCGAGCGTATCGGCGGCGGCTGGTACTGCGGGGATATCAGTTTCCTCCCAAGCCGTAATCGCGCCATGCAGGCGTCGGGACACTGTAGGCTGAATCCATGGAGACCTTCCCGGCACCAAGCCCGAGAGCGCTGCGCATTGTGCTGCCCGGCGGCAGCGGACAGATCGGCCAGATGCTGGCGCGACGCCTGCAGGAACACGGACACCATGTGACGGTGCTGACGCGCGGGCCGTATACCGCTCCGTGGCAGACAGTTCACTGGGACGGCGAGAATCCCGGGCCGTGGACTGAGACGCTGGAAGGCGCGGACGCCTGCATCAACCTGGCCGGGCGCAGCGTGAATTGCCGCTATAACAAGACAAATCGGCGGAAGATCTACGACTCGCGCATTGGAACGACGAGGCTGCTGAACCACGTGATCGCGGGGATGAGCGCACCGCCGCGGGTATGGCTGAACGCTTCGACAGCTACGATTTATCGCCACTCACTGGACCGGCCTATGGATGAGGCGACGGGCGAACTGGGCGGTCACGAACTGATTTCGAAGAGGCGGCGCGCGCCCGATACATGGAATTTTTCAGTGGGTGTGGCCAAGGCCTGGGAAGCCGCTTTCTTTGAAACGGCGACGCCGCTTACACGCAAAGTCGCACTGCGCAGCGCCATCACCTTCAGCGCGACGCCGGGGAATGCGTTCGCGGCCTTCCTGAATCTGGTGCGGTTCAGTGTGGGAGGGACGCTGGGTAGCGGACGGCAGTTTGTCTCGTGGATTCATGAGGCAGACTTTGCGCGCGCGGTGGAGTTTTTGATCGATCGCGAGGAGATGGAAGGACCGGTGAATCTGGCCGCGCCGAACCCGCTGCCCAATCGCGAATTTATGGAAACGCTGCGGGATGCGTGGGAGATGCCGAACGGGTTTCCGGCGCCTTCGCTGCTTGTCGAACTAGGCGCGTTGCTGATGCGGACCGAGTCTGAACTGGTGCTGAAAAGCCGGCGTGTGATTCCGGGGCGGCTTTTGGATGCCGGGTTTGAGTTCGAGTTTCCTGAATGGGCCGAGGCTGCCGAGGATCTGGTAATGCAGTGGAAGAACAGGGAATAGGGAGTAGGGAACAGGGAACAGAAAGCCCGCTCGCCGATGTGTGCGGACGGACTCCCCGTTCCTTGCCTCTTACTTACTTGCGGGAGTTATGTCGGTTACGGGCAAGTCCCAGTGGGAGATAAGAATCTCGAAGCGGCGCTGTTCTTCTTTTTGATAAGTCGTCTGGTCGGGCCATAGCTGCTTGATGAAGGCCGGCTCGTCCGGGTTGGCGGTGGTAGCGACGGTGGAGTCCTTGTAACGGATGGTGACGCGATAATCCCAGCGGCCATCTTCAGTGGTGTGGTAGGCCGGGGACTCGATCTTGAGGGAGAGGATGCGGCCGGTGGCCTGGATCTTCTGAAGCAGCGGGAAGTGGTTCTTGAGGAAGAGGTCGAGGAACTCCTGCTGATGGCCCCACTGGGTCTTGTAGTAGTACTCGACGGTGTAGGGACTGCCGGCTCCACCCTGGGGCGGCGCGCCCTGGGCCATGAGTGGGACGGCAACCGGGACAGCGAAGAGTGCGGCGAGAACGGCTAAAAGGATTTTGCGCATAAAACCTCCATTGGACGGATGCAAGCATTGTACCGTTGCGCGTGCCGCGAGCCCATCTGTTGCGTGAGATCGGCTGGTGATATAGTTTTCCGTAATCGAAAGCACTCACATAAACTAACGCCGAATTTCGCTGGCGACAGAACCGTTCGCGCTCATTGATTGCAAGGAGGAACCGTGAAGCGTCTGCCTGGTGTGATTATTTCCGCGATCATCCTCGTGCTGATTTCGTTGCTGCAATTGGTGATGGCCGTGGGCATGGGATTTGCCGGCGCCGTTGTAGGGAGCAAGACATTTTCCGACGCGCAGCACGGCGCGGCAACGGGCATGCCTACACCGGGCTGGATGCACATCGTCATGTATGGGATGTGCGCATTCATCGCGGCGCTGGCG
>Ga0114951_10001844_pt1 | contig 25198 bp, 22 predicted proteins | sample AM7aDNAmetaG_FD_88677 | JGI IMG/M metagenome (GOLD analysis project Ga0114951, IMG submission 88677) | Freshwater microbial communities from Finland to study Microbial Dark Matter (Phase II) - AM7a DNA metaG | ecosystem: Environmental > Aquatic > Freshwater > Lake | place: Finland: Lake Alinen... | reverse complement strand
TTGCATCCCGGAATCATGACAAGTTTCTCGGCCATTACAACCCCTTTCATCTCAATGCCCAGCAATCTGTTACGACTCACAGCCCACTCATTTTTACCCACTCCAAACCACGAAGAGCCACAAAAACGCTCAAAGCAAGAACGATACCCATACGACTTAATTTCTTTTTCATGGCGATGTTCCTTTCTGATGAATTGTTTTTTATCTCCTACGTCCTCTCAGACATTACTTGCCGGTCGAAAGTTCCGTTGAAAAGTTCCCTTAATAGCCTTTTCCGCCTTCGTAAAGGGATTTTCATCTTCCGTGGGCGGAGATGAAAGAAATATAATCCGGAATTCATCCTATCTTAATGTTGAAGGGACTATGATCAACTCCGGCAAGATAATTCTTGTTCTCCGTTGGGAACTTTTTTCGAGTTGGTACTGTCTGAGTTGTCATGAGGCGGACATACGACAAGTCCGATCGTGGGGCATTCGCGCCATAGTAGAGAAGTCATTAACAAACAAGACGAGAAGGAGAAAGCAAAAATGTATAAAAAATTCCTGGCTATGATTCTAGCGTTGGCTTGTGTTTTTAACCCCTCTTACGCTTTTGCGGAAAGTCACGGAGGTCATGGGGGGAATGACGGTCGCGGAGGCGGCGGATGGCATGGAGGTCCGGGATGGCATGGGGGATCGACGGCCCTAGGGATCGTAGCATTATCGATCGCCGGAGCAGAGTTTCTCTACAGCGCGGGAATGTTCTACAGATCGACTCCCAACGGCTATATGATCGTGCCGGCCCCGATGGGGGCTGTTGTTCCGGCGTTGCCTCCGGGTTATACGGTGGTTTATATGGGCAGTATGCCGTATTACTATTATGGGAATGCCTATTATGCGCCGGCGCCGAACGGCTACGTTGTTACAGCGCCGCCCGCCATTGCCGCGCCAATCGCGGCAGCTCCGAGCGTTGCGCCTGTTCAACAAGCGCCCATCCCCGCGTCGATTGCCCAGCAACCTTCCGCGGCCGTTGCGAACCAACCCAGTAGTGCGGTTGAAACCTATATTCCCAACGGCAACGGGAGTTTTACGGTCGTTACTCTTCAAAGAACGGACAAGGGATTTATGGGACCTCAAGGGGAATTTTATGCCGACCATCCCACCGAAGAACAATTGAAGGCCCGGTATTGCAGGAAATAAAAGTTCTTCCGCGGAGGGGGAGCAGCTCATTATCCGGAATCGGGGAACGGAATGAATTGCTCCCATCTCCGAGCTGATACGATCGGAAGTTTCCTGCGAGGTGATCAGGTATTACTTACGGAATGAGCAGGACATTACATGGTCCTGGGTCATTCCTAGGGCCTGCATGTAGGCATAAATGATCGTGGAGCCGACGAATCTGAACCCGCGTTTCTTAAGGTCCTTGGAAATAGCATCGCTCACTTCCGTGCGCACCGGATAATCGCCGGATCTCCGGAACTTGTTCTTAATGGGTTTGTTGCCGACAAAATTCCAGATGTACCTATCAAAGGTGCCGAACTTCTTTTGCACCGCAAGAAACGCCTGCGCATTGGTGATGGCCGATTCGATCTTCAGCCGGTTCCTTACGATCCCGGGATCCCTCATCAATTTTTCAATATGCCCGGTTTTGTAACGGGCGACGATCGCCGGATCGAAATTATAAAAAACTTCACGGTAGTGAGCGCGCTTTTTTAGAATGATCTCCCAACTGAGACCCGCTTGAGCTCCTTCAAGAGTGAGCATCTCAAAATGACGATGGTCCTCATGGACCGGGCGCCCCCACTCATGATCGTGATAGGAAACATAAAGGGCATTGTTGAGGTTGACCCATGGGCAGCGCAAAATGGCTTTGGTCATTAAGGTCTCGAATTGATTAAACTTTTTCCCCGCGACCGATGCTTTTTAAAAAACTGGACCGGCAGGTTTCGATTCTCAGCCCTTTAGCGTTGACATATCGATGACAAAGCGGTATTTCACGTCGGACTTGAGCAGTCTTTCATAGGCTTCGTTGACTTTCTGGATAGGGATGACTTCGACATCCGCGGTGATGTTATGTGCTCCGCAAAAGTCGAGCATCTCCTGGGTTTCTGCAATGCCTCCGATGATGGAACCAGAGAGGCTACGGCGTCCCATAATAAGACTGAAGGCCGAGATCTCAAGGTGCTTCGCGGGCGCGCCGACCAGGGTGATATTGCCGTCCGGGCTGAGCAGATGGAGATAAGCGTTGATGTCGTGGTGAGCTGAAACAGCGTCGAGAATAAAGTGAAAACTGCCATAATGCTTTTTCATCTCATCGGCGCTGCCGGAGATGACGACCTCATCGGCCCCGAGCCGGAGTGCGTCTTCCTTCTTGCCGGGAGAAGTTGTAAAAACCACAACGTGGGCCCCGAATGCGTGTGCGAATTTCACGCCCATGTGACCCAATCCACCCAGGCCGACCACGCCGACCTTCTTTCCTTTGGTGATGTTCCAGTGCCGCATGGGAGAGTAGGTTGTGATCCCGGCGCAGAGAAGCGGTGCGGTTCCGGCGAGATCAAGATTCGAGGGGACGCGCAACACAAAGCGCTCATTGACCACGATATTGTCGGAATAACCGCCATAAGTGACGCCGCCGAGATGCCTGTCCGGTGAGTTAAAAGTGAGCGTCATGTTCGCGCAGAATTGTTCATGGTCTCCTTTACAATGAGGGCAACTTTGGTCCGAGTCCACGAGGCAGCCCACCGCTGCGAGGTCTCCCGGTTTGAATTTCTTCACAGCGGATCCCACTTTCGTGACTCGTCCGACGATCTCATGGCCTGGGACGATCGGATAAGTCGTTGGCATGGCGCTGCGCCACTCATCACGGACCGAATGGACGTCTGAGTGACAAATCCCACAGAACAGGATCTCGATCTGCACATCGTGTTCCGTTGCGGCGCGTCGCGGGATCGTGGCGGGGGCGAGCAGTGATTTCGCGCTGGCCGCGGAGTAAGCTTTGGCGTGAAACATGGATTTATCCTCCTGTTTTTTAAATTCCAGAGCTGAATCAGCCCCGATATTTTTATCTTTGATCCGTTCTATTCGATGGCGCTATGGAGAACCATGTTATCAAGCGTATTGTAGCTAAAGCTTATTCCCATGCAGCCTAACCCGAGAGACGAAACTTCGAGGCCGCTTTTTCCCAGCACGCGCTTTTGGATTATGTCTACTTTTATCTGTTCAAGAATTTGTTCGTGCTCCATTCTACCTCCTAAAGAACAAAGACAGGTAGACCAATCCTTTTTCTTCATCCTTTTCCTTCATCGTCTGATAGTCAGTGCTTCTTTAAAATTGGTGGCAAGCGACGCCTGGGGCGGAAGTCATAAACCAATCTCGTCACAGGCTGGCGAAGCGTTGAAATAAACCTTATGCTGGGCTACGATAGGTGCGGCCGATCGGAGGGGGTTCCTTTTCGATGAAGCGGTCGTCATTTGGTGCTATACTTTGCCTTATTCGCAAGGGCAGTTGCGTTAACCGAACGGCCGACGGATCTTAGTCGAATAAAATTAAGCTTTTTTTTAAAAAAAGGAAGCCGATAATTCAAAGATATGAATCCAGGACTTCTGAAATATCTACGCGAGGCATTCTTTGCAAGGCATCTTGGGATGTTCGTAAGCCCATCCTGGATGATCATGGCGTCTTTCGCCTTTCTCGGGGTTCTGGTCAATCCGGGGTTCCTGCTGATTGGCGCGGGAACGGAACTGGCTTACCTTTTTACCCTCGCGACACACCCTCGGTTCCAGAGCCAAGTTCAGAATAAAATCAGAAGCCAATTAGTTGCAAAAGAAAATTTGGCTTGGAAACAGCGGACCGAAAAACTGATCGGACAACTTGAGCCGGAAGAAGACGAGCGTTTTTGTCAGCTCAAAGGCCGTTGCGATCTGATCGTCAACTTTTATTCGACGCAGCTGTCATTACCTCTCGAAATCCTCCAACAGCACAGCCAAAGCTTGAACGGGCTTGTCTGGATCTTCTTGCAATTGCTTGTGACGAAGAAGGCTATCATGAATTTAATGCAGGAGAATATAACCAGCGCCGATTTTGAAGCGAAGATCCAAAAACTCGAGGCTCAACTCCACAAAGAAGGGGTTGCCGAGGATCTTAAGAAATCCTTAGAAAGCAAGCGAGACATCTTCAAGATGAGACTTCAGACGCTTGCCGAGGCGAAGCAGCGGTTGGCGTACGTTGATTCAGAGCTGGAGAGGATCGAACAGCAGGTGGAACTGATACGGGAACAGGCGATCGTGAGTAAGGACTCTCAAGGAATTTCAAATCGGATCGATTTAGTAAGCACGAGTCTGAGCCGGACGGGAGAATGGATCAAGGAGCAGGAAAGCGTATTTGGATCCGTGGAAAAAATGCTGGAAGGCTCACCGAATATTTTATCCCAACAGAAAACAACTTTGGAAAACCAATAATAATGGCTGAGCAAAATATCCCCGCGTGGGCGCAAGAACTCAAGGAATTCTTCTGTTCCAACGCGGTGAGCCAATTCCTGATCTACGGCAACATTTTTGATGTTGTCCATTATAAGGAAAGCGAGACCGCGTCGCGGTTCCTTTCTCTCAAGGATTTTTTAGAGCATGTGATGCTTGAGAAATATGACACGGTGATCTTTTATGACCGCGGCAACGGCATACGGGTTACCCAGGGAGATAAGGAGTGGAGCGAATGGCTGGCGCAACTGGGCGTAGGGAGCGGTCTGGACGTGAACACGCGCGATCCATCGAAAGCGCTCAAGCTGATCGATACCTATCTTCTCCGGGCTCTCAATCTCCAGGCGATCGGTGCCCGGAAAGCGGAGCCGAATAGGCGCAAAATCGCCGTCATCATCGATTTCGCACAATTTATAGTTCCCAGCGGAGAATCCCTGCAGTTCGCCAGCGAGCTCGGCTCCCATGTCGTGAATATACTGAACTGGGCCAACGATCCGAGCATTCTCGAAAGCAATATCGCGACCTTCCTTGTGACGGAAAAACTGAATGATGTGAACCGTTTAATCGCTGAAAATTCCCATACGGCAAAGATTGAGATCAAACTGCCTTCCGAGGAAGAGATGCTGGATTATATGAAGTGGCTATCGACGACGACTTTTCCGGAACTTGAAAAACAGAGCGATGTGAGCCTGGATGTGCTGGCGAAATATCTGACGGGGCTTAGCTGTGTTGCGGCCAAAAACATTATCTCCTTCGCTTTGAAGAACAATTACCGTATCAAGCAGGATTTCCTCAGGAAGAGGAAGAAGGATGTGATCGAGAAAGAATGCCAAGGACTGCTTGAGTTCTATGAATCGACCTACAACTTGGACATGGTGGCGGGGCATGAGCCTATCAAGGCGTGGCTGCGCCAGGATGCAGAGCTTCTCCTGAAGGGGAAGATCCATGCTCTGCCGATGGGCTATCTGATCGCCGGCAGGATCGGAACGGGGAAAACCTTTCTGGTGCAATGCTGGGCGGGAGAGCTCGGGATCCCCTGCGTCGTACTGAAGAATTTTCGCGACAAGTGGGTGGGGACGACGGAAAGCAATCTGGAAAAGATCTTTTCAATATTGTATGCGTTGGGCCAGGTCGTTGTCTTTGTGGATGAAGCGGACCAAATCACCGGTAAGCGCGACTCCGGTTCTACCGATAGCGGCTTATCCGGCCGGATCTATGCCATGCTTGCGAAAGAAATGTCCGAGACCAAGAACCGCGGGAAGATCATTTGGGTCTTTGCGACATCGCGTCCCGATCTCCTGGAAGTGGATCTTAAGCGGCCCGGCCGGTTGGACGTACATTTCCCGCTTTTTCCGCCCCAGAACGAGAAGGAGTACCGGGACCTGTTTCTGGGGATATCGAAGAAATTGAAATATCCGATGGATCCGAAGGATATTCCCAATTTGCCGAAAGGCGCGGTTTACAGCGGTAACGAAATCGAGGGGATCATGGTTCGGGCTCTGAGAATTCTGGAGCTGGAAAAGGAGCCGAAGCGTTCCCTCCCGGAGATCCTGGGCGGCGTGATCAAGGAAGTCAAGGCGAACGCTAATACGCGTAAATTGGAGTACATGGATCTTGTGGCTGCCCGGGAATGCACGGACAGCCAGTTTTTACCAAGGGAATACGCGAGTTTTTCTCCCGAGGAGATCGAAAATAAAATCGAAGCTTTAAAACGTTTTGTCTGAACGGGAGAGATCATGAAAGTTTTGGACTTTCTAAAGCAACTTGCCGCGAACGCGAAATTGATCCAGATCATCGATGAGGCTGAAACCGGGAAAGAAGAGTCCGTTGCCGGAGGAACCACCGTTGTTTCCTTGCCGCGGCTCATTGCAGCTCAGGGAGAGACGATCGATGATCCCGAGAGTATTCCGGAATTAAATGTTCCCTTGGGGAAAATATACGAAATGTTCAAGATCTCTCCGCCTCCCGGGAGCTGGGATGTGGATAAAGTGATACAGGTTCTGGCAGCGGCATCCATCGAGGACCTAGGCTCAGATAAGGCGAAAAAGGCTTTAAAAGATATTTTGACCAAGCATAATGTCGCGACTCCGGAGATCATTAAGAATGCGATCCTCCGGGAAAAGGCTCTGGACGATTATGAACGGTTTGTTTATGGCAAGCTACAGGAACGGGCCGTGAGCCGCGAGAAGCAGATCGCAAGCCTGAAGCAGCAGATCGAAGATTGTAATAAAAGTATCGAGCAGCTAGAATCCTCGCAGCTCCGGGACAAGGATCTTTTTGCGGAGTGGGTTTCAAAAAAGACCGGTACGGAAGAAGAACTTCTTAAAGTGGTGGGACTACTTACTTCGGATTCCCTGATCAGCGTTGGGCAGGTGACTCCCGGTAATAAAAACAAAAAGTGAGGGGGTGTTTATGGGGCTTTTCGCGCGTGTGAGCCGTTTTTTAAAAGGGTTCGTGAGCCTTTTTATCAGCGGATTGGAGGAACAAAATCCCGAAGTTTTGTTCGAGGCATCGAAGCAGGAATTCCGGGAAAAGATGATCCAGTACAATCAGGCGCTTGCGCGCATTGCCGGGATCGCCGAGCGTTTAAAACTTCAGATCAATTCAAAGACCCAGAAGGCGAAGGTCCTGGAGCAAAGGATCATGGCGAATTTCAAGGCGGGGAACGCGGAACTTGCGGGGTCACTAGCCCGGGAACTTCAGGAGCTCAAGACGGACCTGGAGCATGACAGCCAGGAATTAAAAGACGCTGAAGCCTCCTATCAGATCAACCTGCAAAGCGTGAAGATCTCCCAGAAGGAATTTGAGGCGAAGGTAAGGAAACTGGAGACGCAGATCAATCAAGTGAGGATCAAAGAAGCTCAGGCCGAAGCGGCTGCAGCTCTGAACAATGTCGCGTTCAAGGTGGGGGATACAGGCGACACCTTTAAAAACGTCGAAGAGATCCTGAATAAGAAATATGAAAAGGCGGCCGGTAAGGCGCGTGTGACGCAGGATCTGGCGCAGACCGAAAAGATCAAAGAAAAAGAATCCGAAATGAAAGCCCTGGATCAGGTCGCTCTCGCCGAGTTTCTGGCAGGCCAGGGGGTTCAGATCGAGCAGCCTCCGGCGAATCCGTCAAAACCTTCTTTGCAAAAAGAAATCGGTCCTCAATAAAACCCAGCCTAATCAAAGGAGATAAACCATGAGTCCAGAATCTAATCCAGGATCGGGCACGAAGCTGACCCCCGTAGGAGTCCTTCTTTCTCTCTTAGTGATAGGGGGTTTGCTTTACGGCGGTTGGTATATGCTCTCCCACAAGAAAACGAATATCGCACAGATTTCCCCGGCGCTTTCGGGGATTCCGGCCGCTGCAATACCTGCTGCAACCGGCGCTAAGGCCGTAGAGGCCCCGGATACTTCCAGCGTTACGACTGTGAAGGAATACAAGTATGTCCCGATGGAAAAGCTTCCCGCGGTCAAAGGGGTGAGCAATTACGAGTGGGATGAAAAAGAAAAGATCGTGAAGTTCAGCTATAACGTCTGGATCGGATGGCTGCCGGTGATCGCGGCCAATCACGGGACAAAGCCCAATACCGATTCCCTGTTTTATAAAAAATATGGATTTAAAGTCGAAATGGTCCTTATGGATGATCCTGTTGCTGCCCGGGATGCTTATGCTGCAGGGAAGGTGCATACGCTTTGGGGAACCGTGGACATGCTTGCGTTGTTCGCTCCGGAACTGATCAAAGATTCAAGGACTTCTCCGCGCGTCGTCCAGCAGATCGATTTCTCTTCAGGCGGTGACGGCATCGTCGTGCGCAACGCCATCAAATCCGTCAAGGATCTGAAAGGCAAGACGATCGTTTGCGCCCAGAACAGTCCCAGCGAATATTTTGTAACGACGCTTTTGCTTTCTTCGGGCTTGAAGATCTCCGACGTTAAAATGAAGTATACAAGCACGGCTTTCGAGGCGGCCGCGGCTTTTGTGGCGGATACTTCGATCGATGCCGTGGCAAGCTGGGCACCGGATATCTATAAGATCGCCGACCGGATCGCGGGTACCAGGATCCTCACGACCAGCGCGGAGGCCAATAAACTGATCGCTGACGTTTATGCCTTCCGGGCGGATTTTTATCGTGATCACGCGGATATAGTCAAAAACTTCGCGGCCGGTGTCTTCCTCGGCATGGACGCCGTCAAACAGGATCCGGACCAGGCTGCCCAGTGGATGGCAGATGCCTTTGGCATGACTCCTCAGGATATTAAGGGCATGATGGGCGACGCTCATACGACCAACTTTGCGGAGAATGTCCAGTTCTTCCTGAATCAGAGCAACCCGACGAATTTCGAAAGAACATGGAAGAATTCCGCCATTGTTTACCGCGAACTGGGGCGTCTTGACGTTCCGGTCGCTTTTGACAGCGTGATGGATTTTTCTGTCATCAAACAATTGCAGGCTTCAGGTTCTTTCGCGCATCAAAAGGATGAAAGCATTACGGCTTTTACGCCACAGGATTACCGGAAACTCAAGGCGGAGTCGCCTATTCTGACGCAGACGATCAGGATCAATTTCTTTCCCAATAGTGCAAACCCGTTTGAACCGGCGCGCGATGAATTTAATAACGTGACACAAGGGAAGCTTTATGATCCCAGCGTTGGCGCGACGATCGAACGGGTCGGTCAGCTTGCCGGACAGTTCGGCCGGTGTGTGATCATCATCAGCGGTCATACGGACAGCTCGCGAAAAGGGGATGTGCCTTATCCTGCCGTGAAGCAGCTGAGCCAGGACAGGGCGAAATCGGTAGAAAACGCGCTTATTGAAAAATTTAAATTCGATCCCAATAAATTTGTCGCTGAAGGAAAAGCCTGGGATGTGCCCGCGGATCCTACGGACCGCATGAACCAAGCGCTCAATCGCAGGGTCGAAATCAGCGTCGTTCCCCCGGAAAGCAACGAGTAACGTGCAAAAGTTTTTCAAGGGCTTATTCCAGATTCGTGGGTCGGTCTCTCAACCCTGGGCGGTTGTGCTGGGGTTGCTCCCGCTTGCCCTGATCGTCTTTATCTGGTGGTTCGTCACAAGAGGGGCCTCGATAGAAGAAAGGATGATCTCTCCGGTCATCCTTCCGAGTCCCCTCGAAGTGGTGCAGCAGATACCCTCTCTGCTGACCCGAGGCAAGCTGTTGGAAGGCGCTGTGGCGAGTTTTGTGCGTGTCGGCATAGGCTTTCTTCTTGCCGTTGCCGTGGCATTGCCTCTCGGGATCGCGATGGGCAGTTTTAGCAGAGTGAAGGCCATGTTCCAACCCATAGCGGTCATGGGGGGCTATTTGCCCATCGCGGCGCTGGTCCCTCTAACGCTTGTTTGGTTTGGGACCAGCGAGAAACAGAAATATATGTTCCTTGCGATAGCTTTTTTTGTCTATGTCCTTCCCCTTATTGTTAAGGCCATGGATAAAGTCGACGATGTTTTTGTTCAATCGGCTTACACCCTCGGCGCTAGCCGCTGGCAGATCGCAACAAAGGTGCTCATCCCCATCGCCTTCTACGATATTTGGCAGGCGCTGCGGCTGGCCTTTGGTATTGGATGGAGTTACATTATTCTGGCCGAAGTCATCTTGTCGGATGCCGGATTGGGGCAGATCATTACGGTAGCCCAACGGCGCGGACCGAGGGAATATATTTATTTGGTCATTATGGTGATCGCCTTACTGGCTTTCTCAACAGATAAGATCATGGGGTGGGTAGGGAATAAACTTTTCCCCTACCGGAAAAACGAAGAGTATGGCTAAAAACGCGGTCTCTCTCAAGAACGTCACGGTCCAGTTTGGCGATTTCACGGCTCTCAAAAACGTCAATACTGTCGTCGAGGATATTCCCGAAAGCGGGGAATTCATTGCCTTGTTGGGTCCCTCGGGATGCGGGAAATCCACCATTCTCAATCTGATCGCGGGATTTTTGAAGCCAACTTCCGGAGAAGTTCTCGTAAATGACAAGGTTGTGGAAGGCCCCGGCAGCGACAGGGGGATGATTTTTCAGAAATACAGTTTATTTCCCCATCTCACAGCGTTGAAGAACGTTTTGTTCGGACTTGAGATCGATCGTAGTGCTCCCGGACGTTCTGAACAGGAATCCAGCAAGCTGGCGATGGCCATGCTCGAGCGCGTGGGTCTCACGGGTCATGAGCTCAAATATCCCCACCAGCTTTCTGGGGGCCAACAGCAGCGGGTCGCTATCGCGCGGACACTGGTCCTGAACCCGAAGATCATTCTCATGGATGAGCCTTTTTCCGCGCTTGACGAACCGACGCGTCTGGAAATGCAGAAGCTGATTGTGGAGTTGTGGCATCAGATAAAACCGACCATTTTTGTCGTTACTCATAGCGTGGCCGAGGCCGTTTATCTGGCGGAACGCGTGTGGATCATGAGCCGTTCTCCGGGACAACTGATGTATGACATAACGGATTGCATTCCCCCGAGCGTAGGAGAAGATCCTCTGGAAGCTCAAAAATCCGCAAATTTTGGAAAAGGCGTTAAGGTTGTAAGCGATTGTCTCCGGAAGGTATAGAAAATAAAGTTTCCTTTTAAGGTCCGGAGTTAAACTAGACAAGCCCTTTGTATCCCCGCCAATCTACGTGTAATTTTTGTTTCTTGGATTAAATAAACTCAGATGGGAACTCGCTCAGGGAATTGCCCGGGAATGAGGATGGAAAATGAAAGAGCTTAAAGAACTGATCAATTTTCTTCTTGGTTTTATGCCGTGGCTGCTGTTCCTCTTTTTTTCAGGCCGGACATTCGCCAGCTTGGAAAGATCGATCATCCTGGGTCTTTTGGCCAGTCTGATATTTGGTTTTAAAGAGTTACGGAGAGGTTTTCTCCTGCAGTGGGGAACTTTGATCTTCTTTATCTTCTGCGTGATCGCCGTTGATCTGATAAAATCAGTCTGGGTCGCGAAAAGCATGGGTATCATTTCCAATGGATGTCTCGCCGGCCTGATCTGGGGGACGATCTTTGTCGGGAAGCCTTTTACCTTACAATACGCGAGGGCCGAGCTTCCCAAAGAGAGGTGGGATGACCCGGTTCTTTTCCGCAGTTGCCGCTTTATGGCCGTTGTCTGGGCGATTTTACTGACTTTTTTGACATTAGTGGCGTGTTTAAGAAATTTATATCCCGGCATCATTCCTGATTGGCTTAACCTTGGCATTAGCATAACGGTCATTGCCGGCGGAATTGCCTTCACGTCCCTGTATAAAAAATACAAAAGGAATCAATCCAATTCCTAAAGCTTGGCGGGGTCTGTTGGCACCTTAGCCCGTTTCTTGGGTAGGAACCGGCGGATCTCCAGCGCTCTCAAGCTCTAACCTCATTACCCTGTCGCAGGTTCGCAACAGTGGATCTGGATATTTTTTACAACATTCAAAAGTCTGCAAAACGGTGTGTGCCGCGTCAGGCCTTGCGCGGGCGCATTTAAGCAGAGCTCCCCTTCTGACTGACGTCAATTACTATTTCTCTCGGGAATTATAATTGTCGCTGATCACCTTCTTTAAAATTGCGCGATGTCGCCCGCTGATTGCTTTGATTTGTTAAGTTGTGATTTGTTAAGTTGTTTACAAAAAACAGGCGTGCCGTTACAATCGCGCCATGAAAAATCCCGCAAATATCAAAGCCTCCGCCGGCGGCCAGGATCTTCGCACGGACTATTACTGGACGCAGGTCCGGGAATTAGGAAAAAAATATAAAAAATTCAACTGGCCCTCCGTCGAGGTCCTTTTGAATTTTCTTTACACCTACGATGTACTGACTGTTCATTTTTCAAGATTGATGTCTGTTTGTGACCTCTCTCCTGCCGTTTTCAACGTGCTGATGATCCTGAGCCGCAGCGCCGGGAAGAAATTCAAGCAGCATGACATCAGCAAGCTATTGCTTGTCAGCCGCGCCAATGTAACGGGACTTGTGACGTCGCTGGTGCGTAAAGGATTGGCCAAGAGGGAACCGGACCGGGACGACCGCAGGGCCTGGCTGGTCAAGATTACCCCCAAAGGAAAAAGCCTTCTTGAGGCCTATCTCCCGCGTCATTACGAAGAGATCCACCGGATCTTTTCCGGATTCAAACCCGGAGAAAAGAAGGAGCTGAATCAGCTCATCGTTAAACTCAAAGGCGGGATCCTGTAAATGAAAAATCTTTCCAGAGATTTCCACAAAAGCTTGGGCGTAACTGCGGCTGTTTGCTTGGTACTGCTGCTCGTTTCACCGTCTTTTGCCGAAGCTTCATGGACTTCTTTCTTGGAAAGGATCTTTCCCGTGGGTAAGAAAATAAAGACAGAAGAGGTCCGCTCGGAAACTCTGAGTCTCCAGGACGTGATCGATTTCGCGTTGAAGAATCATCTTCTGACCAAGCTCGCGCTTGAACAGATCCGTGAATCTAAGGCCGAGCGGCTTCAGGCGGGCTCTGTTCTGCTCCCGCATGTCGAGGGGAGTCTTTCGGAGAACAGGGTCGGGCGCATGAATCTTGCAGCCATGGGTTTTAAAGAACTGCCCTTGATCGGGCCTTTTGATACTTTTGACGCGAGGTTCCGCCTGACGCAGACGGTCTTTGATGTAAGCGCCCTGGCCCGTTTTCAGGCCGCCAACACCGGGGTCAAGGTGAAGCAATACGAGGAAGAATTCGCCAGGCAGAAAGTCACGCTGGAGGCTTCGCTTGCTTATCTTTCCGCGCTTCAGAGCGAAGGAAGATTTAAAGCCGCCGAGGCGAACGTTCAATTGGCCGACCGGCTCTTGCAGCAGGCGAATCACCAGCACGACGCCCAGATCGCGACCGGGGTCGATGTCGCGCGTGCCACGACGCGGACTGCGGAAGAAACATTCCAGCTTGAGCATGCCGGCATGGGGCTTACGGAGTCCTACCTGCAGGTCCAGAGAGTGGCGGGACTTCCTTATGAAGACCGGCTGGGCTTGAGCGATTCGCTTTCCTATTTCGAGGAACCTGAAATGCCCGCGGAGGATGCCATTCAGCTTGCCGTAAGCCAGCGGCTTGAGACGCGAGTCCTAAAAGACGGCATCAAGGCCGAACAATATCTGATCAATGCCGCGAAGGCCGAGATGCTTCCCAAAATAGGGTTGAACGGGGATATCGGTTTGAGCGGGAACGGTCCAAAGCGGAATGACCGCATGACCGGCGGGATCATGATCGGCGGGACCATGCCGATCTTTGAAGGCGGCAAGATCTGGGGCGAGATCAAGGAAGCTTCAAGCCGGAAGCGTCAGCTCGAGCAAAGACTGGCGGACCTTCAAAGACAGATCGAAGAAGACATTCACCTGGCTTTACTCAAGATCAAGACCGAAAAAAAACAGGTCAAGACCGCTCAATCCATTTTGGGACTTGCTTCCACGGAACTTAAAATGGCCCAGGACCGTTTCGGCGCGGGGCTCGGGGACAATGTGGAAGTAGTCGCCGCCCAGGCAACTCTCGCGCGGGCTCGTGACACCTATGTCTTGGCGCTGACCCAGTATCACGTGGCTCGCTTGAATTATTTTTTCGCGCTCGGCCAGACAGGATCTTTTAATTTACAAAAAACATCTCCGGAAAAGGAGTAAATCACCATGTTGAACTTTCTCAAAAAAATCAAAGGCATGAACCGCGCCGAATTTAAAAAGCAGCTCTACGCTGAAGATCCGAAATTCCGCATCAAGGTCGCGTGCGCGGGCGGGCTCCTTCTCCTCATGGTGCTTTGGTACATCTATCAAGGTCTGTGCTATGTGTCGACGGACGACGCCTTCATCGAAGGCCACGTGGTGCCTATCAGCGCGAAAGTCTCGGCTCATGTGACGAAGGTACTCGTCGCGGATAACCAGGAAGTGAAGGCAAGCGATCTCTTGATCGAACTTGATCCGAACGACTATACCGTGAAGGCGCGGATGGCCAAAGCGGATCTCCAGGCTGCGGAAGCAGAAGCGGAAAAGGCGCATACCGATGCGGGTCGTTATAATCAGCTCCATACTCAGGATGAAGTCTCCAAGCAGCAGCTGGATATGGCGGTGTTGCGTACTCAGATCGCCGATGCCAAGGTTGCTTCGGCCAAAGCCCGCGTGGAACAGACGGGCCTGGATGTTTCCTATACCAAGATTTTTTCACCGATCGACGGCCATGTGACAAAAAAAAGCGTTGAGGCCGGGCAGTTGATACCCGTAGGGCAGCCGCTCCTGGCGATCGTCTCGAATGAAAAATGGGTGACGGCAAATTTTAAAGAGACGCAGTTGACTTTGATGCGTCCCGGCCAAAAAGTCGCGATCAAAGTGGACACCTACCCCCACAAGACCTTTGGGGGGTATGTGGACAGCATCCAGCGGGGGACCGGCGCACGCTTCAGCCTGTTTCCGCCGGAGAACGCGACCGGCAATTATGTGAAGGTTGTCCAGCGAGTGCCCGTCAAGATCGTCTTCGCCGAATCTCCGGACAAGAAATATTCCCTTGCGCTTGGCATGTCTGCTGTTCCGGAAGTGAAAGTCCGCTAGTCATGGCAGACGAGGCGCCGGTTCCGGCCCGTGAGTTGCCGGCGACCGAGGAATGGCATCCACGCCATAGTCCGTGGCTCATTGCTTTTTCGGTGATGCTCGCGACTTTCATGGAAGTCCTGGATACCTCGGTGGCGAATGTTTCCCTGCCGCATATCGCCGGTAATCTCTCGGCGAGCAATCACGAAGCTACGTGGGTGCTCACGAGTTACCTTGTCGCGAACGCCATCATCCTGCCGGCGGCGGCATGGTTCGGCGGGTTTTTCGGGCGCAAGCGATTCCTCATTGTCTGCATCATGATCTTTACCGTTGCCTCAGCGCTTTGCGGTCTGGCGCACAGTCTTGGATTTCTGATCCTGGCCCGGATCATTCAGGGGCTTGGCGGCGGCGCGCTGCAGCCGATCGCCCAGGCCGTACTTCTTGAAAGTTTCCCGAAAGAAAAGCGCGGCCAGGCTATGGCCGTTTTTGCCCTGGGTGTGATCGTTGCGCCCATTGTCGGTCCCACGATCGGCGGATGGATCACGGACAATTATTCCTGGCGCTGGATCTTTTTGATCAATTTGCCGATCGGGATCTGGGCTGTCTTCATGACGCGGGCTTATGTGGAAGATCCTCCGTACATTAAAAAGAACAGAGCGCTTTCCATTGATTATCTCGGGTTTGCCCTGATGGCGCTCGGGCTGGGCCTTCTTCAGGTGGTTCTGGACAAAGGTCAGGAGGTAGACTGGTTTTCGGCGAAATGGATCTGCTGGTCCAGTATCATTATCGTGGTTTCGCTCGTTGCTTTTGTTTTAAGGGAGTTGCGTACGGATCATCCGGTGGTCGATCTGCGTATTCTCAAGGACCGGAATTTCGCGACGGGCGTTGGCATTGTGACGGTTATCGGCGCCGTGCTGTACAGCACCACCGCGCTTCTGCCGCTATTCTTGCAAAGTTTGATGGGGTATTCGGCCTACCTAAGCGGACTCGCGCTCAGCCCGCGCGGGATCGGTGCTTTTTTTACGGCGATCATGATCGGCCGCGTGATCGGCCGGGTGGACGCGAGGATCTTTGTCGCGTTGGGACTCTGTTTTTTAGGACTGACTTGTTGCGATCTCGGGAATATAAATCTCCAGATCGGCATGTCAAATGTCGTGTGGTCCATTATCGGGACCGGGGTCGGGATCAGCGCCATTTTTGTTCCGCTGACCACGCTTACCATGGGGACTTTGCATAAGGAGGAAATGGGCAATGCCTCGGGGCTCTTCAATCTGATGCGGAATATCGGAGGCGGAGTCGGAATCGCGCTTACGACGACCTTGCTCGCAAGAATGAGCCAGGTCCACCAGGCGATCCTGGTCAGTCACCTCACGCCGTATGATCCCGCCTATCAGATCACGCTTCAGAAGATCCAGGGCTTTCTGGCGCAGTCCGGAGGAGGGGTGGCGAATCCGCTGGCTTACGGATTGATCTATCAGGATCTGGTGCGCCAGGCAACGCTGATGGCCTTTGTGGATAATTTCCGGATCGTGGGGATCTCCTGTCTTGTGATCATCCCTGTTGTTTTCTTATTCAAAAAAGTCAGGACTCAGGGAAATACGGCCATTTCCGCTCACTGAACCGGGATGAAATTCATTCGGCTTGCTTTATTATTTTTTTAGAATATAACTAATCTCATGGCACCCCCCGGGCAATTCTTCAAATCCGATCGTCAGACGATCAAAATGATCCTTGTCGTTTTGGGGATCAGTGTGTTGGCTTGGGGCGGCGGATGGTTTTTCCAAAATCACGGAAGATTCTGGGTGCATCGTGTCGCGCCAAAACTCTTCAAGCCCAAGATCGTGTTCGTGATCGATGATATCGGCGAGCACGACAAGCTCAAGAATGAATTGGCCAGGCTCGGCCCCAAAGTGACTTATGCCATCCTACCTCTTCGCGATTTCTCCCGCTATTTTAATGGGCAGGGAAAACGCATGCATGTGGATGTGATACTCCACCTGCCGCTCGAAACGGTTCATACCGATAAATTTCCGGGCCAAGGCCTTATCACGGAAGCCATGAGTGACGAGGAGATATTGAAAGGTCTGAGACAGGATCTGGCTTCTGTTCCGGGGCATGTCGGTGTTAATAATCACATGGGTTCCAAGGGGACGTCCGACCGCCGCCTGATGACGATCATCCTGCGGGAGCTAAAGCGCGAGCGGCTTTTCTTTTTTGATAGCCACACGACTTCAAAGTCAGTCGCTCCTGAAATTTGTCACGCGATAGGGCTGCCCTTTTTGAAATGCGGTATTTTTCTTGATAACGATAATTCGATAAATGCCATAAAGGCCCAGCTTGCGGAACTGCGAAGGATCGCACGGGAGCAGGGCACCGCCATCGCTATCGGGCATTACCGGAAGAACACGCTGGATCTTCTGGCGGGAGAGATCCCTCAGCTTGAAAAAGAAGGGTTCGAGATCATCTCCCTCAGGAACGTGCTGAAGATCCAAACGGATTAAGCGGATTTGCCGGAAGCATCCCTTGGTTGGAGCCTCTTGGAGATCACTCTCTTTACAAGGACTACAAAAGGCGTTGCCGTTGCCGATACTACAATATCGCGCGGTAACGCTTTTTTTATCTTTGGCACGCAAGCGGGACAGAATCATCGTCCCGTGCTGCATTGGCTTTCATTATGAGAAAACCGGACCCCGTATGAATTGCATCGTCAGACGCATGGAAAGATCCGAAGTTGATTTTGCGGTGGAACAGGCCGCGAAAGAGGGATGGAACCCGGGCCTGGAGGATGCGGCTGTTTTCTTTGAAACGGATCCCGGTGGTTTTTTTATCGCGCTGGCGGACAAGAAGCCTGTGGGGTGTATCTCCGCCGTCACTTATGGCGATGATTTTGCCTTTGTCGGTTTCTTCATTGTTCTCGAGGAATTCCGCCGGCAAGGCTGCGGGGTTCAATTAGGACAGGCGGCTTTGGAGTATTTGAAGACTACGCACACCATCGGTGTCGATGGAGTCCTCGCTCAGCAGAAAAATTATGAAAGGTCAGGGTTTCGCTTTGCCTGCAGCAATATCCGTTATGAATATAAGATCGTTGTGCCCGTCCCGTTTGTTCAGAGCATGACGATATTTTCTGAAGTACCCTCCGGTTTAGGTGAAGTCCTGGCTTACGACCGCCAATGTTTTCCTGCGGCGAGAAAAGTCTTTCTTGAAAAGTGGCTGGCCATGAAGAGCGCGAAAGCCTGGTTTTGGGTTGAAGGCGGCGAACTCAAAGGATATGGCGTTATTCGAAAGTGCAGAACGGGTTACAAGATAGGTCCCTTGTTCGCGGACAGTGAAGTGATCGCACGGGATCTTTTTCTCAGGCTTTGTTCCTTCGCCGAGTTGCCGGCAAGCGTCTATCTTGATATCCCCGCGTCAAATCCGGGCGGCATTCGACTGGCCCAGACTTTGGGGATGCAGCCTGTGTTTAAAACAGCGAGGATGTATCTCGGGCCCGAGCCGGAGATCCAAGTTCAAAAGATATTCGGTGTTACGTCATTTGAATTGGGCTGAGTCAGCGCCCTGAAGTTCTTTTGAAAATTTTTAAAGGAGGAAAAAGTGGAACATGTTGATCTTGAGAAATGGCCGAGGAAAACGCATTTCGAATATTTTGACCGGGCTGATTATCCTTACATCGACGTGACGGTTCAGATGGATATCACTCCATTCCTAAAATATGTGAAGGATCGCAGGCATAAGTTTTTCCCGTCCCTTCTTCATGTTTTCCTGAAAGGGGTGAATGAGAACGAGGCGTTCAGGTACCGGGTGCTCGGGGACGGCGTGGTCAAGTACGAATCGATCGGCGCTTCTATTACGGTTCCCATCGAAGGGGATCTCTTTGCGTTCTGCCGGGTTGAATATAAAGAAAACATCCATGATTTTCTGAACCATGTTGCGGCGGCGGAGGATGAGGCGAAGAAAAAGGCCGGACTCGTGGCGGATGAATGGTTTGACGTTGTGTGGGTATCCTGCAATCCCTGGTTTTCGTTCACTTCGATGAGCGCTCCGACCGTGGACAGAAGAATGCGATCGATCCCGCTCATCCTGACCGGAAAATACTATGAATCAGGTGGCAAAATGCTGCTGCCGGTAGGAGTAAAGGTCAACCACGCGCTTCTCGACGGCCTCCATATCGGGAAACTGCTGAGCCATTTCGAGAATTCGTTCAAAAATCCCAAAGAAATCTTTGAAAGGAAAACGAATGGCTAAGAAAATCTCAGGAGTAACTTTACTGTTATTTCTGGCGGTTGGTGCTGTCAATGCCCAGGCGCCTGGGGGTCAGGAGTCCCGTATGCCGCCGCAGTCTGCTATTGATGCTTGTGCGGGAAAAACCGAAGGAACGGCCTGCGAAGTTTCTACTCCCGAAGGAACGAAGGCCGGAGATTGTGCTTATACACCGGACAAGAAATATTTTGCCTGCAGACCTGAACGAGGCTCCTCGGATCGCCGCGGTCCTGTCGAAGAAGGAGAAAAAGAGAGATCGGACAATCCGCGAGAGGAGCAAGAGAACGACGGCCGGCAGTCTCAAGACCCGGGCCAAAGATCAAAGTCCGGAGGAAATCCTAATCAATACACCCTTGAACAGGCGATGAGTGACAACGCTCAGCTTTCTACTATTGCGTTCAGCGGCCTGGCTTTTATTACGGGAAGCGCCGGCGCGGATACTTTTTTTCCTCCGGGAAAGGTCGCGGATTTTTTTGGATTTCAATATATGAGGGATGTGGATACGGCGGGCTACGGGCATAACACCACGTTTTTAACCAAGGTCGCCAGCAATGTTCTTCATATCTTGAATGATGCTCAGAAATCAAAACTGATAGCACTGGCAAAAGAACAGGCGCCGATCTATACCCGGTTTGCCTATAACCGTCTTTTGTTATCAAACGCATTCCGGCGCAGTTTGGAAGGAAAGATCCCTTCCGGATCAACCGGCCTCAATATTCAGGCAGTCTCAAAATATGCGGCAGGCCTCTATAAAAATGACGCGGATCTGAGCTACAACCGCGCCGTCGTAATCGGAGAGATCATCAATTCTTTTACTTCCGAGCAAAAGGCCTACCTGGAAAAAATGGAGTTTAATAACTACGCCTCATGGCCGGATGTCGCGGAGAATGATAGCCTGAAGCGTGGCATGTCGAACAGTGAATTCGTGGCTGTGATGACATACGCCAGCGAGCTCTTCTCCTGGGATAAAGGCGGTCTTGGGGCGGATGTCTATTTCTGCCCGGAACGTCACGGTACCTACTTCGGCGGTTTCTTCATGAAGGATTATCCAGCGATGCATAATCCGGATTATTTCATCAGCACGGCCATTACAGGAGACAGCGGAAAGGATTTCCTTAATATTCTGGACCGCGATCAGAGGGCGCCTATCACGGGGATCATTGATGAGCAGAGGTCTGCGCTTGAAGAAATAAAACAGATCAGAACGAACGTTTCCGGAGAACTGCGAAAGGCGATCACCGGCGGAACGATCGACAAGGAAAAAGTTTATACGCTCATCAACCGTTATGGAGAATTGGACGGGCAGATGTCAGCACTCTATGCCTCCCGGTTTTCAGCGGTCAATAAAACGCTTACGCCGGATCAGCGGGCGGCGTTTGTCAAACTTAGGAATCTTGATGTCGTGCCTCAGGGCGCCTACCGGTTTTCAACGCCCGTTGCAATGCCGGAAATTCCGAGTACGGATTTTATGTTCGGCGTGGGGAGCATCCCTCAAAACGCGGGGCAATGCACGCCTCCTTCCGGTTTCGCGAATGCAACGGAAGACCGTAAATCCAAACGCGGAAATAGAGCGCCCAGACGGACCGGAAGTTAGCTTCTTCGTCGGTATTTAGCAGGATTTTTAAAGATCCTGGAACAGTTCCGGAACAGGCTTGTTTAGTTGGTTGTTTGAGGGGAATGGAGTATATTAGAGGCCGTGGGAAAGGAGATTCCGGTGCTTTTATGATTACCGAGGTGATCGGCATAAAATCCAGCTTTTGTCTGACTGGACGGAAACTTATGTGCTTTGGAGCTAGTGCATTGAATAGGCCCTTCTCTTTTTGGAAAGCTGCATGACCGCCACACCGACCGCTGGCGTGGCCGGATCAATGACAATACCCGCTTTTCCCCCTGTTATAAAATCCTCGCAGTTGAGTCGAAGCACCGCATGGATCGTGCTCGCGGCGGGTCTGATGATCACCGCCTTTGCGACCTTGTTCATGAAATCAAGCGTGGAAAATATTGCGGAACTGGATTTTAATACCCATTGCAACGAGATCCGCAATGTCATTGCGAACAGGCTCGAAGATCATGCCCGCCTCCTGACGAGCGGAGCCGGATTTTTTGATGCCGATGAGAAGGTTTCGCGTGAGAAGTGGCGTGTTTTTTCTCAGCGGCAGAAACTCGGGAAACAACTTCCCGGGATTCAAGGCATCGGCTTTTCGCTTTTGATCCCGCGTTCCGAACTGCCCGCACACCTCCAGGAAATACGAGGCGAGGGGTTTCCAAAGTATACAGTGAGGCCCGCGGGGGACCGGGAAGTCTACTCCTCCATCATCTATTTAGAACCTTTTTCCGGCCGTAACCTGCGAGCCTTCGGCTTTGACATGCTCTCGGAGCCCATACGCCGGGAAGCCATGGAACAGGCGCGGGATAACGATTCTGCGACGCTTTCCGGCAGAGTGGTTTTAGTTCAGGAAACGGATGAGGAAGTTCAGGCCGGTACGCTGATGTATGTCCCGGTTTACCACAAAGGCATGCCAACGGATTCGGTAGAGCAACGCCGCGCCGCAATTTATGGCTGGGTCTACAGTCCCTATCGGATGAGTGATCTGATGCGGGGAATGCTGAGCGATTACAACATGGAGAAGAATTTAAATCTTCACTTGCAGGTTTTCGACGGGGCGATTCCGTCGCCCCAGAGTTTGCTTTATGAATGTCTTCCGGCGGAGAAGAAAAGCGTACGATTTTCGCGACAGATCCCGGTAGGTTTCAACGGCCATCTCTGGACCCTGCGCTTTACACAAACAAGCGGCGGATTCGTGACGGTGGAATACACCCAAGCATGGCTTGCCCTCGCCTGCGGAACGATCATTACATGGCTTTTATTCTACCTGATCCGTTCTTTGCAGAATACCCAGGCCCAAGCGCAGCAAATAGCGGAAAAATCGCTCGTTGCTCTTGTTGCGAGCGAAAAACGATTTATGAATATGTTTTATGCCGCCATGGACGCAGCTTTTCTCGTTGAAGGAGAGATCTTTATTGATTGCAATGAAGCCGCTGTCCGGATGCTGGGGTACTCCAACCGGGGTGAACTTCTGGACAAGCACCCCGCGCAGCTTTCCCCAGCCATGCAACCCGACGGGAAAAAGTCTTCCGAGAAGGTCGGTAAGATGGTGGAGACAGCTTTCAGGGAAGGGGGTTACCGGTTTGAGTGGATCTACAAGAAGGCTAATGGAGAGGATTTTCCTGTGGAAGTGTCCCTGACGCCGATCTTGCTTCAGGGTAAAAGCCTGTTTCATTGCCTCTTGCGGGATCTGACCGAGATCAAGCGCGCAGAAGCAGCATTGCGGGAGAGCGAGGCGCGTTTCCGGAATATGGCGGACGGAGTACCGGTGTTGCTTTGGACATCCGGTACAGATGCGTTGTTTGACTATTTCAATAAACCCTGGCTTGATTTCACGGGTCGGACGATGGAGCAAGAGTTGGGGAATGGTTGGGCCGAGGGTGTTCATCTGGAGGATTATCAAAGGTGTCTTGATATTTATCTTAGCGCCTTCAAGGCGCGGCGGAGTTTTTCTATGGAATATCGCCTGCGCCGTGCCGATGGAGAATACCGTTGGCTTCTGGATGACGCGATCCCAAGGTTTAATCAGGAGGGAGTCTTTTTCGGCTATATTGGCGCCTGTGCGGATATTACCGTGCGCAAACAGGCCGAGGACGCGTTGCGAGATTTAAATTGGCGGATGGAGAACATTGTTGAAGGCACGCATGTCGGAACATGGGAATGGAACGTTCAGACCGGGCAAACCGTTTATAACGGAATGTGGGCAAGAATGATCGGCTATACGCTCGAGGAATTAGCCCCCGTCAGCATCAAGACATGGGAAACGCTCGTCCATCCGGATGACCTGGTAATGTCTGCCGTATTGATCGAGAGACATTTTTCGGGAGAATTGCCCTACTATGATTACGAATGCCGGATGAAACACAAGGACGGTCACTGGGTCTGGGTTCACGACCGCGGGTGTGTTGCCACTCATACGAGCGACGGAAAACCTCTTATGATGTTTGGTACCCACTCTGACATCACCGCGCGTAGGCAGACGGAGGAGGCGTTGCGGCAGGTCAAAGATCGCTTGACCATGGCCGTGCGCGCGGGTGGCGTAGGGGTCTGGGACTATGATGTCGTCAATAACAAGTTGGTATGGGATGACCAGATGTACCGTCTCTATGGGATCGCGGCGGACAAGTTCATAGGTGCTTATGAGGCATGGACAGCGGGACTCCATCCGGAAGACCGGCGTCGTGGCGATGGGGAGATACAAAGTGCCCTGCGCGGCGACAAGGACTTTGACACCGAATTCCGCGTTCTCTGGCCGGACGGAACCCTCCGTAACATCCGCGCTCTTGCCCTTGTACAGCGAGACGCCTCCGGAAAGCCCCTGCATATGATCGGCACCAACTGGGATATCACCGTCCAGAAGCGGGCGGAGAAAGCGATAACAGATCTGGCGACGGCGAAGGCGAAGTTTACCTCGACTGTCTCGCATGAGCTGCGAAGCCCTCTCGCAACGATCAAAGCGGCCACCGACATTGTTTTCGATGGCCTGGTGGGGTCTGTGAATGATGCGCAGAAGGAAACTCTTGGAGTTGCAAAAGTGAGCATCGACCGGTTGGGCCGTTTGATCAATGATGTCCTGGTCTATCAAAAAATCGATGCTGGAAGAATGAGTTACAGCTTCGCGGAATGCGATGTTCGTGAAGTTGTCCGGGAGATTGTTAGAAATACAGAGCTTTTCGCCCAAAAAAGAAAAACAGATTTTGTAATGAAGCTTGGGGATGCTGTTCCCGCAATAAAGTTCGATCAAGACAGGATCGCCCAGGTGTTGACGAATCTTTTGACCAATGCCGTTAAATACACCGAAAACGGGAGTATTATTATCAGCGTACAACACGAATATCATCAGCTTCACGTGAGCATCCAGGACTTCGGCCCCGGCATTAAGGCTGAATACAGGGAAAGCATCTTTGAACCTTTCTCACAGGCGGCGGACAATCAAAAGGGAGGAACAGGGTTGGGCTTAGCCATTTCTAAGGAGATCATTCTTGCCCACCATGGGAAGATCTGGGTAGAATCCGAAGCCGGAAAAGGGAGTACATTCCATTTCACTTTGCCAATCTAAAAATACGGAGGATGTATGGGACAGAAAATCCTGGTAGTTGATGACGAGGCCTCGGACAGAAAAAAGATGGTGGCGGCACTAGAAAAAGAAGGCTATTCCGTCACGGAAGCTTCGGGCGCTATGGACGCCCTGAATAAAGTTCAGGAGATACTTCCCGATCTTGTCATTACCGACGTGTTGATGCCTGAAACTACCGGTTTTGATCTTTGCCGTCATATCAAGGCGTTACTCCAGCCTAATCCTCCTTTGGTGCTTTTGGTTACGGGAAAAGCCCAGGGAGTCAACGTCTCCTTGGCCCATCATATGGGAGCGGATAATTTTGAGGCCAAGACTAACGACATGTCTCTGGTTATCAAGGCGACGCGGGGGCTCCTTTTACATCGATAAAACGGAAGGCCCCCCAGGAGGGCCTTCATTTTTGCCCTGATCTGGCAATAAAAGAATCGGTTCATCAGATCCTTCAAATTGCCTTTTAGAAAAGAGTGACTTCAACGGCAGGGCCTGAAGGGGGTCCCGTTTGTTGTCCTTCAGTTTGATTCCTCCACATGACTTCCGGGGTCAGGCGAGAGTTTCTTAAGCGGGTATTCGTTTTTTGCTTTCTCGCTAAAATGGATTTCTACTTAGGGTGGGGGGGAGGAGTAGAATAAACTTGAGGGCATTTTTATGAGAACGAAACGGATGGGTACGTGATTTAACCTTCGCTTAAACGGGCGGAGGTTTTTGTGTCTCTAGGCTCAATACCGTTCAGTTAAGGACATAAATGGCCTCCTGGAAGCTGGTTTGAGGCTGTCGGATTTTGTAATGTTCCTGGCGTTTGCATTTGAAGTGGCTCATTTTTTGTTTGATGACTCTTGGAT
>Ga0114951_10001843_pt1 | contig 25204 bp, 18 predicted proteins | sample AM7aDNAmetaG_FD_88677 | JGI IMG/M metagenome (GOLD analysis project Ga0114951, IMG submission 88677) | Freshwater microbial communities from Finland to study Microbial Dark Matter (Phase II) - AM7a DNA metaG | ecosystem: Environmental > Aquatic > Freshwater > Lake | place: Finland: Lake Alinen... | reverse complement strand
GTGAAGCTAAATATAGAGGTGGCAGACCTTAGTTACACTGACAAGGAATCAGATTCATTGTTAGAGAAAGCTGTAAGGCACGTCAGTCGCCTTTCTCAGCTATATGGCTCTTATGATTTAGATGGCAAGGTTCGACTGTTGGGTTCGATATTTCCTGAAAAACTCATATATGTCGATGGGAAATGTCGAACCCCGAGAATCAATGAAGTGGTACGTCTGGCACTATTGATAGACAAGGGTTTCGGAAAAAGAAAAACGGGACAACTTTCCGAAAAACTTGAGTTGTCCCGTGTGGTGGAGTATAGGGGAGTCGAACCCCTTACCTTTAGACTGCCAGTCTAACGCTCTAGCCAGATGAGCTAATACCCCCTTTATGTGGCAAAGATATAAACTATCCTTGAATTGTGAAAATATTTTCACCCTGAGTTTTTATGAAAAGCATTAATTTTGCAGATCAACCACTACGAAAATGAAGTTTTTGCTGAATAACCGGGAAGAAATGATAGATATCAGCGAACCGCTTACTATCAGTAAGTTGCTGGAAATCAGAAAAATGTCTTTCAGGATGTTCCTGGTGAAAGTAAACGGCGTACTTATCAATAAAGATAAATTTGACCAGACCATTATCATTGAAGGGGATGAAGTTCAGGTGCTGTACCTGATGAGTGGCGGCTGAGATTATCCCCTGATGATGTTCAAAGCAGCTTTTATTCCATCGGCCGCCGAACTTACAATGCCACCGGCAAAACCACTCCCCTCTCCCGTAACATACAAATTTTCAAAAGCATGACTTTTTCCTGTCTGATCTCTTATTGCTCTGACAGGTGATGAAGTTTTGCTTTCCAGACCCAGAATGACACCCGATTCAAAGCCTCTGATCTTATGGCAGAAATCCTTCAAAGCAGTCCTGATGGAATGATAAACTTCCTCAGGCAGTAATTCCTTAAAATCAGCGCTGACCAAACCAAGCGGATAGCTCGTCTGCGAAGGCAGAGGTCCGCTCTTCCCTCTTAGAAAACTGCTGATATAACATGCAGGGGAAGCATAACTGTCTGAAAAATCATAGAATTTTCTTTCCAGCATATTCAAAACCTCAATTGCTCCCAAAGCATCAAGTTTTTTATTTGCCAGCCTGTCGGGGTGCACGGCAGCAACTATGCCTGCATTTGCAAACGGGGTGTCCCTTCTGTAACGGCTCATACCATTCACAATGCTCAGCCCATGGTAAGGAGTTGCCTGAACAACCCTCCCACCGGGGCACATACAGAATGAATAAACAGGAAGGCTTCCGGCAGCATTGAATGTTAGCTTATATTCTGAGGGGCTTACTCCCGGCAATGAAGGTTTGCCCCACTGCGACAGGTTTATCATGTCCTGCCGGTGCTCGGCACGAGTACCAATGGCAAATGGTTTTGTTTCAAAGGGAACACCGCTTCTGATCAGCATTTTGTATGTTTTATAAGCGGAATGACCGGTAGCAAAAACAAAATAGTCAGCATCCATAATACCCTTTGATGTCTCCAGAGCATTGATTTTATTCCCTTTGATTCTAATTCCGGTGACTTCCGTTTCAAAACAAACTTTTCCGCCTTTATCCTCAAACATTTTTCTTAGCTGAATCACCATCTTCATCAGGTTGTCGCTTCCAAGGTGAGGTTTCGAGAGATAAGCAATCTCAGCAGGGGCACCGGCCGTTACATAAGTATCGAAAATGAAACGTTTTTCTTTTGAAATGGTTTTGGTGCGTGAAGTGAGTTTACCGTCAGAAAAAGTCCCTGCCCCACCTTCACCGAATGCATAGTTGCTGGATTCATTCAGTGTTCCTGATTTTTCAAACCTTATAATGTCTTTATTCCTTATTTCGGCTGTAGAGCCCTGTTCAACAATTGTAACATCAAAGCCTGCAAGGAGCAATGTATAGGCTGAAAAAAAACCGGAAGGCCCGCATCCGGTAACCAACACCTTTCTGGCTCTTTTTTTATAAGGAATGATCAGGCTTGTATCTTCTGTAATGACAGTCTCCCGTATGCTTTCTGAAGAAACGCCTAATCTCATCTGCCAGTAAATATTGTTTTTATTCCTCGCATCCAGGCTCTGGTTCTCAATAAAGCAAGTAAAATCCCTGGTGCGGATATTTCTGAATACTTCTTCTTTCAGATCATTTTCGCTGAAACCCGGCGGCATTTTTATATCCAGAAATTTGAATCCCACAAATTTGCAGTTTAAGTTTTCAGATTGTTAATATTCATTTTCCGGCGAGTAAAATGGTTTTGCCGGCAATTTCAGCAGGTTTAATTTTATTCATGCAGTTAAAATGGCCTTTAGGACATTTCCTTTTCCCCAGCTTGCTGCATGGGCGGCATTTCAGTCCTTTTACTTCAACTATCTGCGATAAGTTCTGCAGAGCTTCAGGAAATAAAGGGAACATCCCAAATTCAGGGACAGTATTTCCCCATACAGAGATCACCGGTTTTTTCAACCCTGCGGCGATGTGCATGAGCCCGGTATCGGCACTGATTACTGCCAGAGATTGCCTGATGAGTGATGCTGTCTGGTTAAGGTTGTATTTTCCACAGGCATTATAGCATATTTCTCCGGTGTTCCGGATAATATTCAGCGCCCGTCCTTCATCCTCTTTGCTCCCCGCAAGAATAACCGGCATCCTGAGTTCCCGGCATACTTCAGTGATTATTTCAACAGGTATCTGTTTGGTATTGTGAAGACCTCCCAAAGCAACAAGTATATATCCTTTCTGCAGATCCGGCGGAAATGAAGACATCTCAACTTCTTTTGAACCCGGAATAAAATAATCCAGTCCCTTTCCGTCATAAACCACATGAAACTTTTTAGCAGCGCTCAAATACCTTTCAGCAATATGAATTCCGGGGAGGATATTTATTTTTAAGTGTACATATAACCATTTTCTGAAGTTAAGTTTGGCAAATGTGCTGAATGGCTTTCTTAAATAAAGCAGTGTCAGTACTGACCTGAAATTTTTATGCAGGTCGATAATATGATCATAATTTTCATTTCTCAGATGATCAAGGACTTCATTTACATTACTTTTTATAGAATAAATTTTATCAATATACGGATTTGACTGAAGAAGAGGCTCAAATATTGTTTTTGTCAGGAAATGGATCTCTATACCGGGAACCTGATTTTTCAAACACCGCATCACCGGGCTTGTCAGTACAATGTCACCGATAGAACTGAACCTGATAATGAGTATTTTTGCCAAATGGTTTTTTTTACAAATGTAAAACTCTTCGGGTTAATAGTATAATTTTGTTCTATGATATTTATTGATACCCATGCACATCTCTATCTGGAAGAATTCCGGACGGATTCCGGTGAGGTGATTAACCGCTCTGTTGACAATGGGGTTAAATATATGATGTTACCCAACATTGACGCATCTTCGGTCGATAATATGCACCTTCTTTGCGACCGGTTCCCGGATAATTGTTTCCCGATGATGGGAATCCACCCCACTTCAGTGAAAGAAAATTACAAGGAGGAACTGGATATCATTGAAAAGCATATGATGAACAGAACATATATTGCTGTCGGAGAAATCGGAATTGACCTGTACTGGGATAAAACACACCTTAGAGAGCAGGAAGAAGCTTTCCGTTTTCAGCTCGATCTTGCAAATGAATATCAACTTCCTGTTGCCATACATTCCAGGAATTCCCTTGAAATTATAATTAAAATTCTTACAGAATATAAAAATAAAGACATCAGGGGTGTTTTTCACTGTTTCCCTGGTAGTGTTGAGCAGTCGAAAAAGGTAATCAATTCAGGTTACTTCATTGGAATAGGCGGTGTGGTTACCTATAACAGATCGACCATGGCTGAAGTGGCAGCCAACATACCACTGGAATACATCGTCCTTGAAACAGATGCCCCTTTCCTTACGCCCTATCCATACAGGGGTAAAAGAAATGAAAGTGCCTTTATTGTCAACATTGCAGAAAAAATTGCCGGTTTAAGAAATATCCCTATTGATGAAGTTGCTTTGGTAACAACCCAAAATGCAATTAATCTCTTTAAAATGAATCACCTTCAAACATGAAATAGTAGCCTTAAAAGGTTTAATAATCGCGAAATACTATTGTAAGGATTCTGATTAATTCATACTTTTGCAGAAATATTAAAACTGACATGATGGATAAAATACTCGTTATCGGTGCATGCGGACAAATCGGTTCAGAACTAACACTGGCACTGCGTGATACATATGGAAATGCAAATGTTTTTGCTACGGATATTAAAGAGGCAAACTGCGAACTCGCTGAAAGCGGGCCTTTTGAAATTCTTGATGCCCTGGATGCTAAAAAATTACAGGGCTTTATTCATGATCATCAGATCAATCAGGTGTACCATCTGGCAGCTATATTATCAGGAAATGCGGAAAAAAATCCATTGAGATCATGGGAAATCAATATGTCAAGTCTGATGCTGCTTTTAGAAACAGCTAAAGAAATGAAACTAAAAAGAATTTTCTGGCCAAGCTCTATTGCTGTTTTCGGACCCTCCACACCCATGGAAAACACCCCTCAATATACGGTGATGGAACCTAATACGGTATATGGCATCAGTAAACTAGCCGGTGAGCGGTGGATTGAATATTATTTTAATAAATATGGTGTTGATACGCGCAGTGTGCGCTATCCCGGCCTGATCAGCTACAAGACAGAAGCAGGTGGAGGCACCACCGATTATGCTGTTGAAATTTTTTATGATGCAGTTAGAAAAGGGAGTTATGAATGTTTTCTGTCTTCAGAAACAGCTTTGCCAATGATGTACATGGAAGATGCAATAAAAGCTACAATACAACTCATGGAATCAGAATCTTCGAAGCTGTCGCTCCGTTCAAGCTATAATATGGCCGGAATAAGCTTCACCCCGCGTCAGCTTGCTGATGAAATAAAAAAATGGATACCCGGATTTACCATTAGCTACAAACCCGATTTCAGACAAGCTATAGCTGACTCCTGGCCAAGTAGTATTGATGATAGTGTTGCTCAAAAAGACTGGGGTCTGACCTCTGAATTTAATATATCAAAAATGACCGAAGTAATGCTCCGGGAGATTAAAATGAAATTATTGTAAAATCTTTAATATTTAAGGCATTTTAAGCAACTTTTTTCTAATTTTATAAATCTAACAACTGCATGATTTCGTGATTAATTAATTATTGTGCTAATTATATAAGAATATATATGAAGAAATTAATTTTATTTGCCTTGCTTCTCGGACCACTTGCCACTCTGCTTGCTCAGAATCCTCAGTATTTAATTAGTCAGGGTGGGACAGTGACTATCTGCGGTGCTGATTTCTTTGATAACGGAGGGGGTTCGTCCAATTACGGAGCTAACAGAAATGACATTATTACTTTCGTATCAAACAGTCCCACGAATACTCACCAGATATTAAATTTCAATGTTTTTGATATACACCCATCTGATACACTATATGTGTATGACGGTTTGAATATAGGCGCACCTTTGATAGGTAAATACAATAATTCGAATGCAGCCGCACCTTTCGGAGTAAGAGCTTCTGTCTATAATCCATCCGGTGCTCTGACTATCCGTTTCAAATCCAACGCCAGCAACCAGGGTGCAGGATGGTTTGCCACCCTGATGTGTTCTCCCCAGTGCCAGAGCGTACTTGCCTCTCTTGATTTAAATCGCTGTCATCCTACCCCTCACCTTGAAAATGGCAACTATTATATGGACATTTGCCAGGGCGATGCTGTTCACTTTGTAGCCGATGCCAGTGCAGGCGCTTTCAGCCAGAACGATGTTATTTATCATCAGGACAGCACAAACTCATTGTTTATATGGGATTTTGGCGACGGAGTTATGGATACCGCCACCTCTGTTTACCATACCTACCCCTTACAGGTAAGGGGGTACGATGTTACCCTTCTGGTAAAAGACGTCAGGGGTTGTTTTAGTACTAATGCAGTGAATTTAAGAGTGCGTATTGCAGGTAACCCATTAAGGCAAATCAATGCCTTGCCAGATATCTGCTCTGGTGACAGCCTGTTAATGAGTGTTGGTTATGACGCTGGAACTACAGTAAACATCAATCATGTTGGCGCACATCAGAGTTCCAGCCAGCGTTTTGACAGCACGATGTTCATTCCTGACGGTCCAAACTGCCCTCCGGGATGCTATAACACTTATGTAAGTTTTAATATTTTTGCTCCCAATCAAAGAGTTCAGACAGTGAACGACATCATGTCAATTTGTGTGAATATTGAACACTCGTTTTTAGGAGACCTCGGATTTACTATTATTTGTCCCAACGGGCAAAGATGCAACCTTGACCCGAACAACCACAGTGGCGGTGGTACTTATCTGGGTGTTCCCCTGGAAGGAACTTATGATGGTACACCTTTATGCAGTGCTGCAGCCAACCCTCATGGCACCGGATGGACCTATTGCTGGGCTATGCAATACAATACTCCCTCTTCTCATACTATTGAAGCTGCCGGAATTGCTGCATCCGGAACTCTGGATTCCACAAACAGAACGAACAATACAAATTATTTTTACCCCGTTACCAGTTTCGCATCATTGATCGGATGCCCGCTGAACGGCACATGGAATATTGAAATCTGCGATGACTGGGGTATCGATAATGGTTATATTTTCTATTGGGATTTAAACCTCTCATCAAACCTGCTGCCCCAGAACTGGTCGTACGATGTTAATATAGATACAGTGCAATGGTCAGGCCCTTATATGTATAACTGGACGGATACCTCTGTTACTATCAGGCCTCCTGATTCGGTGAGTACAGGTACATTTGTCTATAATTTTTCAATTGTTGATCAGTACGGTTGTTATTATGACACTTTGCTTACTGTTGATGTTATTAACCGCCCTTATGTAAATCTCGGACCTGATAAAGAAATATGTGACGGACAAAGTGTTACACTTAATGCAGGAGGACCGTATACAACCTATACATGGTCAAACAGTGCAGCGACACAGACTACTACGGTCACAACAGAGGGACTATATTCTGTTAAAGTGGATAATAACAACGGCACACTAACCTGTTCGAACAGTGACTCAGTATATGTTACGGTCCATCCTACGCCGGCAACAGATTTCACCGTCGACCGAGCGAACGGCTGTGCACCTCATTTTGCAAGGTTCACCAATACGACCACACCGGATGTCCCTTACACTTTTGAATGGACGTTTGGCGACGGTACCCGTTCTACTGAAGAAGATCCTTCGCATAACTATCCTTTATACGGTTCATATACCGTTGGACTGGTTGCTACTTCTGAATACGGGTGTACCGACACAGAAATTAAAACGGATTATATAAATGTATTTCCCCAGCCTATTGCTGATTTTAGTTATTTCCCGCAATATCCTGATTACGAATATCCTCTTGTATCTTTCATAGACCAGTCGATCGATGCTACGAATTGGTCGTGGGATTTCGGTGACCTGAATTCTTCGACAAACATGAGTTACCTGCAAAACCCTATGCACTCATTCTCAGATACAGGTACTTTCATGATTACGCTACACCTGTTAAGTGAACATGGCTGTAATGACTCCATATCCAAAATCATTTATGTTAAGGATATCTTTGCATTTTTTGTCCCAAGCGCTTTTTCTCCAAACAATGACGGGCTGAATGATAAATTCGGCGTTGAAGGCGTAAATATTGACGTTAAAGGATTTGATTTCTATATTTATGACCGCTGGGGAACGGTGTTATTCCACACCAATGATATCAATGATAAATGGAATGGCAGCAAAGACAATACAGGCAAGACAATGCCTGCAGATACATACGTCTACAGGGTACTGGTTAAAGATAAAAAAGGTACTTATTATAAAAAGGTAGGTTTCTTTGCTCTCCTGTAACCGGCCGGCAAAGTCACAAGAAAAGAGCCGTAGCAAATCTGTTACGGCTCTTTTCTTTTATGGTTCTTCTTTATTGTTCAGAGAGATTATGAAGTTTATTTTTTATGAAGGTAATCAGATTTAAAATGATGAACCGATCAATATATAGGTACTAATGTCATGCATTGTTTCTGCCCATAGGCTTAAAATACACAAACAATTAAATCTGTATTAACAATATCATTCTTAATCTAATGGTATTACAATTCATTTCTGATACCTTACTTATGTTATATTATTGAATGATCTTCATTTCATCAACCAGATTTTTAGCCCCGGCATATTTATCAATAACAAAAAGCACATAGCGGATATCAACGCAAATGGTACGCTGAAGGGCAGGTTCATATGCAATATCCCCGCTCATAGCTTCCCAGTTTCCGTCGAAAGCTATACCTATGAGCTGACCATCACCGTTAATCACAGGACTTCCGGAGTTACCCCCGGTAATATCGAGGTTCCCGATAAAACAAACAGGTAAGCTGCCATTTTCAGCATAGCGGCCATAATCTTTCTTCTGGTAAAGTTCTTTGAGCTTTGCAGGTACTATAAATTCATCATTCTTTGGATCTTCTTTTTCCATAATACCGTTCAATGTGGTTAAGTAATCGTAATGAACGGCATCAGCAGGATAATAATCCAGTATCTGGCCAAAGGTCATTCTCATGGTAGAGTTAGCATCCGGGTAATATTTCTTTGCAGGGTTCATCTGACGCAAAGCTTCAATCAGAAGCCTGTTTGCCGTTTTCAGTTTTTGCGATGCATCACCCTTTTCGCTGTTCATTTTTATATAAGACTGTAAAAAAGAATTCGATGCAATTCCACATAGATCACTTTTGAATTTCTTTAAAGAAGGCTTTTCAAGAAACTTATTAAAAGCAGCCTGAGAAGTGAAAATGGATTTACTGTACATCTCATCGGCGAATTTTTCAATACTGCCTTTGTATTTTTTATCAATGGTAACAAAGATATCCGGCAGAAATTCAGCAGGAAAATCTTCTTTATACATTTTCATCAGGGCCACAAATATTTTTTTATCGGTAGGCTGGTTATAGTCTTTAAAGAAATTCTTTGCTATCTCCTTAAATGGTTCAAGGGATTCTTTTTTAATTACTTTTTCGGATATTGCTGACTCCAGCCCCTGGGCCTGATAAACGAAATACAACGCTTCAGCTCCCATAAACATTTCCTGAAAATACCACATGCGTTCGTCAAATTTTTTATTCGCATAATCCTTATAGGCAGCTTCTATATTTGGAAGAACATCTTTGTATTTATCTTTGCGTTCAGGTGTTTCATTTATCCATTTTGCAAAATTATCTTCAATTTCCTTCTTTTTTTCAAATACTTTAAGGCGTTTCAGACCTTTGGTCTGCCCGATAAAATATTTCCAGTAATTAGCACACTGTGCGTATTTTGAAGAATATTTAATCCGGATAGAGTCAACAACCATATCTTCTTTCATAATGGCCAGTTTCTTATCCCTGAGTTTTATAATGGCAGGGGCCTGATGATCGAGAAGCTGCTGAACACCGGCAGAAGAAAGATAACGGTCGGTTTTACCGGGATAACCCCATATCATGGCAAAATCGTTTTTCTTAACACCTTTCAGGGAAACAGGTAATGCATGTTTTGGTTTCAGCGGTACATTCTTTACAGAATATTCGGCAGGAGATCCGTCGGGAGCAGTATAAATACGGAACATACTGAAGTCACCGGTATGACGCGGCCACATCCAGTTATCCGTATCACCGCCGAATTTTCCTATGGCAGATGGTGGCGCACCAACCAACCGGATATCTTTATATACCTGGTAAACAAACATATAATATTCGTTACCATTATAAAAACCCTTGACACTTACCTCATATTTATCTTCTTCTGAAGCTTCTTTTTTAAGCTTGTTAATGACTTTATTGATCTTGGCGGAACGGTCGGCTTCGGTCATCTTATCAGTAACATCGGCAAGAACCTTGGTAGTAACATCTTCCATACGGACAAGAAAAGTTACTGTCAGATCTTTGTTGGGCAGTTCTTCATTGTGGTTCATCGCCCAGAAACCATTTGTAAGGTAATCGTGATCAATGGAGCTGTGCGATTGTATCGCTTCGTAACCGCAATGATGGTTAGTGAGAAGAAGACCTTCCTCCGACACCACTTCTGCAGTACAGAAATTACCCAGCTGAACAATGGCATCTTTCAGCGAAGAATGATTTACACTATATAGCTCGTCAGCAGTAAGATGCAGTCCCATTTTCTGCATGTCAACATAATTCAGACGTTCAATAAACATTGGAAGCCACATCCCTTCATCGGGGTTACCTGCCCTGACCAGATGAGGTGCTAATCCGGTAGTAATGAACATTAAGAGATAAAAGATTACTTTTTTCATGTTAAAAATTTTAATTTAGAATGCAAATTTATGATAAATAAACCGGTTAAAATTAATATTGTTCACTGTTTTCGATAAACCAATGTGAACAGACGACGAATGATACACTTTGGTCAGGGAAAATGAGAATCAGATGACTACGTTGATAATTTTCCCGGGAACAACAATGATTTTTCTGGGTGGTTTTTCTCCCAGCCATTTCTGTGAATCATCGCATGAGACCACTTCTTTCTCTATTTCGGAAATGGACAAATTTAATGGAAGAAGGAGTTTAAACCTCATTTTCCCGTTAAAAGAAACCGGGTATTCAAATACATTCACGGTCAGATATTTTTCATCATAGCTTGGATAAGCCACATATTCAATGCTTCCTTCATGCCCGAGAAGTTGCCAGAGTTCTTCCGCCATATGAGAAGCATAAGGAGAAAGAAGCACGGTAAGCGGTTCAAGTACGTCGCGCTTGTTACATTTCAAATCAGTCAGCTCATTGACACAGATCATAAAATTGCTTACCGCCGTATTGAACGAAAACCTTTCAATATCCTCCCGTACCTTTTTTATGGTTCTATGAAGTATTTTCATTTCACCCCCCGTTGGCATCTCATTGCTGATATTCAGCTCATCCTTTTCAAAGAAAAGTCGCCAGAATTTACGGAGAAAACGGTACACGCCTTCAATGCCTTTGGTATCCCATGGTTTATGCTGCTCTATCGGGCCTAGAAACATTTCATACATACGCAGTGTGTCAGCCCCGTATTTTTCTATCAGATCATCAGGGTTCTGTACATTATGCAGTGATTTTGACATCTTCTCAATGTCAACGCCGCATCTGAACTTTCCTTCTTCAAAAATAAAAGTGGCTTCACTATATTCGGCCTGCCATTTTTTAAATGCTTCCGTATCAAGAATGTCGTTTTCGGCCAGCCTGATGTCAATATGAATAGGGGTGACATCATAATTATCAATGAGGCCATATGAAACAAAAGTATTTTCTCCTTTTATCCTGTATACTAAACTCGAACGTCCCTGAATCATTCCCTGGTTGATGAGCTTTTGGAACGGTTCGTCTTTACAGGCAATCCCGATATCATAGAGGAATTTATTCCAGAAACGCGAATAAAGCAGGTGACCTGTTGCATGCTCTGCGCCGCCGATATATAAGTCAACGTTTTCCCAGTAAAGGTTTGCCTTTTTCGATAAAAGCTCATTTTCATTACAGGGATCCATATAACGCAGATAATAGGCGCTTGAGCCGGCAAAGCCAGGCATGGTGGAGGTTTCGAGCGGGTATCCCTCTGAGGTATGCCAGTTTCTTGCCCGGGCCAGAGGAGGCTCACCCGTTTCTGTAGGGAGGTAGGCATCCACCTCGGGCAATGGAAGCGGAAGCTCTGATTCATCAAGCGTATATGGAATCCCTTCTTTATAATAAACAGGAAAAGGTTCACCCCAGTAGCGCTGCCTGCTGAAAATGGCATCACGGAGACGGAAATTGATTTTTCCGTAACCCACTCCTTTTTCTTCTGCTTTTCTGATTACAACGGGAATGGCATCCTTTGCTTTTAACCCATTGATGAAGTCGGAATTAACAACGATGCCTTCCTTTGACTCATAAGCTTCTTCATTTAAATTGCCACCTGAAACGACCTCCTTTACCGGCAAGCCGAAATGTTTTGCAAAAGAATAATCCCTGCTGTCGTGACCGGGAACAGCCATAACTGCACCTGTTCCATATCCTGCCAGCACATAATCGCCTATCCATACAGGAGTATCTTCTCCTGTAAAAGGATTTACAGCATAAGCACCCGTAAACACTCCTGAAATACGTTTCACGTCAGCCATACGTTCACGTTCAGAACGGTTGGCCGTTTCTTCAATATATTTACTCACCGCTTCACGGTGAGCAGGGGTTGTGATCATCTTTACATATTCATGCTCCGGAGCCAGTGTCATGTACGTTACGCCAAAAATAGTATCAGGCCGTGTGGTAAAAACCGTTATGGTCAGGTCATGATCTTTCAGGGGGAAGTTGAGCATTGCACCTTCGGATTTACCGATCCAGTTCCGCTGTATTTCTTTCAGTGAGTCAAACCAGTCAATTTCGTTCAGGCCCTGAAGTAAACGGTCGGCATAAGCTGTAATTCTCAACGACCATTGTTTCATGGTTTTCCGGATCACCGGGTGTCCGCCACGGATAGAATAACCTTCACTAACTTCATCATTGGCAAGGACTGTACCCAGAGCCGGGCACCAGTTTACCATAGTGTCGGCCAGGTAGGTCAGCCTGTAATGCATCAGTACTTCCTGCTGTTCTTTTTCAGACAACGTATTCCAATCTTCAGCAGAAAAAGCTGAATGATCGTTGCAGGCAGCATTGATCCCCTCATTCCCAAACTTTTCAAAGTGTGAAACAAGAGAAGTAACAGGTTGAGCTTTCCGGGCATTTTTATCATACCAGGAATGGAAAAGCCTGATAAAAACCCACTGTGTCCATTTATAGTATTTGGGATCACAGGTTCTGACTTCACGGTCCCAGTCAAAAGAAAGCCCGAGTTTATCCAGTTGCTCCCTGTAGCGGTTGATGTTTTTTTCAGTAGTTATGGAAGGGTGAGTTCCTGTTTGTATGGCATACTGTTCTGCCGGCAGGCCGTAAGCATCATAGCCCATCGGGTGCAGCACATTGAAACCGATATGTCTTTTATATCGTGAATAAATATCGGAAGCAATATATCCCAGCGGGTGACCAACATGCAAGCCGGCTCCCGAAGGGTAAGGAAACATGTCTAATACATAATATTTTGGTTTGGTTGAGTCATTCTCTGCTCTGAATACTTTGTTTTCACTCCAGTATTTCTGCCATTTCTTTTCTATGTCCCTGAAATTGTATTCCATATCGTGTTGAGCCCGGGGTTAAATTGATTTGCTTAAGGGAGTGCAAAATTAGAAAAACTGCACGAAAACTGCTAATAAATTAACGGTTAATTAAAGAGAGTTAAATTGCCGGTACAGCTTAGAAATCTTATTCCGTTTTTAAAAAAGATTTAAACCTCAGCTATCACAAATATCGAAATTGTTATAAATTTTGTATCTTAGAAGCCTTATTCTATAAAGCAAAGTGATAAGTACATGACAAACAGCCGTATAAACATTTTACTGAAATTCTGTTTACTGTCTGTTTTGGTATTTTTTTGCAGTTGCAATAAAAAAACCGGATATGATCCGTTTGAAGTGATCAGTCATATTAAAGCCCGTGGAAAACTCAGGGTAATCACCGATTATAATTCCATTAACTATTTTATCTATCATGGCAACCCAATGGGGTTTCAGTACGAGATGGTCTCTTCATTTGCTTCCTACCTTGGTGTGAAACCGGAAATAATAACCTGTAACGAACTGGATAAAGCATTTAAACTCCTCGAAGATAACGAAGCTGACCTGATCGCTATCGATCTTTTCATCTCCAAAGACAGGAAAAATAAATTTGATTTCAGCATACCCCTGTATAAGCAGAGGCAAGTTCTGGTGCAACGTGTTCCTGATGATAAAGACAGCATAAGAACGATGATAAAAAGTTATTTATCGTTGGGAAAAAAGAAGATCGTAGTGCAGAAAGGCTCCACTTTTTTCGACAGGCTCATATCGCTTCAAAACGAAATCGGAGATACGGTTTATGTTACCGATGATCCCGAAAACGAAGAAGAACAACTCATAGAAATGGTGGCTGAGGGCGATATTGAGTATACCGTAAGCAGTCAGAACATAGCAGAAATAAACAATAAGTTTTATCATAATATTGATGTCAGCGTGCCTGTCAGCATGGAGCAAAATGTAGGGTGGGCAGTGAACAAGAAGGCCGGAGTATTTTTGAATATCCTGAACAAGTGGATGGTTGATTTTATGAGAACGGACAGATACCGGCAATTGTATGCAAAATATTTCATTTATCCCGCCTCGCCTGATATAATGCAAAGTGAATATCACTCGCTCAGCAGGAACCGTATATCCAGATACGATAAATTTCTCAGGAAATACAGCCGCCTGATCAAGTGGGACTGGCGTCTGCTGGCGGCATTAATTTACCAGGAATCGGGATTTAATCCCGACGTGAAAGGAACATATGGCTCATTCGGCCTGATGCAGTTTACCCCTGAAACTGCATCTAAATTCGGGCTTTTAAAAAACGATTCTCCTGAAAAACAGATTGAAACGGGCGTCTGGCTGTTAAAATATATCAATGATCATTTTCCTTCGGAGATAAATAATCTCTCAGAAAGGATCAAATTTGTACTGGCAAGCTATAATGCAGGTAATGAGCATATTTTCGATGCACGTCGCCTGGCAAAGAAGTATGGGAAGAATGAAAATATTTGGACCGACAATGTGGACCTATATCTGAAACTCAAATCAAAACCCCGCTATTTTAACGACCCTGTGGTGAAATGCGGTTACTACAAGGGAAGCATGACATGCCGCTTTGTTGATGACATCCTCGCCAGGTATGAGCATTATAAAAAACTTGTTAAATATTGATTTCAACTGTAATTCCAGATATTCCAGCAGATAAACCTTTATTATATAAATTATGGATCATACAAAAACATCAACCACATTCGACCTTTCCGGGTATAAGGTAGTAAAGACCCTCGGTGTCGTTAAAGGGATCATTGTCCGCTCACGGTCAATTTTCGGCAATATAGGAGCCGGGTTCCAGACCTTATTTGGCGGAAATATTACACTGCTGACCGAACTCTGCGAGAAAACAAGAGAGGAAGCTTTTACGCTGATGATTCAACATGCGGAAAGGCTGGGAGCAAATGCCGTGATCGGTATCCGATACGACACAACGGAAGTCATGCAAAGTGTAACTGAAGTGATATGCTACGGCACCGCCGTGATTGTGGAAGATGACAGAAAGTAATACGATGCTGATTAACAGCACTGTTTTATCAGAATCTATTCCTTAATAATTTGTTTCTGTTTTACTTCAGTCAGCGTCCCGAATTTCTTTAATTCGTCTTTGCTGATCTTACTCAGATTTCCTGCCACAGTAATAAGCAGGGGCTTTCCATAAATCTGTGTTTTATAGAACTGAGTGATGTCATCAAAGTTCATAGTTTTGTAAACCGAATATCTGTATTCCCTCGGATCAGACTGATAACCCTGATTGATCCAATAGGCCACACTTTCCGGCAAATCCCTGAAATCAGGCTGTTCAGTGAACACAGATTGTACTAAGGCTTTATGTATACCTTCCATGCGCTCAGGTTTGACAGGCATATTCACAAACAGTTCTTTCATGGCGTTCAACCCGTCAATGGTTTTATCGGATTGCGTTCCCATATATCCCCTGATCCTGCCGGGGTTTTCCTTATAATAAGGAGAATAAAAATAGGCATAGGCAGCATAAGATAATGAACGGAATTCACGAATCTCCTGGAATACAAGAGAGCTCATACCCGAACCAAAATACTCGTTGAAGCCTGCTGAAATAGCTTTGTCTTTCTCGTTAAGTTTTTCACCCATGGCAAAGAAATATATTTTACTTTGACGTGCTTTCTTGTTGTTATTGATTAATATGGTATTTTCATTGTACTTCTCCGGTTTCAACTCAATATACTTCCCTTCAACAGGCTTTTCTTTCATGTCAAGGTTTAACTTGATCATATCTGCAACGCGTGCAAAGGACAATTTCCCGGTGTAATAAATGTCGGATTCATATGCTGTTGCTTTTTTGAAGATGGCAATGAGCTGGTCTCCTTTAAGTTTCTTAATTTCTTTTAGCGAAAGCCTCCTCAGAAAAGCAGATTTATCCTTATAAACAGCATAATTGTACAGTGCACTGCCAATGGTTTCCGGATCATTTTTCGACATTTTGAAATTGGCTTTGGCTTCCTGAATAAATTTTTCCAGTTGTTTTTCATCACTTTTCGGATCGGTCAGCAATTCATTGACCAGCTTAAGGGTAGGTTCAAGATTGCTATCGAAGCCATCCACTTCAAGAGTGAGGTAATTATCTGAAACACTGAAAAAACATGAAGCCCCGAGTTTTTGAAGTTCAGTATGGAATTGCTGGTAGGATTTTTTACCTGTTCCTATCAGGTTCATGAATTGTACTGCCTGCTCCAGAACCGGCTCATTCAGCTTTCCCGTTTTGAAATTAACGGAGAATGAAAATACATCGTTGTATGGATTGGTATTGTAATATAATGTATATCCTTTGCTTACAGGTTCGAAATGAATGTCTTTTTTAAAATCGATAAATTTCGGTTCCATGATGGTTTCTGGTATCATTGCCAGTTGCTTTGCAAATTCTGATTTTGCTTCGGTGTTTTTTGGAACAACAGGCTTCCAGTCAGGCTTTTTTATCTTGTCTTTTTTAGGGAATCCCATGGTCGACCAGTATGCAAGGTAATTGTCACCGTAATATTTATTGGCAAGATCAATGATATCCTGCTTTGTGATGCTTTCAACTTTTTTGATTTCGTTCAGGACATCATCCCAGCTGAGTCCTTTAATAAAAGCATCAATGAGAAGATCCGCCCTGTTCTTGAAGCTCTCCAGCATTTTCTCTCTTTCTTTACGATAGTCCAGTTTGATAGCCTCAAACAGGCCGTCGCTGAAATTTCCTTTTCTTAAAGAATCAATTCTATCCCTGATCAGTTTATCGGCAGAAGCGAATGATTGCCCAATAATCTTCGGAACGAAAACCATGAATGTCCCGCCCAGATCATTTCCCTGGTATGCAAACGATGAAGCAGAAAGGATTTTATTGTCCATAACAAGTTTGTCAAATAATCCGGTGGAGGCTTCATTCGTTAAGATATCATTGCATAATGAAAGGCCGACTTCGTCAGGATGGTTATTGGGAACCGTTCTGAATCCAAGCACCCCAATACGTATAGGAGTCATTTTCACTTTTTTAAATTCCCTCCCTTTAAACGCTTCTTCCTTATATTCGGGATATTTAGGGACGTCGCCGCTTCTCCAGTCACCGAATTTTTCTTTGATCATCGGGATGACTTTATCAGAATTGAAATCACCGCAAAGCACAAGGGCCATATTGTTAGCCACATAATATGTGTGGTAAAAATCCATCATTTTTGACAGGCGTGGGTTTTTCAGATGTTCTGTAGTCCCTATGGTCGTTTGCTGACCATAAGGGTGTTTTTTATAGAAATTTTTAAGGAGGTTTTCAAACATCATGGCAACCGGATTATCACTATACATATTTTTTTCTTCATACACCGTTTCCAGTTCGGACTGGAAGAGACGGAATACAGGTTTGCGGAACCTTTCAGAATAAATATCCATCCATTTTTCAATCTGGTTGGCAGGAAAAGAATTATGAAATACTGTCTGCTCAAGGGAGGTATAGGCATTTAACCCACTGCTGCCTATGTCACGGAGCAGAATATCAACTTCATTCGGTACAGCATATTCAGATGCTTTCTGTGATAAAGCATTTATTTTTAACTGCAGTGTTTTACGTGCGGATTCTTCTTTGGTCAGGTAAAGCTGGTCATAAAGAAGTGTAATGCTGTCAAGGAAAACTTTTTCAGCATCGTAGTTCAATGTTCCGATTTTGTCAGTTCCTTTAAACATGATGTGTTCAAAATAATGGGCAATACCGGTTGCATCCTTGGGGTCGTTTTTGCTTCCCGCTTTTACTACTACAGCGCCAAATACTTCAGGTTTGGAATGATCTTCATTGAGATAGACTGTCAGGCCATTATCCAGTTTATACTGTTTTACAGTCAGAGGGTTTTTACTCTGTGAGAAAATGCTAACCAAACCACCTAAGGTAAAGATTACCGTTAGTAAATACAATTTTAATTTATTCATATCATTTGATTTTTGATTTTTTGAGCAGATAGTACGATCAGTTCGTTCGTTGCAGGTATGGCAAAGTCAGGTTCAAACCGGTGGTCTCCGTATGCCGAAAGTGCATCCTTAATAGCCAGCCATACCGAAAATGCAAGCATCAACGGGGGTTCACCAACAGCCTTACTTTTATAGATAGTACCTGTGTTTTCAGCATTTTCGAGAAGGCTGACACGGAAATCGAAAGGAATATCGTTGACGGTAGGAATTTTATATGTATCGGGGGAGTGAGTGAGCAGAAAACCCTTTTTGTCCCATTTAATTTCTTCAAAAGTACACCACCCCACACCCTGAATAAAGCCACCAATGATCTGCCCCCTGTCAATACAGGGATTTATGGAATTCCCCACATCGTGAAGGATGTCCGTTCTGATCATTTTATGAGAGCCGGTAAGCATGTCCACCTCCACTTCTGAAACAGCCATACCGTATGCATAATAGAAGAAAGCCTGTCCTTCACCTTTAGCCTTATCGAACCATATTTCAGGAGTGCTGTAATAACCTGTAGCGCTCAGGCTGACCCTTTTGAGGTAAGCCCGTGATATTAAATCTCTGAAAGAGGATTTTCTTTCAGGATTCTTTGAATCAAAAACGAAATTATCTTTAAAAACGATATTTTCAGCGTGAGTGGGGAAAGCCGGGAAATTTTTACAGAGTTCTTCAGCCGCTATTGGCATCAAACGTGCTTTCAGAGCATCAATAGCATTTTTAACTGCTATACCGTTCAAGTCGCTGCCCGAAGAAGCTGCCGTTGCTGAGGCATTCGGAATTCTCGATGTATTTGTCGCAATAATCTTTAGATTTTCATGACTTATGCCCAGTTCCAATGCTGCGATCTGAAGGATCTTCGTGTATAAACCCTGACCCATTTCCGTGCCCCCATGATTTACCTGAACAGTCCCATCAGTGTATATGTTCACCAAAGCGCCGGCCTGATTCAGGAAAGTAGTGGTAAAAGAAATTCCGAATTTAACGGGGGTAATTGCTATGCCTCGTTTTGTATATTTATTACCAAGATTTAAAGAGTTTATTGCCTGCCTTCTCAATATATATTCCGACGAATGCATCAGATCATCAAACATCTTTTTGAGCCAGTTGTTTTTCACCACCTGATTATATGGAGTGATATTATTTTCTCCTTCACGATAAAAGTTCAGATAGCGAATCTCCGCAGCATCTTTTTTAAGGAACCGGGCCATACGATCGATGGCATTTTCAATGACAGCCATCCCCTGCGGACCTCCAAATCCTCTGAATGCAGTATTTGAAGGCAGATTAGTGTAATAGGCTTTTCCTGTTACAGAAACCACCGGAAGATAGTAACTGTTCTCTGCATGGAGCATGGCACGTTCCAGTATAGCGCCCGACAAATCGGTAGCACATCCTGCATCAGCATTCAGTTCAACCTTGTATGCCAGTATTTGCCCCTCACCGTCAAATCCAATATCATATTTCGACAGGAAACGGTGCCGTTTCCCTGTGATAATCTGATCGTCGTCTCTGAAAAGATGTATCCTTACAGGTTTGTTTGTTGCCCTGCATAAAAGGGCTGTCCATGCAGCCACGTGATGAGCCTGTGTTTCTTTCCCTCCAAAGCCACCGCCAAGCCTTCGTGCTTCACAAATCACATCGTTTCTTTTAATTCCTGCAACTGCTGCAACAATTGCCTGTACTTCATTCGGGTTCTGCGTGGAAGAATAAACCATAACATCGTTGCCTTCACCGGGAATACATAAGCAGGACTGGGTTTCCAGGTACCAGTGTTCCTGTGCTCCGGTTTTAAATTCCCCGCTTAAGAGGTGTGGCGATGAGCTTAATGCCTGATCAGTATCACCTCTGCCGATCGTCCTTGGAGGAGCAATCAGGCTCTTCAGTTCAATGGCTGACTCAAGGTCAGTCACTGCCAAAAGCGGCTCATATTTAATCCTTATTTTTTTTTCCGCTGCAACAGCTGCTTCCTCATCATCAGCCGCAATCAGGAAAACAGCCTGCCCTATGCAGTTGACCACCTGATCTGCGAGACAGGGTTCATCATGCACTACAGACCCCAGTTGATTTTGTCCCGGGATATCGCGGGCAGAGAGAATAGCGTATACTCCTTTGGTATTTATTGCCTCTGAGAGATCAAATGAAATGATACGGGCATGAGCATAAGGACTGTAGACAACTCTTCCAGTAAGCGTATTATCTGAAACTGGCATATCGTTAACATAAACAGCTTCACCAGTTACATGCTTTTCTGCGCTCTCATGTGGGAAAAAGTCCATATCTATGAATTAACGAAAATATTCTTTTTTGTTTGCTGATAAAATTTAAGGAGCAGGTTCGCAGTCACCACTCTCCTGAATTCATCCCCTCCCCTGGCATCTGAAATGGGAGTGAACTCCTCGTATAATACCGAAGAGGCTTTTTCAATTGTATTTTCATCCCATGTTTTCCCGTACAGAAATTTCTCTGTTTTTAATGCCCTCATCGTCACAGGTGCGACACCGCCAAATGCAAGGATGATGCTTGTAACAATGGCGTTAATATCAGTTTCAAGGCGGAATGCACCACTGACAGTAGAAATATCAAGGGTCCGCCTCTTGGAGACTTTATATGATTTCAGCTCAACAACTTTGGGCGGAACCGGGATTATTATCTGATAAATGATTTCACCTTGTAAAAGGGCGGTTTTCCTGTACCCCATAATAAATTCCTCTACCGGTAAGGTTCTCAAACCTTCTCTGCTTTTTATCATAATTTCAGCCTTCAGGGCAAAAAGCAACGGAATCGTATCACCAATTGGAGATGCCGAGCCAATATTCCCTCCCAGTGTCGCCACATTCCTGATCTGTAGGGAGGCAAAACTATCCAGAAGGTCATAAAATGCAGGGATAATATCCTTGACTTTTCCCCTGACAACTTCCATACTTACACCTGCTCCAAAAATCAGTACTCCGTTTGATTCTTTATAAACACATAATTCATGTACGCCTGAAATATCAATAATACATTTAAAAAACTCATGCTTTTTAGTCTGCCTTACAGCAATATCTGTGGCACCATTTACCAAAATAACAGAACTGTCCTTTTCAATAATATCGAAAATATCATTTACAGTCGACGGCTTGTAATACCTTTGCTCCGGGCTTCTGAAACAAAGGCTTTGTGATGAGCTGTTAATCCGATGGAGTAATGAAATAACATGATGTTCATTTTCGGAGAAATGGTCATCGTTACCTGCTGTGCAGGCTTTGATTGAAGCATCAATAACAGACTGATAGCCTGTACATCTGCACAGGTTTCCTGTTAATGCATCCTGTATTGTTTCCAGCGAAGGGTTGATGTTGTTTTTATACAATGCAAACATGGACATGACAATACCCGGAGTACAATATCCGCACTGGCTGCCTCCCATCTCAACCAGAGCCTGCTGGACGGGATGCAATATTTTCTCTCCGTTTTTTTTTAAAGCGAGGTTTTCAACTGTAATCAGTTGCTTGCCATGCAAAACAGGCAGGAACAAAAGGCAGGAGTTTATTGCTTTGTATTTAAGTCGCCCGTCATTACCGGTTTCTGCAACAACAACCGTGCATGCGCCACAATCTCCTTCTCCGCAGCCTTCTTTAACTCCTTTGTGCGATTCCAGTGACCGCAGGTATTTCAACACAGTGGTAGAAGGGCGAATGTCTTTCTGCTGAGAGAAATCAATTGCTACAATGCAATCATCAAGAACAAACTGTAATATATCAGAACTGTCTGTCATGAATTTTTATGGGTATTCTTTACATCAATCAGTTTAGCTAGTATACTGATTGCAATTTCCTCAGGAGTTTCTGCAGCCATGGGAATACCAACGGGCATATCCGTTTTGTTGATTTCTTCCTGAGTGAGTATGCCTGATTCCAACAATCGCTTTGATATTTCTGCTACTTTTTTCCGGCTCCCGATCATGCCGGTATAAGCGATATTTTTTTTGGCAACAATGCCAAGAATTTTTTCATCGTTCACATGAAGGTGTGTAAGGATCACAGCATAGGTGTTATGATCGAATGCAGCATGTTCAACAGAACTAAGATAGTCGCCTTCGATGCACTGAACATCTGATGGTGGCCAGTCACTGAAGATACCCTGACGTTCATCAAAAACGGTTATAAGAAATCCAAAATCACGTGCATAACGGGCAAGGGCTCTTCCGATATGACCTGCACCAAAAATGTTTAATTTAGGCAATAATCCCACCGGTTCGAAATAAATTTCCATGCTCCCTCCGCATTTCATGCTGAGATCCTCTTCAAGATGATACGTTTTTTTAAAAGCCAGACCTGCAGGTAAAGCCTGCAAAGCATCTTCTATAGCCTGAGCTTCGACAGAACCACCACCAATTGTTCCTGATATGCGTTTTCCGGGATATACGATCATTTTCGATCCTGCCTTACGCGGGGTTGATCCCTGTGTATCTGTAACTAAGCAGAAAACAGCCGGCGTACCTGATTTTTGAGCAGTGCTGATTTGTGAATATATGTCGTCCATAAATTTTATTTTCTAACGCTAAGGTAAGACTTTTTATTCTTTTCAATTTATTTATCCGAAAATTCGTAATAAATGGTTTGTTAATAAAAAAAAATTGTTAATTTTGCAATCCCAAATTAAAAAGCCAGAATAAAATGTACGCAATTGTTGATTTAGCAGGGCAGCAGATGAAGGTTGAAAAAGACCAGAAAGTTATTGTCCACCGTCTTGAAGGCGAAGAAGGCACAAAAGTCGAATTCGATCAGGTTCTTTTACTCGAAAACAATGGCACTGTTTCCGTTGGAAATCCCGTCATTGAAGGGGCCAAAGTTACTGCTACCATTATAAATCACCTCAGGGGTGACAAAGTACTTGTCTTCAAGAAAAAACGCAGAAAAGGTTATCAGAAACAGACAGGGCATCGTCAGGACCTTACGCGTATCCTGATTGAAGACATCGCTGCAAAAGCAGTTAAGCAGAAAAAAACTGAGAAAAAAGAAGAAGCTGAAACAGAAGAAAAATAACCTTTTAAAATAAAACGTTATGGCACACAAAAAAGGAGCCGGGAGTTCAAGTAATGGTCGTGAATCCGAAAGTAAACGACTCGGTATAAAAATATTCGGTGGTCAATTGGCCAAGGCAGGTAATATTATATTAAGACAACGGGGGACTGTTCATCATCCCGGTCAGAATGTAGGACTTGGTAAAGACCATACCATTTTTTCACTTATTGATGGCACAGTTGAATTTAAGAAAAAAAGAGACGACAGGTCTTATGTTTCTGTTATGCCCTTTAAACAGGAAGAACAGGCGAACTGATACCAAATCCAACCAACATATTTCCATCTCCCTCGTTGAATGACCCGGGAGATTTTTTTTATTGTACTGGGTCAACTCATCATCTTTCTGCTCTTTCACTTTGCTTATCAGTTCAATAGGGAATGGAAACATAACATAAAACAGCAGTTTACTGCATTGCCCCGGCCAGCTAATTTTTAAATTTGCCGATCAAATTTTGTTCAATAATCTGTTTACCGATGCCATCAGCAATTTCCTGATAGCCATTCTTAGTTGGATGCCCGTCGAACATATAAAAATATCCTGTCTTATTCTTCAAATCGGTAAAATGCCGGGTAAGCTCAATATAGGGAACTTTATTGTTTATGGCTACAGAATGATAAATGGAGTCAATTTTATTATTAGCCTGAAAATACGGATTTAAAATATCACCCGGGTTTCTGATCACTTTATGCCCAGTTAATATATTCATGGGTAAATTAACAAAAACAAAACCACAGTTGTATTGTATACATATATTTTTCATTTCCAGGATATCTTTATTCATTTCTTTCACGGCAAACTGAGTGGCAGAATTTGATATGTTATTGAATATGATTAATCTATCCGGAAAATTGATATAATAATTCAGACTGGCGACACTCAGATCACCGCTTCTGAATAATTTCTGAACGGTATCCTCAAGTGTATAAAACCTGATTTTTTGCAAATAGGTAAATTTTTCTATCATGGAAGAAGCCGACGCTTTTTCTTTATCCTTTATTTCAATGGTTTTCTTTTTTAATCTTATGATCCTTTGAATTATATTTCCAAAAGAAAATTTAAGAAATTCCTTACCCGCATTTTTTATCTTAGCCGATAATAAATGAATTCCAGGATTTTTATGGAATTCCGGCGGAACTTTAAAGTTCATTTCATACAATTGAACTAAATCATCAATCTGTAGAACGCCTGCAAGCACCAGATCCGGTTTTAATAAAGGAACGGCTTTCTCCATATTTTTCTTATAAACAGTGGTGTATTGCCCTCCTTGCCCGCAATTTATCACTTCAACCTGGTTATACCCTTTTGAATGCAAAAATTCCTCAAGTTTTCTCGGCCAGCTATCCTCAATGTTCACGCCCCAACCAAATGTCCATGAATCACCAAAACATAATATTCTGTATTTATTGCCTTTTTTTATCTCCACTTCCCTGTCTCTTAATCCCAGGCTATTGATATTTGCCATAAAATCAAATTCTACGGAACTGTAATGTGCACTGACATCGGGTTCGAATATTATTCCCTGCTGACCCGGATTTGCCGGCGATTTACCATTCATTTTATTGCCAGGCAAACAATTGATAATGATTAAAACAGATACTAGTATACCCATTACAGTAAATGAAAATAAAATATTTTTAATCCTCTTACCGGGTATATTTCGTATAAATAAATAAATCATTACGAGGCCAGTAACAAACGTCAGAATAAAAAAATACAAAATCAAATGGATATGAATAAGCGGTGTCTTTTTATAGACCAAAAAAAAACATAAAGGATTCCAGAACAGAAGGGATATGACGGTAAAAAATATATATATCCTGTTTTTTGATGACACAGCTCTTCAGATTTTAGAATAACAAACTTACATAAAAATCAAATAATTTATACACACACGATATAAAAATCAAGTCCGATACCGTACAATAAT
>Ga0114951_10001839_pt1 | contig 25217 bp, 66 predicted proteins | sample AM7aDNAmetaG_FD_88677 | JGI IMG/M metagenome (GOLD analysis project Ga0114951, IMG submission 88677) | Freshwater microbial communities from Finland to study Microbial Dark Matter (Phase II) - AM7a DNA metaG | ecosystem: Environmental > Aquatic > Freshwater > Lake | place: Finland: Lake Alinen... | reverse complement strand
TTAAAACGTATATAATATTTTTTATGATATCATACAAAATTGGAGATATCAAGTATATATTTATTAACACAAAAATTCATCCCAAGGCTAAAGCCAAGGGCTTTCTTTTTGAAAGATTTGTAAAATTAGACATTATTATTCTCCAATTAGAATTTTAAAGTTATAGTTATAAAACTAACATCAAGAGCAGATGCAGTTTGCATACCCAAATAAACACCATACATTCCAACTACATTAATTATTGAAAACATTAATTATATCCTTATTTCTTAACAGGTTCAAGTATGATATTGTCATCACCATCATTGAAATAGAGAAAGTTTGCAACATACGCATCAGCCATTTATATTTTTCCTTTATTTGATTAACAATTAAACATAGTATACCCGAATTTACTCACAATGTCAATTAAAAAGAAAACTATTTTTTAATTATCACTTGGAATAATACCCGTATCATTTACAAATTCAACTTTATTATGATGAATAAGTATAATAGATGGTTGTAAACCTTTTGATACCTTAAATACCGATTTATTTTTAAATATGATACCATTATAATCAGTAGTTACAATATACTTATCAAATACATATTTTTCTGGTTCGTAGTTAATATTTGCAATTGTCAATACTGCTCCAATACTAAGTAATATTATAAGAATCAGTATACCGTTTCCACCATTCCATAAAACATAAAAAATAAAATAGTAAATAGTAAAAGAAAAATTCCAATTATGATCATAATTTAATTCCTTTCAATTAAGCAGTACAGGTTTCAATTCCATGATAAAAATTTGGTTTATAATTTTCTAATGCAATGCCTACAACTTCTAATCCATTGACAGTAACATTTTCAAATCTACCAGTATAATTCCTGTCATCAACACGACATTCTCCATCTAATACATATATTTCACATTTCCTAAAAATTGATAATGGAAATCCAAAAGCTTCAACTTCTTTACATGCAAATTTATAAACTCTTTCAGCAATTGTTTTTGATATTGGCCTATCAATATCTACAATATACCTATCAGTTTTATTTGTATATGGATTAAATTCGCCTTCTTTTATTTTTGAAACTTTAGTTACCATTTCCATTTCCAATTCTCCAAATTAATTATACATCCAATATACCAGAAATTTGGTAGCATGTCAAGGAAAATATAAATAATTTTTAATTTAAAACATCTACTATGAGAGGGTTTAGACGTATACGAATAATTGTATATATATTAATTAAATTGTTTGACCTTAACAGGCATACTTTCAAATATCTATTAATTGGAATTGCACCACAACTAATCGGTATTATCTATTTAATCCATCTATATTGTTTTCATTGTTACTGACTGTACGTTAGGATTTTTGCCTAAATTGAATAGTTCAGACACACCATAATTTCTGGCAATGTTTTTAGAACTGGCATTAACGATAATACTAAAACCATCTTTGTTTTCTACAATCCAAACTCTGGATATATTATTTGAATTAGAATTTCTTTTACGCTTTGGCTTTTCATTCCTGATAGTACATTCATTTAAAGCATAAATAAACATTTGATGTTGTGTACAAAATATATTATTTTTAATATGAATACATCGTTTACAAAATTTTTCATCCATAACTAGACCTTTTAAATAAAAAAAGGCAGGGGCTTAAAAGCCCTTGCCTTGACATTTATATAATGTTTTAATTTATACCTCCGCAGGTACGACCTTGCGTGGGGTAAACTTCTTTTTCATTGCAGTCATTTCATCCTTCGTAAGTTGCACCCGAAACTGTGACTTATATTCATAATTCTTACCCATAGGGCTAGAAATTACGTCATTGATAAGTACAATTTCATCGTTTTTCCTACGCATTGCAGCCTGAAATGCCCGTTGCAGCGCAAAATACCGACCAACAGCAGGGCAGAATTCATCCGATGTAATGTTACGTTGTGCAACACCACGAGTAAATACTTTCTTTGACAAGTCTTTACCCTTTGCCCTTGCCATTACAGCAATGGTCATATCTTTCTTGGTAAACAATGCATACTTAAAACCCTTTGCCTCAATTGCCCGAACAAGACCCTTTACCTTTGCTTTCCACTTTGAGCCATCATACATCAGTTTCTTCATTTTACTACCCTTTCATTAATTGTTTTATTTGTTTAAATATAACACCAATATACCAGTTTAAATTTTAAATGTCAAGATATTTTTAAATTTATTTTAATATCAGCAATCTCATTTTTATTCTCCATTAAAATTATTCGTAAACAGGAATTACACAACCACAATTAGGACACCGTTCCATCCTATCCCCCATATCACCAATTCTTTCTGCATGATATGAACAAACGTGTAGGACTTTTTCAGTTCTGGAATTATATGCAATATCAGTAGCATCTTCATCGCATTTACTTTTTGCATCAACTTTATATTGACATTTCATACATAATCCTTATCTAATTTTTTGCCGTTTAAATAATCATCAACACTTCTTCTAATACTACATTTAAACAATTTCTTTTCCCAAAACAATTTTTCTGCCGCTTTGGGATATTTAATAAGCCAAGTCAGACGTTCTGTATCTGTGTGTTTCTTTTTCATAAATACAGTCTACCAAATTTTACGTACTTTGTCAAGAGAAAAGTTAAAATATTTTATTCTTTTTCAAATGCAGACTCAATGAAAATTCTAATTACTTTTTTATATCTACTATCTATTTGATAATTGACATACTCAATAAATCCTTCAGCAAAATCTTCTTCATCATCAAATTGTCGCAAAACTTCATGCCAAATTTCAGTTCTACACCGTAAATATTCGGCTATAACATGACCGTATTCGTGTATGATTGTATGAACAGCAGCAACAAATGTTTCTCTTTCAACTACAGCAGGGATAAAATCATCGCCATATATTTCCCGTTCATTATCTTCAACTATTGATTTTAAATTAGGATTTAACCAAATAATAGGACGACTTCTAAATTGAGAGAAAGACCGATATTGCCCCACCCAATTTTTGTTTGTATGCCCTCTGACCTTAATGGTAATGTTATCCTCAATACCAATACGTTTAAGGTCACTCAGAGCCGATTGAAGGCTTCTTTGGCATCTTTTAAAGTATATTCAGACATTGTTATATCTTCATGTAAAGTTCGAAAATTTCATCCACCCTTTTTTCAGGTAATCCTGTCATATTTATTAAATCTTGTCTTGTCACAACATCAAGAATATCATTTAAAGCGTCTTTTAGTTCTTGTTCTTTCACATCTTTTTCCACTATAACTACCCCTTTGTATAGTATTCATTTTCTTTAATATACATACAAAATTCATCACAACCCATTACAAGCTTTTCTTTTTCAGCAAGGTCATAATATTTCTTGAATACATTTTGAACAGTTTTAATACTCTTGTTTTGATAAAGACAATTCATGCCGTAAAAATCTCTGACACGACCTTTAATTGTAGTTATAATATGAAAGGGATTGAAAAACCATTTACTACCAAGGTCAGCACTTACCTTGATAAGTTCTTCAACACTTGAACCCTCACGTTCCTTTACAGTTACACCATCAAATGACATGCAGTACAGTATATATTTTTTCATCACATTTCTCCATCAATTGTTTAACTACTTGAAATTATTATACCTAAAATCTCAAACTTTGTCAAGAGAAAAGTAAATAATTTTTTCATTAACTAGATAAAAAAATAGGGGCATTTCTGCCCCTACCTTACCCAAGCTGTTACCAGTTGCCAAGACTGTTGTACGTTTCCTCGTTTCAATCCACGCCCACATGGATCGACTTTCTGTTACCAGTTACCAAGCTCATTATAAACACCTTCAAGAAGTCGCCCATCATGTTGCCATGCTTCCTTACCCTCAGTAGGGTTTGAAATGAGCGCATTTTCAAAGCACACTCCTGAAAGTTCAAGTACAACATCATTAATTGTGTATTCACTAACCAGTTGTCGCAAAGTTTCCCGAAGTTCTCTTGTCCTTAAATCACTCATTAACATATCCTTTCAATGTTGTTTTAGTTTCAATCAATTTCTATAATGAGTGTATCAAATATCAGCTACAATGTCAAGAGAAAAGTAAAAGATTTTTTAATACTATTAATACTCACCTGGGAGTAAAATTATTTTATTAATGTAATATATCTTAAAATCTTCACATATTGGAAAGTCAGTAAACTCTATATCCTGCGAACACAATACAGGCTCGTGTGTATCTGTTCTGCATGTAAGAACCGCTGTATTATCTGCTCTTACTGTGAGATACCAAATTTGAAATTCCTGTATTTCAGGCTTATTAAAAGGTGCTTCCCCCTGATAGCTGCATATTGCATCAATGAGCCAAAATGCTCCCCCACCTGCGACCTCTGCAAGTGCTTTCACGCCATCTGTGAACAAGATACCGCCAAATGCTACCTTATAATAATGTTCAGTTCCATAAAAATTTGAAAGGTAGCTTTCAAGTTCAGCAATGTTTGTAATCTTTTCCATTAGATTTTATATCCGTTAATGTTTAATCTTAAATACATTATACCTAAAATTTCAGAATATGTCAAGATAAAAGTAAAACTATTTTTCATTTGTTTCATTATCCATACTAATAACTGTATATGTAAATTCAGTTTTTGTAAAAATATACCAAGGTGCGTTATTCGCCATAACTTTTATTTTAGCAGGTTTAACAAAATGTAACCCATTATAATTAGATGTTAAAATATACTTATCAAAATGAAAATCGTTTTTATCTATATTATTTATATCACCAAAAATAAATACAAACCCAAAAATCATTCCAATTACAAAAGGTACTATTCCACTAAGATTACTATCAACCATCATTAGAATTCCAATTCCACAACAAACTGTTAATATAATACAACCTAATAAAAACATAAAATCTCCAATTAAAATTGTTTATCTTTGAGTAAATCTCTGAGTGTCAACCCATACAATAATATCAGCCATTGTATGTTGAATTAATACATTTAAACCAGTAGCAAATATTTCATCTACAATTCCTAAAACACATGCGAGTTCTGTTTTATCTGAAAGTTTACAATATCCATCATAGGGAACATTATAACCTATAGCCCGTAATTTATCATCTGTACTATTTGAATAATTCCATGCTTTTAATTTAATCATTATTTTCGCACCATTGATGTGTTTCTTCATTAAACCATTGTTCGTGAATAATTGTATACGTTAAAGCATTTTTGATTCTTTCAGCTTGAGCTAGTATCCGAGCTTCTGTAATAGAAAAAGCACTAACTCTATCCCAACAATTGCCAATTGTAAATAGAAATCTAAATTTTGTCAATCTCATTAGACATATTCCTTAATAGTATTTAAAACAAAATTTTCTCGTCTATCGTAACAGTCATTGCACATTATTGGAGACCCTATTTTTAATATTTCCTTTATAGTGTCATTTAAATGAGCAAATTCTGTCCAGTAACATTTATCTTTTTTACAATATGGACAAATCATTTTAATTTTCCTCTACACATTTAAAAGGTCGATATGTATGAGTACCAAAAGGAATTGCATTTTCTTTTTTACCGAAACTTGGTTTCCAACTACAATTTTTACAATAATCAATACATCCCATGACATGATTGGTTGAAATGGATTGTTTATGTCCACAATTCAAACACTCATGTTCCCGCCATCTAACAACAGGTTTTGTCATTGCAATTACCATCCTTTTGAAATCATCATTCCAAAAATAGCACCCGCACAAAACATATTTAAATAAGCCAGTATAAATTTATTTTTTGAAAATGCCAAATATGCGCCATAAAAATTAACAGCCAATGCAATAAATCCCCAAAATATAACCATAAATTCTCCTTAAAATTTAAAATTATGTGACGCTATGGAATCGAACCATTTAAAAATTGTCTTGTTTGTTTTTTATCCACCCGCAACAAGGTAACTTCAACAGAATCGAACTGTCAGGGAAGGGATATTCCGAGTACCCCCATTTAACTACAAGCGATAATCTTTAACCATTCCAGTATGGAGCATCCCAACTATTTACAGTATACTAAAAATCAGTTATTATGTCAAGAGAAAAGTAAATTATTTTTTAAAATAAAAAAACCCTACAGAATTAATGATAAAGGTATTAAAATTGTGTGCGTTTATTTACTGGTTCTCAGAATACATCTTCGGCTGCATCCATCGCACCCAACCAGTTAGACTTTCAGTTTGAAATTTGGGCATAAAGCTTTAATTTTTCATTCCTCAGTCTAAAATTATCTTTTCCAACACAATGCACCTTTACCCGCTATAACATCAGGTGTAATTTCAATTACTTTTAAAGATTCCTCTGCAAATCCGTGTTTTACTTCATTGTATATTTTTGTTGATATATCGTCATTAAATTTGAAAATTTCACCATCTTCACAAGTGACAATAATACTTGCAGTTGTCATTTTTTTCTTTTTACATAGAGAATATAATGGTGTACCATCACAATCTCTTGTATGCTTTACAACATAAAGTCTTGCATGTACTTTTTGACAAGCACCTTCACCATACCATTCATCATATTGAACTTCAACTAATGAACCAATGGGAATATTGTGTTGAAGCTCGTTATTATTTTCACGAATAGTTCTGCCATTTTCTTCAACAATATCAGAAAAATTAATTGCATTCATTTATTTATCCTTTTTGAGTATTTTTGATTCATATACTGCAATACAATATACTACTGTAATACCAATAACCGTTGTAGAAACTCCACCGAAAATTCTTTTAAATTCAATACTAGTAGCAAAAATAAAATATAGTATTGAAATAAATGATATAGTAAATAGCATCTTACCGAAAGTTCTAATAAAGACAATTATTTTCTTTTCAAAATCTGTCATATAATCCCCTGTTTATTGTTGTCTGAATAGTTGTGATTTTTCGTGCATTAATGACTGCCACATCTGTTTAGCCAAATCGTCAAGAGGTATTGGCTTTTTACCATTCTTGATACAAAGAAAATGTGGATGAATATTTTTAGGGGGTTCAACAGGATGATATACATGAAATAATTTACTTTCAGTATTCCATCCCACTATATGAAAGCCGAATGAATTGGCATCCCTAATTGCATCTTCTAATTTAAAGTGTTGTATTTCCATTTATTATTTCCTATAAGAACAATCAAAACATACAAGGGGATTATCAATAATTAATCTATCTTGTAGTGGTATTGAATTATAAATCTTATTTTGTTCACATTCACATACAGATATTAATTTATATGTAGCATTATTAGCTACCATAGATTTAAATACATTTCTTGTTTCTCTAAATTCGCATGTTACCATGATTATATTCCCTCCGAATTTCTTTCATATTCAGTTTCATCAAAATGTGGTGAATAATATTCTTTGGCATGATTATAACCGTACTGATATACCGCATTGTTGAAATCATTTATCAACCCCTGAACCTTGTACATATCAAGTGCAGGTGCGTTTTCAGCAAGAAAATCAATCAACCCCTTTTAGCTATCTTTAATTTTTTGTATATCATCATTTGAAGCCATTAGAGTTCTCCTATTATTTTGCAGTACAATGACCCGCTTCAATTAATGCCTTTGCAGTTCTGCCATAATGCCCCTGTAACGACCACGCCATGCCAGTATCAATGAGATGTTGAAAGAATACAATCATATCTTCATCTGACATTTCCCCACCCTCATAATCCATGATAGAACCAACCAAGTCGAATTTTTCCATTTCTTTTTTCCCTTAATGATTAATCTTAAAAACAGTATACCAATTTTTACGTAGAATGTCAAGACAAAAGTGAAAAATATTTTAAATTTGGTTGCCGCTAATGGGACTCGAACCCATACCTTTTAAAAGGCTTTAATAATGCGCCCTAGAAACGCATTACAAGGGATTTATTCATGATTTACCCTTATCCTCTTAATCGCACTAACCTTGTCTATACGATAGCAGCACATGTTATTTTTAATTAAAATTAGCCCCAAGTAACTTTTACAATACAGCCATCATATTCAGGCGCAGCTTTCAATGCACCAAGAGCAAACTTGTAATTTGAACAATCCTTACGTTTTGTATCAAGCCAATCAATAGCTTCTTCAACAGACATGGTTTTAGAACCGCAATAATCGTCACAATTAGGCATTATATCCCGCAATTCCCTAAGACCGCCAATGTCAAATGAAGCTCTTTCTACAAATTCCAATTTTGGAGCATGGTCACAATTTACAGTTGTATCTTCCATATAACCAATCTGTACCGTGAAATTGATGCTCATGTTGTTTTCTCCAAAAATGTTTGTCATTAACTAACTGAAACTATTATCTCAAATTTTAGCTGAAATGTCAAGAGAAAAGTTAAAATATTTTTACTTTACATTTGCCATACAACGCTGTATAGCATCAACAGAGCATACATACTCTTTACTTGAGCCAAGCTGCTTAATCAAAACATTGTTCTTTCTCGCACTTGCCTTAAACCCTGAAACCTCATATTTTTTAGTTCCAAGAGTAATAACCGTACCCAAATCAGGAAGGTTATACACCGTCTTAAACATATCATAATCGCTTATTCGTTTAGACGTGGCATTGATAAGCGAACCTTCCATTTTTGCTGTAAAGGTGCTAGGTGAAAACCTGATATTGCCAAGGTCAAATTTAACACCCATTTCATCTGTAACTGCCTGTAACGCATTGGCAACCTTAATCCGCAACACCTTCAATACTTCTCTGTTTAGCTCATTCACATTTTCCATTGATATATCCTTTCAAATTTTATTATATATGAAAACGACTTACAGTTGTTAATCTTTCAGGAATGTATGCATCCATAGGATAGACCTGTTTGCCATAGCACCAATGCCCATTATCAAGTACAATTACTGCCCTATCAGCACGTACTTCCCGCCATGAAATTTCATCAACAGGATAGCCATCTTTGCTATGATAATCAGTTGCTTCAATTTCAATAACCTTTGCTTTCATGGCAGGTTCACGACCCCATGCACCACGCCACATCACTTCATCACCAATTTTAAGCATCTTTTCCATTGCGTTCTTCATTGTAGTTATCATCAACTTATAAATAGAGTATAACTGATTCTAACTACTTTGTCAAGAGAAAAGTAAATTATTTTTTCATTCACCGGACAAAAAAATATCGCTAATTATCAGGGGGTTGTTTTATAGTCTACCTTATCCTGAATTTGCGATAGCTGACTAGACCATCATTCAACCATAATTAACGATAATATTAATTAAAATTCGGCCCTACTAGATTAGACCGTGGCAACCTTTTTCATCTAGCTACAGAAGTAGTCCGTTACAGGTTGTGCTGCATTTATATTATTAAACAATAGGATTCTTTGAAAGAGTATTAAAAATCCTCTCAATCAAAGTAATTGACTGTGAATGAGGGTCAACAATCAACTTCTTGAATGTAGGAAAAGAAATACCAATCATCTTAGAAAATTCCTTACGAGTCATGCGCCTACGCTTCATTTCACCAACGAGTGTAGACGATACGCTGTCTTTAAGCGCACTAACTACGTTAAGAACATTCTTTACTTCTGTTTCGCTTTTTTCTTCAACAAAATCACGAGTTTCAATTGCAGTTTCCATGTCAGTTAATTCTCCTTGCATTTATAATTATTAATTAAAATTTACATTCCGTTTCAATCCACATACATATTGTATGACAACTACATTCCAAAAAACGTTTTATATGCTAGATACGCAAATGGTTTTACATTGGTATCAGACATTCTATCAATTATATTCCTTTCATCCTTAACAGGTTCATCTTTTACACTAGAATTTGAATTAGAATCTATATTAGGTTCATCATCATCATCTAATGCCGCCATATCAAATTGATAATCATCCAAATTTTCATCATCATATAAATTGCCATCGCTACATTCTTTAAATCGTTTCATTCTCTTTACAGAGTTAGATGTCGTTTTAGCAATTTCTTTTTCATCATTAAGTCTTTTTTGCAATCTATCTATAAATGATTGTCTCATGTTTTTAATCCATTCATATCGACTTTAATTATTTTATCATTGACAGAAATTGCATAAGGCACATATCGTATCGTAAATTCATTCATAATACTTTTATTATATGCGTCCATTTCATTTTTAGCTTTAATTGTGTTTCCTGCTCGTGGTGTTAGCATATAGACAGCAAATCTTTTTTTATTAATCCTTCTAGCTACCATAAGATGCAATGAATCGGGATGTATCTGTAAAGGCCAATCAGTTTCCTTTACAATTGCAATAGCATCTTCTTCACTAGATGCTACAATATCAAATTCATCAAACGGCATTAAAAGTATTACATCAAAATCTTTCATTCACATATACTGTAATTGTTATATAACTTAATTATAACAAAAATTTTTTAAGTAGTCAAGAATTATTTAACATCTACATAAGTCATTGATACCCGCAGTAAATTGTCATAATCACCTGACATTGCTTCATTCATGTATTTATCTACATATTCCTTATCAGCACCTGATTCTCGCAATGCCCTGCCTACCTTACCCATAATTGCAAATGCATTGCCATCACTACCAACAAGACGAACTGTGGGTTTTGTCTGGGGTTCTACCATTGTCTATTATTCCTTTCAATTTTTATTGGTTCTTTAATGGCATCATCAAATCCTTTAAGCCATTGTCTGATATTATCTGCATCAACTGCTGTTGCCGCACATGACAACCCAAAAGCCATTAAACCTCTTTCAGTTGTTTTATTTTGCTTGCCAGCGTCAAATCCTTGATTATATGCCCAATGTTCTGTCATAATTATTTCTGTCAACGAAAATATCTATTAATTTTTGATTGAATATCAGATATTGAATCCAATTTCTTTTCATACGCAGTTTGTTCATTAAGGACAACAGATTCTTTAGCAATATATTCATTTATAATATTTTCTCTTAATATAAATGTTCCATATAAAAGAATATTAATTAAATCTTCACTTGGTAAATCATTTAAAACATCTGTAATTTCTTTAAATGTCATTTTATTCCCTAAAATTGTTTACGTTATACATACAGTATATCAAAAATACCTGTATATGTCAAGGACTATTTAAAAATATTTTTAACTCAGCATTGTATTACAATAATCGACAACATCAAGTATTTCACTTTTACTCATAGTTTTAATTAAATTCTTGATATGATTTAAAGTCATTGAAATTGATTATATCAAATGATTCCACATCTGTAGTGCCAAAAAAACAATCTTCAATTCCTGATTTACACATACCCGCTTCAATGTAATTCAAAGTAGGATTGCTATTTTTATCATAATAATTACTTGACATGTATCGCTTATTATAATCTAATACTGCCGCATCATTAACAGCAAATTTTATTTTATATAAACTAAATTCAGAATCGTCAAGGCAATAATCAATTACCTGTGCAACCATTCCTTTATCAAAGATAGTTTCATAATCTTCAATATGACCATTAAACTTTACAAAAGGTTTAACACCACTATCAAGTATATCAAACAATTCTTGTAATTTCATTATGCCACCTCTGCAATAAGTCTGTGACTGTATTTATCCATAAGTTCATGGGTAGATTGCATAGAACCACCATGTTCAGGAAGCAAATAAATAAATCCCGTATTATAAATATCAGCGAGACTGTTATTGATAGATTCTTTTTGTTTTTTAAATGAACACCCTTCGAGACTATTGCCGAAATGTCTGCCATCACTTGAAGTCAGCCAACATGCCAGTACATCAACAAGTGAAGGACACCCCATGTATACAGGGCGATTGATTTTCATAAATGCTTTTTCTAAATACCTGTCAAGCGCAGGTTTTCTTATACTATGACCGATAAACCCACATGGATAATGTCCCTGAATATAATTATGTAATTGTGGAGCATTAAAAATAGTATCAGAAAAACCACCTTGTATCAATTCAGGTTTGTAACAGTCATAATCAAAACAGAATACATAATTCTGTCTTTTTTTCCTTGCAATTTCACGTTCTTTTTCAGCAGCCCAAAATTTATCGACAATTTTAGGGCGAGTTTTCAATAACTGAAATCCCTTATATTTTGCTATGAGTTCTTCATATCCCGCAGTTTTATTATAATGAACAGTCCAATTTTTTTGAGCCATTGCGTGTTTATAATACGTTTCATCTTCAAGATAATAAAATTTAATACCGCCAACAAGATTGGATGTACGAGTTTCATCCTTATCTATAAGATTTCTGAAATTGTTTTTCAAATTCTGGATGTAATTTTTTACCGCTTTATGACTTTTAAATCCACCAACATAAAGCGTTTCATCATCACTTGACCAAGATGCAAAACATGAATGAACATGAACACTTACGATTCTTTCCATTGTATTTATCCTTTAATTAAAATTTGATTTTTCAACTTCATATACATAGAGTGTATCAAATATGCTTTGCTTTGTCAAGTAAAAAGTGAAAATATTTTTCATTAAAAATGCCCCACTGAATTAACGATAGAGCATTTATTTTAACTAGAATTTTAATTACTGTTACCATCCCTGATAACGAAATGAATTTGCCATTGCCATAATCTGTCCAAGTGCAAGACGTGATTTATTTCTTTTTTTCTTTTCCTCTGGGGTCATTGCAGCTTCACGTTCATCCCAACGCCTTTTTCTTTCAGCAGCTTCATGCTCTTGCCTAGCTATAGCTTGAGCTTTACGTGTTTCAAAATCTGCCCTTTTATGCGCTCCCATTACTCAACCTCAGTTACTTGTTCTTTTTCAAGTCTGGCAATCTGTGACCGCAATGCCTGAACTTTAAGAGTTTCAGGTTCACCAGTTTCCATAATTTCAAGCATTTTTTTCAGTCTGTCAAGACTTTCTTCATTTGGATGTGCCATTTAAAATCCTTTCAAATTTAAATTTTGATATTTCTTTTATACCTATAGTATTTTGTCGTTGTTTATCACTAATTACAAGTTGATTGTGAGCTTCACCTATTATCCAACTTGTACTAGGCTTATCTTTAGACGTTACAGAAAATAATACATAGTAATGTCTAAGACTGTTAGTTTTATCTTCATCTTCATCAAAAATTTCTATCTTGTAATGTCGTGTTTTCATAAATACAGTATCTCAAATTTTAGCTGAAATGTCAAGACAATAATGAAAATATTTTTAATCAATTTTCATTATCCTTACAATCAGAAAATCCACTTTGATACCCATCAGATTTACCTTCATCATACCCACGTTGATACTCCGATTCCTTACATACATCACAAGGCGTGACTTGAAGTGTATTATATCTATCAAATTCAGCATCAAGAACTTTACCATAACTTTCACATTTCACTTCAATTGTTAAATCAGCCATTTAAAAATCTCCTATATTTACGTTTCCTTTTTAAATTAAATAAATGGAAAAGCCCTGTCACATTCAGTTGTATTTTTAAAAATCTTTGCAGCTAATTTACAGCTTGCTTCATTACGAGCATCATAATAACCACGTTCATAATCCTGTGCCAACAACTCAAAGAACTTTATAAATACTCCTGTCATAGACTGTACAAGAGTCCTATGGTCATTATGCAATGCCTTTGCAAGTTCTGTAGGATTGTGACTAAAATTGTTTACAAAAGTTGATACAACATTGGCAACATCTATGGGATTGTGTGGGTCTATTTCAATTTTCTTTCCATCATATATTGACATTGCAGTTCTCCAAAAATATTGTTGTTATCAACTAACTAAAACCAGTATACTAAATTTCACCTAGAATGTCAAGTTAAAAGTTAAATTATTTTTAAACTCCATCGTAATATTTATATCCACGAATAGGGGTAGATTCCTGATACACTTCGTCCCATTTAGCCGTTTCCCCATAAACTTCCATATACTTTTTCAGAAAAATTCTGGCATCACAATCTTCTTCAAGATATACCGTATCTTTATAAATGTAACTACAACTTGATATTTCTTTTTGAATTCCAAACGATTCAATCAGCTTTTTTGGAACTGCTAACCACGCATGTCCTGGGTCTTCAAAAAATGTAAACTTGTAACCTTTATAACTTATCATTTTTTCTTCTCCATCAATTGTTTGACTACTTGAAATGATTATACATAAAATCTTAAACTTTGTCAAGAAGAAAAGTAAAATATTTTTAAGTTATTAGAAAAAGAAAAGGGGCAGAGTTACTGCCCCTCGCCTGTTAAATGGTGAGATACTTTTGGTATCTCGCCTAGTGCGCCTTAGAAAATCTTACGCATCCTTGCCTCAAGCTCAACCTGCCTGTTAATACTCGAAACATGGTGCGTAATGTACTGTGAGAGAATGTTAAAGAAAATCCATTTTGTAACCACCTGATTAGCAAGCAATGTAATGCCCGTTGAAGTCTCAATGACATTGTTAATGCCATCAACTTCTTTTTCCCGCAAATCCATATCTTCCATTGCTTTTGCAATCTGCGCCTGTTCCATGACATTTTCTGCCCACGTTTTCCAAATCTCAGTCTTTTCAGAAAATGCTTCCATGCTATCACTAAGCATATCCTGTGAAAGAAACTGCTGTGCAGGATTAAAATGCTTCTTGCGAAAGTTGAGTTCTTTCTGCCCGATAACAAGACCGTTGCTGCATACAAGCCTGAAAGCCCCGAACATTACACCAAACCCCCACATTCCGTCATAGCCATTGCGAATTTCGATTGAAGGATGAATATTATCAGCACCCTTGATATTGACAGATACATCAGGAAAGATATACTTCGCTTGCATCCTTGCACCGTTCTCAAAAGTAGCAATGGTGCGTTTAGGTGCGCCATATTCAATATGCTTGACTATTGCATCTTCAACCTTGCTAAGAATGTCGATATGCTTGACAATCTTGTACTTGGGCGATACGATTGAAAACAAGTCGTTAGTATCAGGGTTAATAATAGCTGTATACCCACCTGCCTGACGCATATCAGGGGTATGATACAGAACATCAGACGTTACAGCATTGGGAAGTGTTGAGGGGTCGTTGTGATAATTTACTTTTTTGAGTGCCATTGTTTTACCCTTTCGATTGTTGTTTTAATCTCAAATTCTAATTACATTCTACTACAGCTAGTTTCTTTTGTCAAGGCTTTTTTTAAATTATTTTTTACTTTACCGATTCTCATGCTGATACTCAAGCATGTCTGACATTTCATCAACATATATCCAATGAGTGCTGCCACATTCAGAACAACGCCCATCACTGTACTCAGAACCAACATGGTTGCATTTTAAACAATAAATATCTCTGTTATATTTTTCCATTTTAGTTCCTTTCAGTTAATGTCTGCCATCTAAAAACTAGTGTACTCGATTTTAATTAGAATGTCAAGAAAAATCTTTTTACTTTATGTGAATTTTCTTATTGTGGAAAAGCGTAAATATCTGTTTTAGGAAAATTTATAAATTGAATTCCAAATTTTGGAGTCATTACCTTGACATTAACAGTATCATTTTTAAGCTCCTGCCATTCAGTAAAAGGCTTTTGTGTATCAGGCTTTGCTCCAAATCGTACCCATACCCAACCACATTTCTCACCCGCATACTGCAATGGAACTTCTGCTGATAACTCAATGGGAACCCACTGTTGAGGTTTACGACCACGCTTTACCGTTGACTTTCTTGTGTACTTTCTTTTTTGTAACATATAAACCTCTTAGTAATTTAAATTGTTTTTCTCAATCACTAAATACAGTCTACACGATTTTACCTACTTTGTCAAGAACTAAATTAAAATATTTTTAACTGAAATTGTAATTAGAATTTTGATTTCAGGTATAAAAAAGGCAGTACCGAAGTGCTGCCTTTTAGTCATGTTATAAACTGTTTTAATCCACGACCATAATAGTCGATTACCAAGTTATAGAATTCATCCGATTATCAGACCTACGCCACTTATCATAGCAATGCCGACACATATCCATTGCATGTACCTTTACATCACATCCATTTTTACACGTTTTCATATCAGGCCAAGTGAAGGTCTTTTTAGATGAAGGAATTGTATTAAGAATTTCATCAATTGTTTTACACACATCACCACCCTGCATACCTTTTCTAAGACTGTCACCAAATCCATCAACATCATCAAGAATTGTAGGTGCAAGTGATTTTCCATTACCTTTTGTGGTCAGTACATGCCAAACACCTTCAGGAAGAACAACAGTTTTCAAGTGCTTGTTATACATATCATCAAATTTCTTACCCGTAAAGGTAATACAAATTGGAATTGTAATCCAAGGTTCTTTAAGTGCTGATGTATCAAATTTCCCCCATATTGAAAGTTCTCTGTCAACATTATCAACTGCTACAATTTTAGTTCCTTCAGGGAATTCAACATCATATTCGCCACGATGAAGTTCAAGAGTCTGCTTAAAAATTTTCTGCATGTTAGCTCCTATAAATATTATTTTTATTTAAAATCCAAGTGTATCAAAATTTAATGTAAATGTCAAGACTTATTTCAGTTCAATTAAATATTTTACTGTACATCTAGCTCCTTCATAAACTATATATTCATTATTATACAGTCTTGAACCTGCTGATGCAAATACCGAATCATAACCTTTATCCTTGACTTTTTTATTATTTAAGCTGCTCATCCAACTACTATAACTGGTTTTACCTTTTTCCAAAACATCCCACATTCTGCCTACATTAAATTCATATAGAGCTAATAGAGCAATATTAGAATTTCCATTAGCCCAATAAGAACCCTGATAAGATGTATAGCCTATAGATTTTTTAGCTTTATCTGCTCCATAAATACCATCACCAAACATTGAGCCAGTATGAATGGCATTTGCAGGTCTGATTTTAAGCCCTTGAGTTAATATAGACCACCAGTTTTCATTTCTGCTGCCATGATAATAGAGCTTCTTTTCACTATCTTTTTTAACTAACTTATCAAATTCAGCTTGCGTTCTTTTATTTATAACTGAAAATATACGTCCAATTTTAGCTGTATTCAAATCAGTATTTGACTTGACATATTTTATCTGTTCAGGTGTAGCAATTTCAATATTAAGTCCTACATTATCTAATACAGTCAGTTTAGCTGCTGTATCAACAACAGGGGCATTACTTTGAACCTGACCACGCATAACGTCAAGAACTTGTTGCTCATTGCTTAATAGTGTTTTAAAAAATTCACTATCTGCTGATTGAAGTAAATGGTCTTGTGTATGCCGCATCCTTCTAGGTATAGTATGATATAATTCCAATAGCTCTTTATTAATATCAGATATATTAGGAAGTTTTATTTCGACTGACATTTGTACGAGTCTGTCAAGGATTTCCTGTGCTGTTGTAACCTGCCTATCAGTAACATTAGCTACTTCAACAATATAATTCTGCTTAACAGAACCCTTTGCACTATCTTGCATAAACCTTACAATTTCAGCTACAGCAGATGATAAATCACTATAGGTACTTGCAACAGCATCACCATTAGATGATTTAATTGCCATCAATTCAGTTACATCTTTGTAACCTTTTTTCAGCTTCTCTTTATATTTCTTATCCCAAAGACGTTCTGCATATTCCTGATTTTCACCTTTAGCACCAACACGACCCCATGATGCAGTCCATGTGCCGTTGCCATTATCAACCATATCATAAAACTTGTTGTTATTATCTCCTGTTACACAAATAAGTTTACATATACGACCCATTTTAATTTAGCTCCTATAATTACTTTAAAAGATTTACTTTATTTAAAAGTGTATGAACTTTTCGTATTTTCTTCATCCGCATATCACTTATAGAACATTTCATTTCATCTTTATCAGATAACCTTTTCTCAGCATAATCAATTGCATCTGTTGCAATTGGTTGTAATCCAATTACACCATCAATCACCCATCTAATTTCTGCTGCCATGTCAATTCTCCATTGTTTAACTTATACCCTGATAGTATCAAATTATACCTACATTGTCAAGGAAAAAGTTAAATTATTTTTTATTCATCATACTCGTCATATTTAAAACCCAATTTAGAATATAATCCATGACGTAATACTTTTGCTTCATTACAATATGTTTCAATATCTTCTAATGCAGTATTTAACTTGTCACCAATTAGCTCTTTAGCTCTCTTTTCAACCATATTATCCATTTGAGCTTCTATACCATCAATTACTGCAAAAGGGTCTATTTCAATTCCATTAATTCTAAAGTCAAGTTCCATTATACCACCGTTCTCATGATGGTTTTTAAATGATTCATTGTATTTAGCATCAGATAGTTTTGTAACTGCATGAATAATAAACCAATGCTTGAAACTATCACTCTTTATATCATCAAATTTAATTTTCATATATTATCCTTTTATATTAATTAGAATTTTGGTTCTAGTCCTAATTTCTTTCCCGCATTTCTCATACCCACAATGTTAAGCTCCTTAAATATAGACAAACATTCTTGAGCTAATCCATCAATAGGTCGCCAATAGCCTACTATTTCACCTAAAGTTCTACATCCACTCATACTAGCTGCTTCATATCTATAATATTTAGCAACGTCCTTAACAGTTACATCATGCCATTTCTTATCTTCCATGCGAATAGATACTCTACGACTATTCTTAATTTTGAAATACTCAGGTAAATCTTCATATATGTTCATACTCAATCATCCCCATTAAAAGGTTTCTCTTCTATAATAGTTACATCTTCATGGCAAGATAATTCATCTGAAATTTCAATTAAAAATTTTTCTATTATACTAAACTCATTATTATAATAATGTTTAGCACTATGGCTTAAACTTATCATCTTATCTAAATCTTCTCTATTAATTAACATATTGGCTCACACTTTTCAGGTTCACATATCTGATTTACATGAGTTAATAGTGCCGTACCTTTTCCATTCTTTATAACCACACACCCATAATAACTTACAAGTATATCGTCACCTTTAATAAGCTGCCAATTACTACAATTTCCGCAACACTTCATTTCAACTGTTTTAATAACGCACATATTATTTCATCACTTCCATATAAATTCTATGACTCTTTTTAAAGGAAACTATAGCCTGACTTAATACTACTGAATATCCTTTTTTAATTGCAAAATCTTTCTTACTACATTCTGAAAAACAAAATGCTTCACTAGTACAACATGATATGGTATCAGTAGACCTACAGGATATTACTTCAAAATTTGCATCTGTACTTGATACAGTTACTATCTCACTTGACTGTGTGATAAGCAAATCTGCTGCTGATATTCCTGTCATTACACCTACAATGATTAGAGCTAATACAAGTTTCTTCATCTCATTCTCCACATATTAAGTTTATATTGACCAGTTGAAATGATTGTACTAAATTTCAGCTACTTTGTCAAGAAGAAATTAAAATTATTTTTGATTTTCTTTGAGATACTTCTGAACAGACTTTGGATATTCTGACATTATCATTTTACTTACTGTTCCTTCTGATTTTCTCAAAAGTCTGGCAATTGACGATACACTATATTTAAAAGGTGATTGTTGATGATAACACTCTTTTGCAAGCTCTACATCTTCAAGATATTTTAATATCTTTTCAATTTTCATAGGGCAATCTTTTATGAACTATTGAATTTTTTTACCAACAAGATTTGGTTTATCCCAAGGTTCACACCCACCCCATGTACTGCCTCTACTATCAATATGAACCAATCTAATATCAACCCATCCCAATTCAGATGCTTTTTCAATACGCTTTTTATCAACATCTTTTGATGATAAATACTCGTTATAATAAAGTGGCGATAATCCTTTTGGCATTTCCATATATTATTTTAATTAAAATTAACGATAGAGTATATTATTATGCCGATATAATTTCAACTATATATACAAATCTGATACTTTCACTTTCATTATCTGTAAATACGAATTTACCTAAAATAGTATCAGTTACAGCATCAGTTGTTAATTCCTCACCATCTGCATCAAATAATACAGGGTCAATATAGGGGCCATTACCATTACAGATTTTAATATCTGCCTGATAACCATTACTGAATTCAACCGTTATTACATCTATAACACTATCTCTGCCATAATCAGGATGTGCTGTCTTACGCCTTAATATCTTATTGAATTCTTTTGCATCGTCATTAAGAATTTTAACTATAATTTTCTCAGTATTAATTGTACTTATTATTTTTGATTCCATCATTTTAATTACCTTTTCAATTATTAAATTTTAATTAGAATTATAGACTCAAAAAAGCATCTATTTCATTTTTATCAAATCCTTCTCTTGCCGCCTTTACCTTAAATACTTCTTCTTTACTTTTATAATTTTTATAATATCCAGAACTTATAGGATTTCCTGTTGAATAACTATTTTGATATATCCACAGTATACGAAATGCTCTAGTTGCTCCACCCATATAATCTTCAAATGCTTCATGGGTTGCTCTTTCATCAAGTACAGTATTCCCAAATGGTGAATGATATATAGGCTTGAATTTCTTTTTCATTATATCTCCATTTATTATTAACTCAATAATAAAGATTATACCTGAAATTATCTGATATGTCAAGGTAAAATTAAAACTATTTTACACTATCACTTTATTTTTAAAAATGTCAGCAGCACTTTTCCATGACGCTTTTGCATCCTCTGTATCTGCTTCTCTTGCCATATATAAACATTCATTCCTTATAGCTTTCATTATATCATCAAAAAAATAATTCTCTATAAGTCCTTTTACCGTTTCTCTTAACATTGCTTTTGAATTTGCCATATCAACCTTTCAATATTATTTACTTTTTTTATTTATCCATGCCCATACACTCTTTCCAAAACATGCTTCCATAGCTGATTCAAATATAAAATGTTCATCATCATCTCTAACAAATCCATTTTTATTTAAAGTTTCTATATATGCACCACATTCAGACTTTACATGAGTAAAATCAATTTCATCTAAAAAATCAAGCTTTACTAACTTCTCCTGCATTTTCTTCTTTTCAAGTAAAATTTCAAGTTCTTCAACACTCATTTCATTTGCATATTTATTTAACATTCTATACCCTCCAAAATTTTAATTACAATTTCTTAAATATTTCTTTATATTCATCCAGTTCAAGCATAACCATATTTCTAGGTTTATACTTGCCACTAATTATATCTTCAACTGTTATTACTGTATATTTAGATACTTCTTTTCCATTACTGTCATTCCAATACTCAGGTCTGCATATATCTATTTTATCTTCCATTATTGCCATCCTTTTCTTATACTCTTATACCTTGGATTATCTTTATACTTTCCTGTATTAATTACTTCAATTTCATCTTCATATTCAAGATAATCTTTAAATTGAATTACAGTTATATCTAAAATTTCCCTTTCAACTTCTACCCAATAATGTAAGGGCTTATAATATTCATTCCCATCATCATCTGATATTGATTCATCTAATGCAAATGTTCCTTGCACTACCTGTGCATTATATCCACATTTAATTAATTCATCCCTTAACTTTCTACTAACTTCAAGACATAATGCCTGTAAAGTTTTATCCTCATAATATGAAGATTCTTCTTTATATACTCTTTTTGCTATCGCTATTATTTCTGATTTCATATTCGCCTTTAATTATTTTCAATTTCATTCACCAATAACTAGAGTATACCTGAAATTAATAACTATGTCAAGGAAAAGTTAAATAAATTTTCAATGCAGATTTTGATTGACAGAAATTCCTTTTCCTGTTACCATTTTCCTTTATCGTCAATTTTAACTACTATTTTTATTATTGGAAAAATTTTGAGGGCTACTACTTTTATTTTTATTTCTGGCAAGCTTATTTATTAAAGGGGGGGTATATTCATATTTATCTGAAATCTATTTCTATACTGTAAGGAATCATATCATATTTAGATTTCTTGCTTTTACTATTACTTGAAAATACTCAGCCGTTCATTGTCGAGTTACCTTTTTTTCTAATCAATTATAAATTCTATATTTAGTTATCATTTTTATATTTAGTATTTTTAAATAATTTTCTATATTTTTTTCTATTTAATTTAAATTAATTATAATTAAAAGTATTTATTCGTATTAAATTATAATTAAATATGCTGCTTGCCTAAAATCAACTCCGAAAAAGTGAAAATCATAAAAAATTTGATGGTCACATTGAAATCTGTTTATTAATTTCGTCTATTTTACCCAACCGTGGTAGAGCTACCTCAAGGAATCTCCAATGTTCATCTTCGGCTGTTTAATAACAGTTTTTATTAAAATTTGTATATAAACAGGGGGCTTGCGCCCCTTTCTATCAATATTGATTAACATTCATTAGTATTAATTAGTATTAATTAATTAATATTAATATCCACAAGTGCTGATAATTGCGATAAAAGTAGAAAAAGTATTATAAACAATAGATTTAATAGAAGGATTAGCAGACATGGCATTAATAACTAGATATGAATTATTATAATAGCAAGAAATTATTTTTTTACCTATATATGAATTAGACAGGAAATTATTTTTAAATTTTCTAATTATATTAAGGTCTAATTGAGAGAGTCCACTAGCTTCTGCTGCACATAAAGATTTTGAATTAAAATTAAAATCTACAGTTCCAATTGAAAGCACAAATGGTTTATTTATATCGAACCAATCAGGAAAATTATATATTGCACATTTAAAAGAAACACCAGAAGTAATATTTTTACACATATTAACATTTTCAATTAAAGCCGATGAATTATTTGACCAGTATGAAAATTTAGATATTTGTTGTTTATTTTGAGTAATTACAAATTCATCGTTACAGATATTTATTTTACCATCAGAAACAACGCCATTAATAATTATTGCAGGGGTATTTGAATATGTATCAATCCAAGTCTTAATATCAGCACAACCCAATGTTGTATTTAAAAATTTATAACATAAAGATGTATTTAAATATTTTTTAGGAACTTGTATAGATATAGGTTCAGTTATAAATCTAGTAGCAATAGGAACATTAAAAGTGTCATTATTATATTTTATAGAAAATTCTTTAGATAAATCAAACCAATCTGGAAAGTTAGTTAAGATAAAATCTACAATTACGCCTGAATATATTGTACCACAATTAAAATCATTTTCTTTTTTATCTTTATATATTATTAATATTTTTGAAGTATCGTCTGACCGTTGTGTTATATCCAGTTGCCGTGTACCTTGAATAATGGTAAAATTATTACATAGAAAAAAATCGTCATTGACTTTAATAGCCCCTTTTATTCTATCATTATATACATTTAGAGTTATATTAGCAGAACCATAATAATCGTTAATATTCCAATTAAATTCTTGAGCTAATACGTTATTATACATAAACAACATTGAAATAGTAAATATAATAACGAGTTTAAAATTCTTCATATAATTCTCCTTTATTGTTGTTAATATTAGCTGGCCATGACAGAATATATTATTTCATCGGCTGTTAGAGTTATATTTTCAGTAGTAGACCATTTTTTGCCTTGTTCACATTCAAATAAGAACCAAGTAGTTTCATTACCATCAATCATGTCTTAACCTCAAGTATTTAATTAGCTGATATTGCCACTAATTGATAGTATAATTGAGATTGGTATATTTGTCAAGGAAAAAGTTGATTAAAAATTGATATTAATGTCGAACAATTCAAAAATTCTATCTCTAAAGCCCATTAGATTATATCCTAGAGTATTTTTAAATAATTGATTAAGCTCTATTAATTTAGTTTTATGAATAGATAATAAATACCCGCAATCGCAATTACAGTAATAATCGAAAATGAATTTATATTGCCAATACGAGGTATTAATTATATATTGTTGATTATGTTCATTTAGTACAGGCTTAAACATAAACATATAGAGATTAAAGTTATTAGCTCGTATAAGTTCGATTATTTCATTAACTAAATCTGTTATAATTTTATTATTAATAATCATATTTATATTCGCAATTATATTTATAAAAGCATTTACTATTATGTAGATATTTACAATTCAGGCATGGTGAATGTTTATATATAGATTGATATTGTAAATATGAATGGATATAATTGATAATAAATTTTTGAAAAGCACCATAGAAAAAAGAGATAGTAAAATATATGAAAGGGTTAAGATTAAGTTTAGATAAAATAGAAACATCTATAACAAGCACAAAGAAATCGCCAACGCCAATATATTTAGCATTTGGTTTAAATATAAAATACCCCCATTTACATCTTTCAAAATAGTGCCGTTATTTTCTTTAATTTTATTTACTCTAAATTCATAGTTCATTTAAATGCCTCACAAAATCTTTTAATTCTTCATTAAGCATTATTAATGTTATAACTGTAGTTGTAGCCCATCCTGTTTCTTTATAGACAAAATAAATTAATACCAATGATAGAAACAATCTAATACATTTCTGAAAATAATAGTTATTTAAAATATATACTAACCTAGATATTAAAATTTTAAAATAATAACTATTTAAAATATTTTGTATTAGATTTTTTATTTTATTTTCCATATTTTTATGTTTCATCCGAATCTATAAATACTTTTTTACATTCAGGGCAAGCCACTAATTCAGTATTATAATCAAGCCTTTTATCATCCCTATAAATAATCATACCGAATATTTGATAAAATTTCGATGTGTCATTACAATGTTGGCAATATGGACAGGTCATAAACAATCCTTTATTTATCAATTTCTCTGATAATTTTTTTATACCAAGTTTTAGATAAAGCCATAGCAATTTTCATATAATTTTTATTAAAGCCATTAATAAAATCTACAGAACAACCATCTTGATGGAAACCGCCATGATTTTTATGATAATTACATGATTTACATGTAGAATTATTTTTAATATATTGGTTTAAAATACAAAAAGGGCAAGTTTCAGTAGTTAAACCACTATTAAAATAGTAATTATCACTAATAGTTTCTTTAAGAATATTCCAAATTTTTTTTACTGTATTTTCTGGTAGAGATTGAATATATTCCATGTCATTATTATTAAAGTAATTAAAATAAGGAACAACAGTTTTAAGTCTGGCTTGTTTAGCAGCCATAAATTCGACAATATGTTTTGTGTAGATATTCATTGTATATTTTTCCTTTAATGGTTATGTTAAGGATAT
>Ga0114951_10001835_pt1 | contig 25245 bp, 31 predicted proteins | sample AM7aDNAmetaG_FD_88677 | JGI IMG/M metagenome (GOLD analysis project Ga0114951, IMG submission 88677) | Freshwater microbial communities from Finland to study Microbial Dark Matter (Phase II) - AM7a DNA metaG | ecosystem: Environmental > Aquatic > Freshwater > Lake | place: Finland: Lake Alinen... | reverse complement strand
CCTCGTGTTGTGTGATGCTATTGCGCAACGCCGTGCCGATACGGATTTTATATGTCGGCAACGCGAGTTTATACGGCTTTACGCGATACCATTTCTCGGCTCGGCTAAACTTGCGTTTTAGTGTCGTGGTCAGCACGCCGTTTCGGGTCGTAGCCACGATATAAACCTTGTCGTCTATTCTTTCAATGGCGATATTCTCCACAAACGGCAACGCGAGCGCACGCTGTATATCTGCTCGCGCTTCATTTAGGGTAATCGTGCGGGTCGGCGGTAGGTTGGCGATTTCGTGCTCTATCGTGCCCAATTCGCTCTTGCTTTTCTCTATTTCTTGCTCATAATCTGCGATTTCGCCTCTTCTTCTTTCAACATAAAATCCACAATCTCGGATGTTGTTCTGAATACTCGCCACACGTTCCTCTTTTCGTCTGTGCTCGATATCACTCGCACGCGTAAGGTAATCGGCTACCACGCCTATATCATCGGCTTCTATTTCAAGCGCGCTCGCCCTCGGTTTTGTTGCATTTGCTTTTATCATAGTTGCAGTGTCGTTCGTGTATAAGGCGCACACTGGGTCGCACGATATTTCTATCGCACGCCCTGTCTATGTCCTATTATCCCGCTTGCTTTGCACTCACGATACTCAATACATCCCCGCTTTCAAGGATGTCCGCATCTTCCGCGTCCTGTCCGCTCACGAAAATGTCGGATGCCCCGCGTGCGATACCCGCTTGTGCGAGAGCGCTCGCTACTGTTGCGCCTACTGGGAGTAATAGCGCGATAGGGTCATTGCCGAAGGCTACAACCGATACTGCGATATTATTCCCGGCTGGTGCACTTCCTGTTGCTTTTTGCATAACTGTATACGTTAATCAATGCGGTGTAATGCACTGATAGCGGTAAGTATACTCCTCTTGTATGCAAAAGTCAAGCACTGATAAGAGAATAAGAGAGCGCAATTAATTAGTTAATAGTCAAGTGTCTCACACGTCTCGTCAAACATATCACGCTCGTGTTCAAGCTCGGCGTAATATGCTTTATCAAACACGTTCATCGCGCTGTCAAGTAGCGCATTCTCCATTTCGGCGGTCATACTGTAGCGCGTTTATCTTTTTGCGTGTACATATTGCGCCATATGGCGCGTGTACAGTCCTCGCGCGTGATATATCGTCCTTCGTGGTTTATATACGTTCCTTCCTCGCCTGTGCGTAGCAGATACTCGTATATTTTCACGGCTAGTACGCGGGTCATACAGGTATTTGGTAAGGTTGGTACGCGGTTAGCCAGTGATAGCTCACGACATAGCCACATCGTACAGTCGTGCCGTCTTTCTTATCGCGGTACATAATGCTCACGCGCGGGCTCTTGGTGTACGGGCACACGGCTTGTATAAGCTCTTTGCGGGTATCCGCGTGGTACTTATGGCCGTACTGGTCCAGGTACATCATACGGTCTCGGGCTTCATTCCGCACGCTGTAGTAAACTTGGCGCGATTGAATCGCGCGTTATCTTGCTGTAATGCGTCTAGCAGGTACGAGTAATCAATGCTCGTAATGCCGTCAATGTCCACGGGCTCGTGTGCTCGGTACACTGCACGCGCTATCAGCTCGTAATCTTTTTTAGTCATAGGTGTTGGTAGCACTCTCTTATTCTCTTATCAATGGTCAACTTTCTGCGGGTATTATACTCCTGTTTAGTGGATAATACAAGCGGTCAAACGTGTTTACTGCGTGAGGGAATGTGTTGAAATTACAGCATTACTTGGAGTATATGTCAAGGGCGTAGGGGTGGGTAGATACAACACATAACACATAAAACACAAGTCGCGCCACATCATACAGCGCGCCGATAGGCGCACATTATACGCACACACTGCATACATACGCCACATATGCACAACATACATATATTATATGTCAATGCGCTTGGTTGCGTGTTGTGTAATCACAACACATAGCAACACATTTCTAAAAGGGCTAGGGGGGCTACCCCTATCCAACACACCCCTCTCTAATCATAGAAAAAAGAGAGTCCTCACCCATTGTAAGCCTAAAAACATCCCCCCCCTTAAATTCTATTAAAAAGGTGGTCACACTTTTCTTCTATTTCAACATAACCAACATATGGTATAATACTTATGTCGTTATTCCAGAGAGTATCCACATAGCGTAGCAGAGAGGACCAACATAAGGATTTCATTATGTGTGTGATTAAAAGGTAGGTTATAAGCCATTCTTGACATCATTATACACATAACCCTATATACTTTTTTATTTATAATAGGAAGTAAATATAAGAGAATATACTATAGAAACGATATACAAGCTACTTCTTCTATTATTATGTTGTTGTGTCGTTTTAAGTTATATGGCTTAGATAAGCCATATACTCAACGACATAAGATTTTTCTTATGTTGGTTTTGTTCATAACTACGCTTTTATGTACCCTTTAGGAGCATCTCCTGCTGTAATATTTCCTATCTCACCAAGCCCTTCTGGAGCGGCTATGCCAGTTTTTTTAGTAAAATCTTCTTGAGCGATATAGTGGCGAACCATTATGCGAACCATATCGGAAAAGTTCCTACTATGATTTTTTGAACTTGAAACAAGACGTGTGTATAACTCATCATCGAGACAGAATGTTACGGTTTTTGTTTGTTTTTTCATCCTCTAATAATATCATAGTATATATATACTTGCAAGCACCACAAAGATTATGGTATGATGGAAAGTATGTCAGGCTACCGAAAGAACAGTTCAACCCCAAAACAGATTGCCTATGCGCGCAGGATGTGGGGTGGAGAGATGATGAACAAGAAGCAGTTGGCGCTGGATGTGGGGTACGCTCCAAGTGTCGCCAACATCGCTGGGATAAAAATTGAGAAGAGCCGAGGGTTCGCAAATGCCATGGCGAATCTCGCGGCGGAGAGTAACGACCTCGCGTTGACGATTATGCACGAGTTCAAAGCGAGGGGGGTGGAGTCATTCACGAACAAGGACCTCATCGGGTCGCTGAACGCTATCGGAAATGCGTGGGGGAGATTCAACAACGCGCTCATGAAAGAGAAGGACATGACGGGACCGAACACAAAACTCGGACAGAACAAGTTGCGGACGGTCATTTTGAATCAAATCGAAAACCAAACAATAATGCCTAGTGGTACGGTACTGCATGATGTGGAAACTCTTCCTACAGAGGAGGATTTGGATTTCTAACATGCCACCAAATTCCAATGCTGGGAATAAGAGTCTGAAGGAACACAATGCTGAGGTAGTTCAAGCACTGATTGACGACCCTTCTTTGATAAAAAATAAGAGGTGGAGGATGGACAATCTTTATTTTATTATTACAAAAGATGGTACAAAGGAACCGTTCAAAATGAACCGCGCACAGTCCCATTTTTTTAACAACTACCTCTGTATCCCAAATCCATACCACAGACACGTCATTCTGAAGGCGCGGCAACTGGGGTTTACCACATTCATCGACCTTTTTATACTAGACGAGATACTCTTCACTACGAACAAGGAAGGAATCATCATCGCGCACAAGGTGACGGACGCGACTGAGATATTCGACAAGAAGATTGACTTCGCGTTAAGGAACATGGCGGAGGATGTGAAGGGGGCATTCTTCAAACTGAATCACAACAGCGCGCGAAAAATTCAAGTGACGATTGACTACGGACCTGAAGCGGGAGCGACCTCATCGCTGGCAGTGTCGGTATCAGGTCGCTCGGGAACGTACCACTACGTTCACATATCAGAGTTCGCCAAGATGTGCGTCATGTACCCAAAGCGCGCGGAGGAGGTGGAGACGGGGACATTCCCAACGGTACCATTTGATGGATTCATCTTTGTGGAGAGTACCGCTGAAGGCATGGCGGGGCGGTTCTACGAAATGTTCAATGAGAACTGGGTGAAGAGGGACGATATCACACCACTTCTTTCTCAAGTACAATTCATGCCGCATTTCTACAACTGGCAGTACGACGACGCGGAGATGGCGAAGATATACGAGACGATACCCGTGGCGAAGATGGAGGAGTGCGAAATCGACTGGGCTTCATATCAGACTGAGAATTCGCTTACGGACCTTGAGATAACGTACTACTACATGAAGTGGTTGCAGTTTGGTGGGAAGAACAGTACGGAAGCAGTGAAGAAATTGAAGCAGGAATACCCAACAACTCCTGAGGAAGCGTTCCTATCGACTGGTCAGGCGTACTTCCCTATTGCGAAGGTGGCATCTCTTCTTCTTAAAATGCTCCCTGGGAAGAGGGGGGAAATCGTCACAAATGAAAAGGGCGAACCGACTTTTATGGAAACATCAGCGGGGCGATTGGAAGTCTGGAAGATGCCTGAGATTGGAACACGGTACATCATCGGGGGGGATACTGCGGAAGGTCTCGCGCATGGGGACGCGCAAGTACTTTACGTCATCAACCACAAGACACAAGACTGCGACGCGTTGTACCGCTCGCAGGTTCCGCCTGACGAGCTGGCTACGGACGCGTACAACCTCGGGAAGTACTACAACTGGGCACTGCTCGGCATTGAGAGCAACAAGGATGGTCTCTGGGTGAATGATGCCCTTGAGAAGATGGGGTATATCAACTTGTATTACCGAAAGGTGTTCGACGATATCACCCAGAAGGTGACGCGTTACTTTGGGTGGAAGACAACTAGTGCAACTCGCCCGTTCGCACTTGCTTCTCTAAAGGCGATATTCTTGCGGAAGGAACAAGGGTTCCCTCCAGGGCTTCTTGGGGAGATGTTTACCTTCGTTCGGAACGCGAAAGGCAAAGCGGAGGCGATGGACAAGAAGCATGACGACATAATCATGGCTGCGAGCATTGGATACGCTGTTCTTCAAGAGCAGGGGAAGTATGTGGAAGATACAACTGGTAGTGAAGGGTTCTCCCATATGGCTGCGATATTTGGAGAAACACAAAAACTATAGAAGATATGAAAAGGAAACCGAAGGCGTATTTAGGACCTGATTGGTGGGAATATCCTCCTATTTGGGATGAACAAGGCAAAAAACTTGAAGAAGAAGCTCTTTTGGAAGAAAAAAAGAAAAATTCTTGAGTTATCCACCATTTTTTATTTGCATTTGCATTAAATAGGGTTCATAATTGTTTGAAATGCCACAAGATACAACTCTTGCAACACCATCGACACCCACGGACACCTCCAGTCTCAAGAAGGCTGATAAAGATACTATTGAGTATCTCGAAAAGAAGAAGAAGGCGATGAAGAAATCCCAGTATCGGGAGAAGTTTGATGCTCTCGCGTCGGAGATTGATATGAATATAATGAATACGAACGTTTCGTATGGGCAGAAACTGTATGAAAAGAGTGGATGGGGTTCAATGGTCTTTTATAACAAGATGGCTAACGGCGCATATGATATTAATGTCTATCCTCAAAAGCTTACTGACCGTGACCAGAATCGTTCTGGCGTACCTGTGTCTCAAGAACCAATAGCGTTCTCGAAGATTATGATTGCAACGTCAGTTCTTGCTGGAAAATTACCTGATGCACAAGTTATCGCTGATGACAAAATCTACGGGCATGCGATGTATACACTTTGGAAGCGTAATTGGTCTATGGCGGGGGCGAATGGAAGTAATACTCTGATGCTTGTGTATCAAAATCTATTTACATACGGGTGGGCGGCATGGCGAGTGTATCCACGACGCGTTTCAGTGAAGAGGAATGGAGTGGATAAGATTCTTTTCGATGATGTGTACCGAGAACCACTCGATGTGAAGAGGACATGGCTCGGACTTGGCTTTACAAATGGCGATTACTGGTCTCAGTTCGAGGTGTACTACGAGAAGGATATGTTGAAGGACGAATTCTTCGAGAAATATCCAGCAGCGAAAGCAAATAAAAAGAAATTGGAGTATTGCTCTGTTTCTGAAGAGGCGAAGGACGAAAATCAAGAGAAAGCAAAAAGTTCCGTTACTATTGGGTACTACGAGAACACGATGCTCAATCGTTATATTGTTGCGTGTGGAAAAATGGTTATCTACGATGGGGAAATGCCGAACTACGGGAGTCATGGGTCGGTTGTAGTCGCGCGCTGTTTCATAAAGAATCTGAATGACCCTCACGGAGTTGGTCTCTACGAAATGATGCGTGGAAATACAGCGTTGTACACCTATATTAATTCCCTAAATGCTCAACAGGTTGAAGCGGAAATCTTTCCGCTTCTCTTCGGAGCTCAAGTACAAAATGGAACTGCAACTTACAAGCGAGGACCGAATATTGTTAATCCAAAACATCCTGGAACGGACATCGATGTTATACGAACCACAGGTAACGTCCAGCAGGGTATTATTTTTGCAGATAAACAAAAGGAATCTATTGAAGCAAATACAGGTGTCAATAATATCGTTGCGGGTGCGGATTCACAGAACACACTTGGTTCTACTGTCATCTTGAAAGAAGCTGCGTACAATCGTCTCACTCCTCCGAAGAATTCTATGGTGCAAGGTCTTGAAACTGATGCCCATATTGCAAATTCGTGGATGCAACAAATATATCCTGTCGATAAGGTTTTTATGATTGACTCACAAGAAGAACTTGCTGAATTCACTAAACAAAATCCTGACTACTTCGTTGAATCACAAGAAATTACAGACGATGAAGGTCAAGGTACTGGCAAATTTGCGGCTGCCGCGTCTAAGAATCTTCGTCTTAATTTTGACTTTACTCCTGATGGTGAGATGTTGGAGAATGTTCCGACTCGTACAATATCTTCGAAGAAATTGTTCGACGAGATGAAAGCACATGGGCATCTTTCTGACTATATTGAGTTCATTATCGACCCTGATTCAATGCTTCTTCCATCACTTGAAATTCAGAAACAAACATTTATGGCTCTTTTCCCAGTCATTACGAACCAAATTACACAGATTTTCTCATTGCGAAACGCAGACCCAGACGCTGCTTCTTCGCAGCTTATGTCATTGGAAAAACTTTTAGATATTCAGAACCAGGACATCTATGATTTCATTTCGAAGTCTGACTACGATGACATTATGGCAAAGAAGCCATCCCAAGCTCAAATTGCGATGCAACAAGCAGCGCAAAATGCAAAACCGAATAATAAACCTCCAGCGGAATCTCTCGCATATAAAGATGCTCCTGAAGATGTGAAGCGTGAGATTGAGGCACAAGCGGGACTTCAACCATCTCGTATTGGAGGAAGTGTTGAGCATACTGGTCCAGTACCAGCACCACCAGGAGGAGTTCCAACCAATATTCCACCAGGAACAGGAGATGCCGCAGCTCCTGGACAAATGATGTCTCCAGATGGAACAAATCCAATGCAACCACAAGCTCCAGGTGAAGTACCTCGTCCTCAAAGTCCGATGGGCGCGGGGGTGGATGCTTCAGTTGGTCGTGCAGCAAATCCTCCTATATTTGGAGGTCAATAGAGTATGGACTTAAAAAGTCTTTACAACTCAGCAGGGCAGTGGATGAATAATAATTTAGTGAAACCAGCAATGGGTATTTCTAATTACTATGCTGCGCCGAAAGCAGAAGCCTCACCAACTTCGTACAATTTAGCAAATCGTGGAGTGCAGATTTCAGATGCAGATATGCAAGCGATGAGACCTCTTTTATATGGAGAGTTAAGTAACCGAAGTCCTGATAAACAGAATCTTGAAGCTAATGTCATTCTGAATACTGCTCTAAATCGCATGAAGGCTTATGCGGCTAATGGGCAACCGAAGACTCTCGCTCAAGTGGTTGCGATGCCGAATCAATATCAGGCATATGGTAGTTCACAATATAATCAATATGCGAATCCTCCTGATGCCCCCTCTATTGCGAAGAAGGGTCAAGTCGATTCGATTGTGAACAATATATATGGACAGATAAAGTCAGGGCAATATCCTGACAATACGAATGGAGCGTATTATTATAGTCACAATAAAGATGGTTCGATAACGTATGATGACACGAAAAAGTTATTCGCTAAATGAAAATGATTCACTTATGGCATCAATAAAAAAATCTGGTTCATTTGAGGGAAAGTCCAATAAACTTGGGCACGGTGGTCGAGCCGCGCAGTTAAAAGCGGAAGGAGTTCCTGGTGGAGTTATCGGAAATCTCGCCCGTAAAGCGGGTGCAGCTCCAGGCGGTCCAAATTATCATGGGCGTAAAGTCTAATCACTACTATTATGGAAAACGAAGAACAGGTTGTTCCTGAGACACCAGAAGAAGAGGCAGCAGAAGAAGCGAAAGAAGAAGAGGAAGCTGCTTAATAATAATCATTAACTTTTATGGCATCAAAAAAAGTTGAGACAGCAAAGTACGAAAAAAGTGAGTCAAAGGCAGTAAAAGCGGCTGAGAAGAAGACGGAGGGGACAGCGCGCGACATGATGAAGTCGTCCCACGCATCGAAGAAGTAGTATGTCCTCAATCAAACAAGTCTACAAGGACGTTGAGAATGGTAAAAAAAATCAGGTAAAATCTGATACCGTTACTATGGACTTACAGGACTTTATTGATGAACACGAGGAATTAGTAAAAATTCTTCGGAGCGGGTCTAAAGAAGAATTACTAAAAGAAGCTTCTGACCAAGAGAAAGAGTTATTAGAAGAAAAGAAAAAACATGGAGTCTGAACCTATTCGCCAGAAGATGATTTCATTCGCCACCAGCGAACACGCTCCTGGTGCGATTGAACTTCTGAAGAAGTGCCGAACACAGTTGACCACCGTTATGGCGGACACTGAGTTCGGTACCTTAGTGAACGCCCTGACTCTTGAGATAGAAAGCAATCTTATACAACGACTTGTCGTGGTCATCGACAAAGTTCGTAGTGGCGAGACCACTCTCAATGACTAAAGCTATTGAATTGAAGAAGGAGAAGTATACGGTGCAAATCAAATACTCTCCTGAAGCTGTCGAAAAACGGTTGATGAAATTCATCACCCCTAGTGGGGATGAGTTTGAGATATCAGCTGATGAGATGGCATCGATGCTTATTGGTCAAGTGAACAACGATACCCTTGAAGCTACCTTCGTTGAGACAGACAAAATTAATGTTGTTGAGGTCGCTCGGCAACTGATGTGTGTACTTGACGAGGATATGAAGAAAGGGCAAGTGATACGGATGAATTATACTCATCCATATCCTCTTGAATTTGCACTTATTGAGGAGGCATATAAAATCGCTGCTATCAAGAAGAACGCAAAAGTCACAGAACTCACCAGTGAGATGATTGATGAAGTGAAGAAAAAAACCACACCTGATATGAAGACCTATATCGATAAATTCTATCGGTCTTTCAAACAGGTGAAATTACCAACACCGCCTAAAGTCGGATAACTTAATTAATTTATGCCACGAGCTAAAAAAATCGTTGAAGAACCTATCGTATCAGTTCCACCACTTAATCCTGCATTCTCTATCCTTCCACCAATTACTCAAGCATTTCCAGCTCCAACTCAAATGAAAAAAGTTGCATCGAAGCAGGTTGTTATTCTTAAAAATACTTCAGGTGAAGATATGGATGTGAATGATTACTTCTATAATGGGGTCGTCCCACCATCGTTCAATGCAATATGTGGAAAACCTGTCGACAGAGAAGACCTTGTTGAAATTTTCAACAAAATCTTTGACCCGAAGTATAATTTCCTTTTCTATAAAACAATCGATAAGGAAGTCTATATTATTATTATTCCTCTCAAATATTCTCTATCTGTTGGGAAGGATAATGAGTCACTTGATGGTGACTTCCAAAAGCACGCGATATCTTTCATCACAGAAGGTTCAGTGAACGGCGATACACTGAAAACTAAACTCCGCCGAATCCTCGGATTCGTTAAACTTGGGGACAACTAGTTGCGCTCCTAAAGAAATGAATGTACGATTAATCTTAACCATCGTAACCGCCCACGATACGGGCAGGACACTATATGGATGAATCCAAAATTGAAGCACCTGCTGTGAATGAAGACGAAGCTCTTGACAAAGAACTCGATGCTGCAATCACAGAGATAAAAGCTGGAAAGGAACCTGAAGAGGTCAAGCCAGAGGAGAAGAAAGCAGAGGAGGTAACTCCCGCAGCCGAAACTCCGAAAGCGGAGGAGCCCAGCACCCCTCCCGCTGACGAACAAGCTTACGAATTCCGTATACCAAACAAAGGAAAATTCGAGTCTGATGAGTCCTATGAGAAGCGAATTGAGCTCCTGGATTTGGTTAAAAAGCGGAAACTTGCTAAGACGGACGACCAGCGTACCGAGATATCTGAGCAGATAAAGACCACTAAGAGCCAAATAAAAACTCTGAACGGTACTGACAGACTTATTAACCCTCTTAACCAAGAGGCAGTAGCGGAAAAGAAGGTTGAGGAGGAGGATGAGACCATTAAGGCGGACAGGGAACGCTTGAAACAACTGGGAGGAGCCACTAAGGAGGATATCGAGATGATAGTCCAAAAAGAACGGCTCGCAACAGAAGTTAAAGGCACTCTCGACAAGTTCATTGATAGACACACAGAGCTTAAGGATGCAGATACGCGAGAAGTCTTCTTTGACTTCGTCGATTCCAACTATAATTGGCAAAACAAGAGTGGTCGGGACCTGATGACAGTCTTGGAACTTGCGCGCGAGAATATGTTTAAGCCCAGTGAGTCGCTTCAAGAACGTGTATTGAAGGGCGCAAACGTTCAGGAGAAAGTTAATGCGATGCAGTTCCCAGGCGGAACGGTCACAAAAAACGATTATTCCCCAGAGATGCGTAAGTCTCTTGACGAGCTTAAAGCAACTGGAATGTCCGAAGAAAAGGCACTCGAACTCCTTACTGACTAAGTACGTTACTGTAACAAATACATTTTTATGTTTGTACAATCAACGATAAAGAACACCCGTTCTCTGTCGATGCAGAATAAGGCAGCTGGTACGGCTACCACATCGGGTTATCTCTATGACCTGACTGGTGGTTTGCTTGTCGCAGCTACATCTGCTTCTACACGCGATACGATTGAGGGTGTAGCAAATCAAACAATTACAGCTGCTGAGGCATTGACTCAGTGTCCTGTGATTGATTTGAGTAGGGATGATATTTGGCTAGTGGGTTCCACTAATGCTTCAAACATCCTTCACAATGGGCAAGCGATGATTATGGGTGCGAACGCGTATACTGTGAACAACACAGGTACGACAAGTGCGGTAGGTGTTGTAGAGCAGGTCGGCACTTTCGGCGCGACAACGGATAATCTTATCCTCGTCCGCTTTATTACTGTCGCTTAATATTGAACCTATATGACTGGAACAATTAACGATTACGCGACAATAGTGAACAACGTTCTAAAATACGTTGCTCCAAAAGTGTCGCCTAATGTGCGGGCAGAGTATCTCGACTGGATGTACAAAGTAGATAACAACGAGCGTATCTATACGGACATCGGGGTCACTGGTCTCGGCATGGGTGAGATTATCCCTGATGGCGGTATCGGTGCGTCCGATGCTCCTATCCAGGGCTTTACGAAGAATTATGTGCAAATGCACTTCACAAAAAAGGTTCGTTTGACCTTCCAGTCAAACTTCTTCCTCTTCGAGAGCGCGGCTGCAAAGATTAAGTCTTCGGTGAAGTCGAAGGTTCTTGAAGGTAAGAACGCAATCGAACACGCAAAGAATTACCTGTCGCAGTGTCTTCTCGCGCAGGGTTTCAATACGTCGTTCACTTGGACTCCTATCAACAACGTGGGTACGCCTACGCCAATCTCAACTATAGGTGCTGACGCGGTTGAGTATTGGACGGCACTTCACCCTCGTGAAGATGGTGGTCCAGTGTGGTCAAACGTTATTGTCGACACGCTTAATTCTCCTCAGTTCACCTATTCTTCGCTTCTCGCGGCACGTCGCCAACAGTCGCTCAAGAAAGATGGACGCGGGAATCCGTTGATTTCTCAACTCGACACGCTCGTGTGTCGCGCGGGGTCTGCAACGGCTCAGTTCGCTAAGACTATTAAAGGCACTATTGATAAGGGTCTTGCTCCTCAGCAAACAAACCTGTTCAATAACGCGCCAGCTACCGACACCTTTACGGTGGTCGAACTGTCCGCCTACGAGAATCTTGGTATGACTGGACTTGCGTGGGGTATGTTCGATTCGAAGATGAGAAATCAGGACTATGGTTTCCTCTATATCGAGGCTCTCCCAACTCGCGCTGAACCCGCAGTTGTAGACCTTCTCGGTAACCAGGACCTTGTTATGAACTTCAACTCACTCGCTGTCATGGGCGCGTCTGACCTTCGCGGTTGGATGTGGAGTGCTGGCGATGGTGCGACTACCTAGTCAATCCAGCAAGAGCACCCGAAATAGTCGGGTGCTCCTCTGGGCGGATTAATAATTAACGAAATGTATTATGATACAGGACGTACACAGTGCTAAAACTTCCATAGCAGTTACAGCGGCTCCAGGGACGAATATTATAATTGCTGGTGCAGCTGATTCATGGATTTATGTTCATGAGCTTATGGGCGACATGAGTGCAGCAGGAACTCTTATAGTGAAGTCAGGAACGAACACCCTTGCGAGATTCACTCTTGACCAAGGTCAAGGTCTCACTGAGAGTGATGAACCTGGCAACGATAATGTTGCTCGATTCAAATGTCCTCCAGGGCAAGATTTCGTTTTAGTAGTGACTGTTGGGACATTTGAGGGAACTGTTGATTACTCACGTCGTTACTAGACCACTATGGAACCCGAGATTACTCCAGAGCAAAATGCCCAACTGAGAGCATGGGCTGGTCAGAGGGATGCGATTCTCTCTGAACTAGCTATTCTACGCGCAGAGAAGGAATCTTTGACTCGCAGTAATAAAGAACTTGCCGCTTCAAATACCGACCTTGAAAATCGTGCGAATCATCTCCTCGGGCGAATCGAAGAACTTACAAAGAAAGAGGAAGAGATGGCTACATTGACCTCCTCTGAGGTTGCCGCGATAAAGATAGAGAAAGCCGCTCTTGAAGGTGATGCTGCAAGTCTGCGTAGAGAGATTATAACTCTTCAAACTTCCAAAAATCTTTTAGTAGAAACGATTGCCTCTGCAACCGATATTTATGAAAAAGTTTTTGGTCGTGCAAAAGTTCTTGATGAGGTTGTTGAACATGTTACACGAGTGAGCGCACAAAACCTTCGTGATATTGAGATGCTTCTTGGAACTGTGAAAGGCGAAGTACAAAAGGTTATTGATGTAAATACGGAGAACGTCGTTAAGACGAACCGTGTCATTGAAGAATTGCCAAGAATATTCTTTGATGTTCAACGATTCACTCCAGTTAAACGCCCTGTAAAGCTATGACGTACCTCGCAAATAAATTAGGAGACCCGAATAATCTTGGATATTTTGCTACCTACGCCGCCCTCGTTGCAGCGTATCCTACTGGAATTCCAGGAGTGTTTGCTGTCGTTGGTGCGACGGGTACTGTTTGGGTATGGGACCCATTGACTTCTGCGTGGGTTAATTCAGGAGCTGCTGGACCAGCTGGTCCAACAGGCGCGACTGGCTATACTGGCTACACTGGTCCGAGCACGACTGGTTATACTGGTTACACTGGTTATACAGGCAAGACTGGTTATACTGGTTACACTGGTCCGAGCACGACTGGCTACACTGGCTATACAGGTCCAAATACAACTGGCTACACTGGCTACACTGGTTATACAGGAGTGACGGGCTACACTGGCTATACAGGTCCAAATACAACTGGCTTCACAGGCTTCACAGGATACACAGGATACACAGGGACGACTGGCTATACTGGTTATACTGGCTACACTGGTCCTCAAGGACTTGCTACAGGATACACAGGCTTCACTGGATATACGGGCTATACAGGAGTCAGTTCTACTGGTTATACTGGATATACAGGTCCTCAAATCACAGGCTATACGGGTTATACAGGATATACTGGAGCTGGAAATTTTACTGGATATACTGGTTACACTGGTACGACAGGATTTACTGGCTTCACTGGTTACACTGGTTATACAGGCAAGACTGGCTACACTGGCTACACTGGTCCGAACATCACTGGTTATACAGGTTATACTGGTCCTCAAGGATTAACTGGCTATACGGGATACACTGGTACGACAGGCTTCACTGGTTTTACTGGCTACACTGGTCCGAACATCACTGGTTATACAGGTTATACTGGTCCTCAAGGATTAACTGGCTATACAGGATACACTGGTACGACAGGCTTCACTGGTTTTACTGGCTACACAGGATACACAGGTAAAACTGGCTACACTGGCTATACAGGTCCTCAAGGACTTGCTACAGGATACACAGGATATACAGGAAATGGGGCAACTGGATATACTGGCTACACAGGTCCTGCAAACGTTACTGGTTACACTGGTTATACAGGATATACTGGACCACAAAATGTTACCAATACCATTTGGACACAAAACAATATTACCGCTTCAGGAAACGCTGCCACAGTTCCTATCACCTATCGACTTGATAAGGTAACGAACGATAGCGCAGCTACTTTGACAATTACGATTACCACAACTTCAGCAACAGACGGACAACTTCTTATAGTGAAAGTCCTTCCTTCAAGTGCAGCAGCACAGACGATTACTTGGGTGAATACTGAAAATAGCACTGTGACTGCTCCTGTGCTAACTTCAGCATCAACGACCACTCCAGTAACGGCAGGGTTTATGTTCAACTCAGGCACTACAAAATGGACGTGCATTGCTTCTTCCTAATATGAGAAAGTTCCTCTCAAAACTTCTAGCAAAATTAACTGGAAAACCTCGCTATTTCCCAGAGTTTGAATGGTGTTCTAACAATTGGACATACAATGCTTTCCGCCTGTATGAATATATATTTGGGAAAGCGTATGGCAAAAATGGAATAGGAGATACAATTAGATGTGAAGCAAGTGTTCAAAGTTATTATGATAAAGAGCTGAAAGAAACAGTTGTTATAAGAAAATTCTACACAGCAGAAGCTTTGATTGCTCATTGTGAACATGCAATAAGAGAGTTCTTTAAAGTCCCAGAGTTCGGATGGAAGTTTGTACCGATACCGCAACTGGTGACGCCGAACGGGATGCAGATGCCTGCGTTCCCTCCGATATTTTCATTTGCGATAGCGTTCGATAATGTGGGGACAGGTTGGACTTATGACGGAACAGCATCCTCTGGTTCTTTTGCTTTTACTGTCACTGGTTCAAATCCTTTTCTCTGGCATGAGTGGGGTTCGCAACAGAGACGAACCTTTAATGATTCAACATACAACGGAGTAACGATGACACCAAGTGATTTTCTTGACTCAGGCAATTCATCTCCTGGTTCATATAAATCGTGGTTTCTCCAAGCTCCAGCAACAGGTTCAAATACATTAGCTTGGTCGTGTAGTGGAGGGACAGCAGAAGCTGCCCACGGAGCTGTGTCATATTCGGGTTGTGCCCAAACAGGACAACTTGACTCACACTCAACGGCAAACAATTTCACAGTTGCAGCTAATGTGATAAGTGGAATAACCACTACAGTTGCGAATAACGCAATGGTGGTATCTTTGGTAAATCCATTGGGTGGTACAGCTCCATATTCTGCGACTCTCGGTGTGGATAATGTGCGACTCAACGACCCAACCAATCACCACGCTTTAGGAGATGCCATAAAAACAACAGCGGGAATAACGACTCAAACTTGGACTTGGACAGGCAACACTAACGCCTATATCTTCATATTTTCTATTGCTTCCGTTGCCGCATCCACCGCCAAAGGCAATTTCTTTAACTTTATGTGATATGAAAAATCCTCAATCAAAAATTGAAGCAGCAGCATCCGAGGCGGTTAAAGTTATTGCTAACGCGGCAGCTGAGGCGGCGCATGTTATAGCGAATTCTGCGACAGAGGCATCTAAAATAACCGTAGTAAAAGATTCGGAAGACCATGATATTTTGATAACATTTCGTGCAGAGACACAAGTGCAGATGAAAGGTATTCGTGATGACATAAAAGCCCTTGCGGATGGGACAGCTACTAGGATTGCTTCTCTGGAGTCAGAAAAATTGAATATGAGGGATTCTTATTGCAGTCTTTATAAAGCAGATGTAGATAAGAGATTAGACGGTCTTGAAACCAAGACTTCATCTCAAGGGATAATTATAACAAAATTATGGAGTTATGGTGTAGCTCTTCTGTTTGTTATGGGAATTGTAGAGTTTTTAGTAGGTAAATATTTATGAACGAACAACCAGGAACAGGTGCTATACTAACTCTCGATGTACGAGACTATCCCTATGCTACAGCCGCTGTCCCAGAAGTCCTTCCAACTTCCTATAGAACAGACACATCAATGTTTCCTGTTCTAATGCAAGGACAACGCTCCTCATGTGTCTCTCATGCGTGGGTTCGCCTTCTCCAACTCTACTGGTGGAAGAAGACAGGTAAAGTAATAGATTTTTCTCCTCGGTTTCTTCATGCTTATACTTCACCAGGGATGGCGGATTCAGACGGACGCGACCCACGCGTGGTAGGACAGGTCCTTACAGATATTGGTTGTTGTACGAATGCACTCTGTCCAAATGATGTTCTCTTAGATGATAATGCTTATTCTAGAATACCAATCACACAAGCAATGTTAGATGAAGCAAAACAGTATAAAATTCCAGCTTATTCATTCGTCAATCCAGACCAGTATTCAATCCGACACGCCATATATCATAAAGGAGCTGTAGGATTGATGTTTCAAGTAGGAACAGAGTGGTGGACACCATCTTGGCTTCCACAAGACATTAATCCTCTCCGTCCACCTCATCCTGTTGTTAGCCAACATGAGGTGACTGGAGAGCATTGGAACGACTCCTTAGAAGGATTAGAAAACTCTTGGTCTGATGTTTGGGACGAAAAAGGCTACGCAGAATACAACCTCTCAAACTATGCTCCACTTCAAGTCATTTGTATTGACGACCCTTCGGTGGATTTCAATCCATCTGCGCCGACCCAATTTAAGTTCAATAAAGATTTGTATTATGGGCAGACGAATCCCGATATAGTCCAACTTCAGAAGCGTTTGGGGGTTATCCAGACAGGGTATTTCGGCGTATTGACCCGCGCGGCTGTGGTACAATATCAAAAGGCGCATAACATCGCCCCCGCTGTCGGTTATTGTGGTATACTTACTCGAACAAGCTTAAATAATTCATAAAATGAACAATAATAATCTTTCAATCGGAGACCTCGCTTCTGCTCTTGGTGGTGCTGGACTTACGCAGATAACAATGAACCTCAATATAGCTCTTATGCTTATTGGTGCGGCGGTTGCGCTCAAAATTGTTGTGGCGGTCCTCAACAAGTATGATGTCCCCGTGTCAGCGACTCCTCTTGGTTAGTCTATGGAAACTCCAAAATTCTCGGTTGTTCTTATTACTCGAAATGAAATTAAATCACTCCCTAAATGTATAGCAAGTTTAAGTGAATTTCTAGCGTGCGGTGGAGAAGTTGTTGTGTGTGATACTGGTTCTACTGATGGTACGGCTGATTTCGGTAGACTTTGTAAATTAAATGTTCATGAGGTTGGTGAAAAATTTATTAAGGTTATTGATAAAGAAACGGCTGATAAAATTAATGAACGGTTTATTGTTAGTGATGAAGCTCCTATAGTTAAAGAAGGAAATCGTTTATTTGACTTTGCATCAGCAAGAAATTACTGCACTTCTCTAGCGAAGAATGATTTTGTTTTTACGATGGATGCTGATGAGGAATATACAAAACTTGACATTAGCGCAATCAATAAACTTATTGATGAGGGATATCAACAGTTTGAGTATCAATTTGTTTTTGCTCATGATGGATATGGAAGACCTTCTGTACAATTCGTACAAAGTAAGGCATTTGATAGAAGGGTAGTTCAATGGTCTGGGGTGGTACATGAAGTGCTCGGTGGTCAAAATGCAAAGATAAAATATCTTGACGAATCAGTTGCCAAACTCGAACATTGGCAGATTCCAGGTGGAGAGCATCGAGGTAATTATCTTGTTGGTCTTGCTTTGGATTGTTTTGAAAATCAAGATAAAGACCGCCAGAGTCACTACTTCGCGCGCGAACTCATGTGGACAGGTCATCCGAAGTCAGCTCTTAAAGAGTTCGAGCGGCATATTACGATGAATGGATGGCTCACCGAGCGTGCACAGTCGATGATATTTATGGGTGATTGTTACGGGATGCTGAATCAGGCAGAGAAACAAGTAGAAATGTACAACAAAGCTTTTTATCTTGACCCGAATCGTCGGGAAGCTCTTATCAAACTTGCTCGTTTCTATAAGTCAAATAACCAACCTCAGTTGGTCATTCACTACGCTAAGGCATCTCTTGACATTCCGTGGAGCGATTATTATGCCAACGATAAAGCGATGTACGAACAAGAACCGTATGAACTCCTCTATTGGGCGTATGGTTGGGTTGGTGATGTCGCAAATGCACAGAAACATATCCTTATCTGTTTGGATTATCTGCGTGAATATCCTGTTTATTATCGTGATACTCAATTTTATTTTGATTATCCAGCCAACTTTATATCAGGATGGTTCTCATTTGTAGAACAAAATTTTGTCTATAACGCGGCAAAACAGATGGAATCAGTCATAGAACTGGGGTCTTGGAAGGGGAAGTCGACTCATGCTATATGTTCTTCTAGATGTCCTAAAGTAACTGCAATAGACACATGGAAAGGGTCAATAGCTGAACCTGATGCTCACGCTCAAGCAAAAGATGGTTCTGTTCTTCGAGAGTTTAAGGAAAATTTGAAAGAGTTTTTGGGGAAGAATTTAACAATGATTGAAGCAGATATCAATGATGCTGTTCTCGATGTTCCTGATAAGTCGGTAGATATGGTTTTTATCGATGCAGGACATACTTATGAGGAGGTTAGAAATGACATTCGTAAATGGAAGAATAAAGCGAAAATTCTTCTTTGTGGGCATGACTATGTGTCTGCATGGTCTGGAGTCAGGCAAGCAGTCAATGAGGAACTCGGGGGACCAGATGAAATATACGATTCTATTTGGGTAAAATGGCTTATCAAACCAAAGGTGTCTATCTGTATTCCTACTCTTGGTCGCCCCGAAAAACTTCAGCGACTTCTCGAATCTATTAAAGCAAATGCTGGTTACGACAATTATGAAATCATTGTAAAAGCAGATGATTTCCCTCCAAACAATGTTGGTGCGCCAACGATGTTAAAGCGATGCGTAGATGAGAGTACAGGAGATTTGATTCTCTTCTTAGGGAATGATTGTGTGATGGAACCGAACTGTCTTAAAGAAGCAGTCTGGGAGATGGCTCGCCGATTCCCTGATATGGATGGAATGGTGGGTCTGAACGACCACTATTGGAGAAAAGAACACGTTGCCCCGCACTTTCTTATTTCTAAAAAGCTTTTGCCGTTCTTGGATGGTGAAATATTCCACACAGGATACAAGCATACTGGCTGTGATAACGAGCTTCGCGCACGCGTAGAAAAAATAGGGAAATACAGTTGGGCAGAAAAAGCAACTATCTTTCATGACCATCCGATGATGGCTGGAAGTAAAACTGATATGGACGCTCTCTATGAACAGGCATATTCTGGTCCGCGCCACGATGCTGATGATAAACTCTATGCGGAACGTGCTATTAAGTACGGATTTGCTGACCGAGTATGGACATAAAATTCTCTATCTGTCTAGTAGTAAAGAATGAAGAGAAGACATTGCCACACCTTCTTGATTCACTTAAAGAGTTCCAAGATAATGGTGGTGAAGTCTGCATTCTTGATACTGGCAGTACCGATAATACGGTGTATATCGCCAGGAATTATGGTTGTGTCGTACAGGAAGTAGGGTCGGCATATGTCAAAACATTGACACCTAAACAGGCTCAAGAAGTCAATCGGAAGTTCGTAGTTGATGACGAGGAACCGATTCTGAAGGGAGGAGACAAGTTCTTCTGTTTCAATCGCCCGCGCAACCATGTGGCGAAAATGGCGAAGAACAACATGATTCTCAGCCTCGACGCTGATGAAACTGTGGTAATGGACCTGGAGAAAGTGAGTGCTGCATTAGAGGTACTACCTATCTTGAAAGAAGTTCCGATTACTCGATTTGAGCATATGCAGGTATTTGTTCATGATGCCGAAGGTAATTCTGATATTGAGTTTCTTCAATGCAAATTCTATGACCGCCGATACGTTCACTGGGAGAACAATGTTCATGAGATGCTCGTCGGGCAAGGTCAGCGACTACGTCTTGATAGGGATGCTCTCACCGTGCATCACTGGCAAAATCCTGAGTCTGATAGGGGTGGTTATATGAAGGGGCTTGCTGTTGATTGTTTTTTGAGTCCGAGCAAAGACAGACAATGTCAATATTTTGCGCGTGAGTTGTTTTATTCTGGTCGTGGTAAGTCGGCAGAGAAAGAATTTCTTCGCCACCTCTATATGAAACTACCTCCGCAGGAGTATCCGACAACTCCAACTCATCTAGACTCTCTTTTATTTCTTGGGAATATTTATGGACTTGATGGTAAACTTGACCTTGAACTTGACTGCTATCGAAAGGCACAAGAACTTGACCCGACTAATCGCAGACCAACTGAACGTATCGCGCAATTCTATCAGTGGCATGGGAATAAGACACTCGCTCGTGAATGGGCGTTGCGTGCAACGAAGTTTCCTTGGAAAGAAGAATACGGAGCATCGAAGCTCCACTTCCTTGATATCATTAATGGAATTATTAATTGGGCTTCAACATGAAAGGAATCATTCTTGCAGGAGGAAAGGGAACGAGGTTGAGTCCTTTTACTCTTTTGTTTAATAAGCACCTTCTCCCTGTGTATGACAGACCGATGATTACTTATCCCCTGATGACTCTTAAGGGAATGGGAATTACAGATATTCTTATTGTTTCTAGCGGTGAAAATATCGGAGGTTTTGCTACAGTTCTAGGAGATGGTTCAAAGTATGAAGTTAATATCACCTACAGAATCCAAGCAGAAGCGAAGGGGATTGCCCATGCACTTCTCTTGGCAGAAGATTTTGTAGAGGAACAATTTGCGGTTATCCTTGGTGATAATATCTTCGGCTCTTCGGTTGTTCCACCCAAAAGGTGTGGGATTGTTCTTAAAGAAGTAGAAAATCCTAATCGGTTCGGAGTTTTTTATGAAGGAAAAATTGTAGAAAAACCTAGTGTCCCGTCATCAAACAAGGCTGTCACTGGTCTTTATTTCTATACTCCTGAGATATTTCCTTTCATAAAAACACTGGAACCATCTGCGCGAGGAGAATTAGAGATAACGGATGTGAATAATTGGTGTTTAGAGAATCTCCCAACAGAGGTTATTGATTTTGGTGGCTTCTGGTCAGACGCTGGCACGTTTGATTCTCTACTCGCTAGTTCGGTATGGGCATCATTGACAAAAAAATGATACCAAAACGGATTATAAGCATGTGGATTGGACCAGAAATGCCTGAGTTGGTCAAGGAGTGTGTTGCTACACACAAACTTGACAGCTATGAGCATTTATGGATAGATAACAACAACTTCCATGAATTCGATTGTCCTTATTTGGAGGAGTGTCTCAGTGTTGATAATTGGGGGAAAGCCTCTGATTTCCTACGAATGGCATACCTTGAAAAGTACGGCGGCATCTATTTGGATGCAGATACGAAGGTTCTAAAACCTTTCGATGATGTTCTTGGAGATGACTTATTCGTCTGTGAAGAGGCTAATTACTTCATAGCAAACGGAATTATTGGCTCAATTGCTCATCATCCACTGATTCAAGACTATCTAGGAAAACTCCAAAGGAACTTCCGAGGGACAGGGGAACTTATATTTCAGCCAGGAATGGGGCTGTGGACTGAGATAATCAAGCAGGGACCGTGGGTGAATAACATCAAAATCTATCCTGCTGAGTGGTTCCTACCATTCGACTGGCAGTCAGGTATAACAAAAATCACTGAAAATACTCACACTATTCACGAATATCTTAGAAGTTGGGTATAACCACTACCGCATTGGTGGAATCTGTTCTATAATGGATTTTAATGTCTGCCTTCCCCCAAATTACTGTAGAACATAATATTGGGAACACCATTAATATTCCCAATCAGTTGGATATTAAAGTCGCTACATATATCAGCAACAACGTCGCAGTTGGGGCTATTGCCATCCCTGTTGAGAACGCTACCGACTTTACAGTAGGGTCTATCCAGGTGTTGCTTTCTCCACTGGGAGCAGAGAACTCTGAGATAGTTAATTCTTCGAGTAACACTGTCAATAATTTTGTTACAGGGGCAACAACGATGGCTCACAATCGCGGTGATATTGTTCAAGAACTTAATTACGACCAAATTGTCGTATCGAAATCAGCAACACTTACAGGAGTTTATGTAGCGCTCACAACAGCAACATTTCAGGTGACTCAACAGGCAACGATTATTTTTGACACGACAGGACTGGTTTCTGATTACTATAAAGTTCAATGGAAGAATTCAATATCGGGTCTATTATCCGATTTTTCCGACCCGATTAGTGTTGATTCTTACGACCCCACCTCCGTGGCAAATATTATTTATCCTGTTCTCATGGCGATGGGTGTTTCTGAGAATGACCCGAAGATTAATATTAACTTCTGTATCAGTGCTGTGGACGACGCGCGGAAATTCACTGAAGCGAAGTTGTATGGAATCCGTCATGCATGGCAACAACAGTTTGAGTTTCCAATTAAATGTCTTGCAGGAACAAATTATGTCGACCTTCCTGATGATATAGACTATAACGAGACTGATAGGTCGATGTTGGCGGCTCGTTTTCTTATCGGAAATATACTTACTCCATTTAATCTTCGCTACATTGATAAAAGGTCTTGGAATCAAATAGCGTTCTCAGTAATGGGCGGTTATACAACGACGGTATCGGGAATTGGTGCAACGACAATCACATTGGACAGTTCAGGGGATTTCCCTGATGTAACTTCTGGTGTGGCATATGTTGCAACGACGGACTACACTCAAACAATAATGCAGATTGCATATACTGGGTGCGACCTGACGACGAATCAACTGACAGGAGTAACTGGAATTACAAGGGCAATTCCAATAGGCACACGAGTATGGTCAAGACCGACCATTTCTCAACCTATTTATTACACAATCTTTGAGGATAGGTTATTCTTTGACCGAATTCTTCCCGATTCAATGCAAGGTAACAATGTCTACATTGACTATTATAAAAAGATTGTTCCTGTCACTTCACTCTCTCAATTGCTCCCTGAGCATTATAGAGAAATCTATAAATGGTATTTACGTTATGCTATTAAGTACCGCAAGGATATTGCGCTGGGAAGCGATGACCCAGACCTTAAGAAATTCGAAGACCTCGTTCAAGCTTTGTTTAACAACTTGTATACGGGGCAAGACACTACGATTATCACATCGTAATTATTAAATTAATTATTAACGTTATGGCATACACGAATCCACTTATTCCGACAGTCGACATTCAGCAACAGGAGGCAACAGGTAACCATTTGATTACGTTCGGAACGGTCACTGGCAACCCACCTACTGGCACGACCTACACGACCCTCTTCGCACAACAGTGCGTTCTTGAGGAACTTGATGGCACAGCTGTCTGGCAGATGACAGGAATTGTTGCGAATCCTTCGTGGACAGCGATGGGCACAGGAGCGATGGGCGCGACTGGCTTCACTGGCTACACAGGTCCACAAATCACGGGCTATACTGGCTACACTGGTACAACTGGTCCGACAGGTACAACTGGCTACACAGGTAAAACTGGCTACACTGGCTACACTGGTCCGATAGGCACTACTGGCTATACGGGTCCTGGCAACTTCACTGGCTACACTGGTTATACTGGAGTGACGGGCTACACTGGTTATACTGGCTACACGGGAACGTCTGGCTACACAGGATACACAGGATACACAGGTAAGACTGGTTACACGGGCTACACTGGTCCTTCGGTAACAGGTCCTTCCTTTGGTCCTTCAGCGGTGACGAGCATTACGGTGGTCAACGGAGTGATTAGCGCAATTTCGTAGTCTTTCCATCCAGCCTCTGTCTGGTATGGGGGCTGGGTTGGGTAGATTACCCAAACCCAGATGTCAACTACCTTAAAAAACGTAAAGATTCCATACCCAACCGAAGGGATTATTCGGTCTGCTCAATTGAATGACACAATAACTCCAGAGAACTCGGTTCAATTGGCTGTCAATATGAACTTCGATAGAGTTGGCGCGATGACTACACGCCCTGGAGTTGCAAATCTATATACTAAGCGTGGAGGGAGTATCACTTCTTTCGGCACTTTGAACATACAAGGTGGTGTTAGGAAACTCTACTCACAAGTGGGTACGGATATTTCTTATTGGAATGGTGCAGCATGGACTACTGCTCGCACAACTACAGTAACGACTAAAGCACGGTTCTCTCAGTTCTTGAACTATCTTTATATGGTGAATGGCACGGATGCTCTTCAAGCATCGAACGGTGGGGCGTTCTCCGCAGTCGCCAACTTCGTTCCTGCCACACCGATGCCTGTTGGTGATTACATTAGTGCGGGATTTGAAGGGCGCATTTGGATTGCAAGTAAAGCGAATGATGCTCTCTACTATTCGGATATTGTCCAATTCACACCTCCGTCAACATACTCCATCACCTATACTGCGACGAACTTCATTCAGAATCTCTCTCCTCAGGACGGTCAGTCAATAACAGGTCTATGGCGTGTTCCTCGTGCACTTATTGTTTTCAAACAGGATGAAATGTTCCGTGTTTATAGTGCTTCGAATGTCGACCCATTTCCTGCTTACAATGTCGGAACATATTCACAAGAGTCAATCGTTCAGACTAAAGTGGGTATATATTTCCATCACTCTTCTGGTTTCTATGAATTTAACTACACCGCTTATAATAGTCAGCCGATTGAGATATCACGCCGTGTTATTGATTTTGTAAGGGCTATTCCACGAGCAAATTATGAAAATATCGTAGGTATTTACGACGGGCAAGATGCAGTTAAATGGTCAGTAGGTCCAGTCACTGTTGAGGGAGTTACATATGCGAATTGTCAGATGCGCTACACTATCTCTACTCAGATTTGGACCATCTACGACTATGCAGAAAACAATATCACAGCACTTGTAAAATTTGATGACGGCACAACTCTCAATCAGGTTGTCGG